>OKTZ01000831.1_pt1 | contig 8741 bp, 7 predicted proteins | sample 1606711 | NCBI WGS metagenome assembly OKTZ01 (sample SAMEA3882535, study PRJEB24775) | human gut metagenome | biome: human-associated habitat; feature: intestine environment; material: feces | place: Netherlands | collected 2009/2010 | reverse complement strand
GTAATTCCTTCGCCGATAATAGTACCCATTTTTAAATTCCTCTCTTTCTTATGTTATTATACTGGTATACTTTATATACTAATGTAATTTGTATGATGATAGCAAATTAAAGAGTGGGTGTCAAGCAGTTATAAGCCCGATATGAAATTATTATATTATTTATTAGTAAAACTAATGTAAGTCTTTTGCAAATAAAGTAAAAATTATGTTATATTTTATATTAAGTGGCTTTAAAGCAATGTTTGCATGTCACACTAAAGTGTGGACAGTAACGATTTTTGAGCCACAATAAACTAAACCGGGGAGAAAAATATGGAATTTCGACCATGCATCGACATTCATAATGGAAAAGTAAAGCAGATTGTAGGTGGGAGCCTTACGGACGTACAGGATCAGGCAAGTGAGAATTTTGTATCTGAGCAGGATGCATCTTTCTATGCAGAATTATATAAAAAGGCAGGGATAAAAGGAGGACATGTAATTCTGTTAAATGGTCATGACTCCCCATACTATGAATCAACAAAAGAACAGGCGATTCTTGCATTACATACTTATCCGGGAGGATTACAGATCGGCGGAGGAGTGAACCCGGAAAATGCAGGGGAATATCTTAGTGCAGGTGCCAGTCATGTAATCGTTACATCTTATGTATTTAAAGATGGAAGGATTTCCTGGGAAAATCTGAACAAAATGAAAGAGACTGTGGGAAAAGAGAAGCTGGTTCTTGACCTGAGCTGTCGCAGAAAAGATGGAAAATACTATATTGTGACAGACCGCTGGCAGAAATTTACAGATGTCACTATGACACTGGATATTATGAAAGAACTGGGAAGTTACTGCGATGAGTTTCTGGTCCATGCAGTAGATGTGGAGGGAAAGGCACGCGGAGTTGAAACAGAACTTGCATCTCTGCTGGGGGAGTATAAAGGAAATCCGGTTACTTACGCAGGTGGAGTTGGCTCCATGAAGGATATTGAGGATCTGCGAAAATATGGAAAAGACAGACTGGATGTCACAGTAGGCAGTGCATTGGATCTTTTTGGCGGAAATATTTCATTCTCAGAACTGATTAAACTTTAACTAATTTTTATAGTAATCTCAGGAATCACAGTGAAAATGTACAGAACAATTACAGAATTTTTGCTATTTCCCCATAATGACAAAGGAACTTTAAAGTTATTTCTGAAGTAAACAGAAAAAATGTGAAATTTTAATAAAATAGTGTTAAAATTCAAAAATGTGTGTTATAATAGGTTCATCAAACAGCAAAGGGGATGGAAGCATGAAGTTTATCATCAGCGGAAAAAATATTACAGTTACAGAAGGTCTTAAGACAGCAGTCCAGGACAAGCTCAGTAAACTGGAAAGGTATTTCACTCCTGACACCGAAGTTGTAGTAACTTTAAGTGTTGAAAAAGAAAGACAGAAAATTGAAGTGACAATCCCTGTAAAAGGAAATATCATTCGTTCCGAACAGGTAAGCAATGACATGTATGTATCAATCGATCTGGTAGAGGAAGTCATTGAACGTCAGCTTCGCAAGTACAAAAATAAAATCGTAGACAAACAGCAGGCAGCAGCCAACTTCCAGAAAACATATCTGGACAAGGACTACGATGAGGATGAAGAAGTTAAGATCATCCGTACCAAGAAATTCGGAATCAAACCAATGTATCCGGAAGATGCATGCGTACAGATGGAACTGCTCGGACATAATTTCTTTGTATTCTACAATGCAGAGACAGAGCAGGTAAATGTAGTTTACAAACGTAAAGGCAATACTTACGGTCTGATCGAACCGGAATTCTAAATCTGCTTATAAGATCAAAAATATGAAACATAGACAGCCATAAAAAAGTTTTCATAAAGAAAAGCTTCCTTACAGAGAGACAAAATGCCACCCTGTAAGGGAGCTTTTTTGTCAGGAAAAATATATACCTTTAGCGCATAAGGAATGCTTTGACGCAGTGGCCTAAATATGTTAAAATATCAAAAGATATTATGAAATTTGTAACTGATCAGCAGTTAAAAAATTACAAGTTGAAATTCATTCCGGATTGCCTGCGGCAATGGAATATTGACTTGTATATTCTGTTGGAATGTTCTGTTGGAATGGATTGCTGAAGAATAGTTACCGAAATTTTATAAATGAAGAAGTGTAAAAAGAAGGAAGGAGCACAAAAATCATGAGAAAAGCCGGAGTATTAATGCCAGTTTCCGCACTTCCGTCCCGTATTGGTGCCGGAGAACTTGGAGAATCTGCATTCCAATTTATCGAGTTATTAAAGGAGAATCATGTAAAGATATGGCAGATACTGCCACTGAATCCGGTTGGCTATGGTAATTCCCCATACCAGCCATATTCCTCCTGTGCAGGGGATGAGTTGTATATCAGTCTTGATGCGCTTGCAGAGGAAGGTCTGTTAAAGGAACATCCAAAGGAATTTCAGGAGAGAGCTACAAGAGTAGATTATGAGGCTGTCCGCCAGTACAGAGAGCCTTTCTTAAGAACTGCGTTTGATGTTTTTACAGAGAAAAAGGGACAGGAAGAAACAGCATATAAAGAATTTGCTTCACAGGAATGGGTATATGAGTATGGTGTGTTCCGCGCATTAAAGAAAGCAAATAACGGAGAATGCTGGAATGACTGGCCGGAAGAATATAGAACCTGGCCGGAGAACAGACAGAAGTTACCGGCAGAGGTGGAGACAGAGGCACAGTATCAGATGTTTCTTCAGTATATTTTCTACACACAGTGGATGAAGGTGAAGAAGGCTGCAAACGATGCCGGAATCCAGATCATGGGAGATGTTCCTTTCTATGTGGGACAGGATTCTGTAGACGTATGGGGTGGAAAAGATAACTTTCTTCTTGATACAGATGGACGTCCGATCTTCATCGCCGGAGTACCGCCTGATTATTTCAGTGCTACAGGACAGAGATGGGGAAATCCGATCTATGACTGGGAGCATATGAAGGAACAGGATTACAGATTCTGGGTGGACAGGATTGGCTACAGCAATAAATTATTTGATATTATAAGAATCGATCATTTCCGGGCATTTGATACATACTGGAAAATTCCGGCAGACTGCCCGACTGCTATTGACGGTGAATGGATCGAGGCACCGGGATATGAGGTCATTGATACACTTCAGAAAGAAATTCCGGGATTAGATCTGGTAGCAGAGGATCTGGGGCTGCTTCGTCCGGAGGTTCTGATGCTGAAAGATCATTATCATCTGAAGGGAATGAAGATTCTGATCTTCTCCATAGAAACAGGTGGAAAATATGCCCGAGATACCTTCCATGATGTGGAAAACATGATTTTTTACACAGGAACGCATGACAATGATACGATCATGCAGTGGTATGGAAATATGAGTGCCGCAGCCAGAAGAAAAATCCGCAGGATGTTAAAGAAGGCGGGAGCATCACAGGGCTCTGTCAAGGACAGATTCCTGCAGTATACCATGCAGAATCAGGCAGAATATGCGATCATTCCGTTGGCAGATATTCTTGGACTTGGAAAAGAGGGCCATATCAACACACCGGGAACCATTGGTTCTCCGAACTGGGAGTGGCATTTACCGGATTTTATACAGGCCAAAAAGGAACTGCAGAAATTTGGCAGACTGATCGTGGATACAAAGCGATAAATTTTGGTGACTCCGTAATTTTCTTGGTTTGTTCATGAAAAATTCATTGTTTTCCATAACGGAAAGTGTTAGAATATACAAGTATTGTGTATTATAGTAAGCGTTTGTAATGTTCGCATGCTGCTGACATGTCTGCTGTGGACGGAGTGAACAGAAATTATTCCGCACAGTAGCAATTGTTATATGGCAGCAATGCTTGTATAAAAAAGAAATAAACAGGAGTAAAACCTAATATGAATATGTTTTCAAAAGTATTCGGGACCCGCAGCCAGCGAGAGGTTAAGCGTATCATGCCTCTGGTTGAGAAAATTGAGAGCCTGCGCCCGGACATGCAGAAGTTAAGCGACGAAGAACTCAGAGGAAAAACAAGAGAATTTAAGAAACGTCTTGAAGAGGGAGAGACACTGGATGATCTGCTTCCTGAGGCATTTGCGGTTGTACGTGAAGCAGGCAAGCGTGTTCTTGGAATGGAACATTTCCGTGTGCAGCTTATCGGTGGTATCATTCTCCATCAGGGACGTATCGCAGAGATGAGAACAGGTGAAGGTAAAACACTTGTCGCCACACTTCCGTCATATTTAAATGCACTGGAAGGCAAAGGTGTGCATGTCGTAACAGTCAACGATTACCTGGCTAAACGAGATGCGGAAGAAATGGGAAAGATCCATGAGTTTCTTGGCCTGACAGTCGGTGTTGTTTTAAATGATATGAAGCAGGATGAGCGTCGTGCTGCATACAACTGTGATGTTACCTATGTTACGAACAACGAACTCGGTTTCGATTATCTGCGTGACAACATGGTCATCTATAAAGAACAGCTGGTACAGAGAGATCTGCACTACTGTATCATCGATGAGGTCGACTCCATTCTCATCGACGAGGCACGTACCCCTCTGATCATTTCCGGACAGAGCGGTAAGTCAACCAAGTTATACGAGGCCTGCGATATCCTTGCTCAGCAGTTAGAGCGCGGTGAAGCCAGCCATGAGATGACCAAGATGGCAGCCATCATGGGTGAAGAAGTTATCGAGACAGGTGACTTCGTTGTAAATGAAAAAGATAAGATCGTAAACCTTACAGAGCAGGGCGTTCATAAGGTTGAGAAATTTTTCCATATTGAAAACCTGGCAGATCCGGAGAATCTGGAGATTCAGCATAATATTACACTTGCACTTCGTGCCCATAACCTGATGCATAAGGATCAGGATTATGTAGTTAAAGATGATGAAATCCTTATTGTTGATGAATTCACCGGACGTATCATGCCGGGACGCCGTTACTCAGATGGTCTTCATCAGGCAATCGAAGCGAAAGAGCATGTTAAGATCAAACGTGAGAGCAAGACTCTGGCAACCATCACTTTCCAGAACTTCTTTAATAAATATGATAAGAAGGGCGGTATGACCGGTACAGCTGTCACAGAGGAGAAAGAATTCCGTGATATCTATGCAATGGACGTTGTAGAGATCCCGACTAACAGACCGGTTATCCGAGTTGACCATGAAGATGCTGTTTATATGACAAAGAAAGAGAAATTCAACGCAGTTGTCAATGCTGTAGTGGAAGCTCATGCGAAACAGCAGCCTGTACTGGTCGGTACCATTACGATTGAAACTTCCGAGCTTCTCAGCCGTATGCTGAAGAGACAGGGAATCAAACATAATGTATTGAATGCCAAGTTCCATGAACTTGAGGCAGAGATTGTCTCACAGGCAGGTCAGGCAGGAGCAGTTACGATCGCCACTAACATGGCTGGTCGTGGTACAGATATCAAGCTGGATGATGTGGCAAGAAATGCAGGTGGTCTGATGATCATCGGTACAGAACGTCATGAGTCCAGACGTATTGATAATCAGCTTCGCGGACGTTCCGGACGTCAGGGAGATCCGGGTGAATCCCGTTTCTACCTGTCCCTCGAAGATGATCTGATGCGTCTGTTCAACACCCAGCTGGTGGCGCGTGTCATGGCCAAGGGCATGCCGGAAGGCGAGCCGATCGAAGCCAAGAGCGTTTCCAAGGGCGTGCGCACCGCACAGAAGGCCGTCGAATCGCGTAACTTCGAAATCCGTAAGAACGTGCTGAAGTACGATGACGTGATGAACAAGCAGCGCACCGTCATTTATGCGGAGCGTCAGGCTGTGCTGAAGGGCGCGGATATCCACGAGGACATCCTCAAGTTCATCGACGACACCGTGCTGAGCTACATCAAGGGCGCCAACAACGGTTCCGACAAGCCGGCCGATTGGGATTGGGACGGTCTGTTCAAGGCCATCGCCTCCGTGTACCCGATCGCCGTGGAGCAGGAAGCGGCCAAGGACGCCGTCGACAAGCTCAAGGGCGACAAGGCCGTTGAGGCCCTGAAGGAGCTCATCGTCTCCGACGCCAAGGACCAGTACTCCGATTTCGAAGACAAGCTCGGCAGCGAAGGCCTGCGCCAGCTCGAGCGCCGCGTGGTGCTCGCCGTGCTCGACCGCAAGTGGCGTGAACACCTCTACGAGATGGACTACCTCAAGGACGGCATCGGCCTGCGCGGCATGGGACAGCGTGATCCGCTGGTCGAATACCAGCGTGAAGGCTACCAGATGTACAACTCCATGATCGAAGCTATCAAGGAGGAAACCATCCAGCTGCTGTTCCACGTGGACATCGAACGTGTGGCCATGACCGAGGACGAGGAGACCGAATCCGATGAGGATGAGGCCGTGAACGCCGCCGAGGCCGTAATGGGTCTGGACGGCGAAGCCGCCGCGACCGGCGAATCCGCTCCTGCAGAGCCGGAGACCGATGACGAGGCCGAAAAGACCACCATCGATGAACTGGCTGACGAGCAGAAGAACGAGAAGGGCATCGTCGGCATGCAGCCGATCAGCCATGCCGAAGGCAAGGTCCCGGCCAACAAGCGTCCGAAGAGCGAGGAACTCCACTCTCCGTGGGCGGATGGCCGCACTTTCCCGGGAACCGGCAAGAACGCCCAGTGCCCATGCGGTTCTGGCCGTAAGTACAAGATGTGCCACGGCCAGAACGAGCAGTGATTCGCTGAGTCGCTGACTTGCTCATGACATAACCTCCCCCGACCGTAATCGGGGGAGGTTTTCTTTTTTGAAGAATCTTCGATGGGCCGTTTCGTGATATGGACGTGCGGACGTGGGGGAACGTCCAATCGTTACAATTGGCGGCATCAGAACAACAATAAAGGCGTGCGACAGCGCCAAGGAGGGCATCATGGCCGAAATCACATGGAAGTCGATCCTCACCAAGCTGGTCGGAGGGGACCACTTGAGCGCCGAGGAATCCGAGTGGTTCGTCGATGACCTCATGAACGGCAATGCCGATCCGGCGGCCGTTGGCGCGGTACTCGCCACCCAGCAGCAGTTGGGGCTGACCCCCGACGAAGTGCGTGGCGCGGCGAAGGCCATGGTGGCCCATGCCATTCCGCTGCACATCGACGGTGAAACCACCGACATCGTCGGCACCGGTGGCGACGGAGCCTCCACCGTGAACCTGTCATCCATGGGGGCCGTCGTAGCCGCGGCCGCAGGCGTAAAAGTCGTCAAGCACGGCAATCGTGCGGCCTCATCCAAGTGCGGCACTGCTGACTGCTTCGAAGCGCTCGGCCTGCCCATGGATTTGACTCCGGAACAAGTGAGCGAAGTCGGCAACGAATGCGGCATCGCATTCGCTTTCGCACGCACCTTCCACCCCGCCATGCGTTTTGTCGGTCCGATTCGCGCCGCGCTCGGCGTGCCATGCGTGTTCAACGTGCTTGGTCCGCTGACCAACCCGGCAAGCCCGAAGCATATGGCCGTCGGCTGCGCTAATCGCAAGATGAGCCCGATCATGGCCGCCGTATATGCGGCGAACGGCCAGATCGGCATGGTCTACACTTCCCATGAGGGCCTTGACGAGATGGCACCGACCGGTCCGGTCTCCATTTGGGAATTCAAGGACGGCAAGGTTACCGAAAACAAATTCGATCCGACCATCGAACTCGGCCTCGCCAAAGTCACCATCGCAGATCTGAAGGGTGGCGAACCGACGCTCAACGCGCAGCTGGCACGAGACTTCTTCGCAGGCAAGGATGTGTCGTTCCGTACCACCGCGTTGCTGAACGCCGCTTCCGCAATCGTCGCCGACGGTCATTTGGTGCCGGGCGACGCAAGCTTGGCTGACCGGTTCAAAGCCGCCTACGCCATCGCGGAGCAGACCGTCGACTCCGGCAAGGCCACGGCGCTGCTTGACAAGTGGATCGCCACCGCCCAAGCTGCGAAGAAAGCCTGAAAACGCTGACAACGTATGTGTATGTGAAGGCCCCGGCGTAAATATGAACCGCACCCCGATTGTTGGACTGAAGAAATTCAGATTCGATGATCGGAGGTGCGGTTCTTTCGTATGCGTGAGGATCGAAGGAGACGTTACGACGACGGGTTCCGGCGCGAGGCGCTGGAGCTCATCAAGTCCGGAGCCGGCAAGGACGCGCTCGCCAGAAGGCTTGCCATACCGGTGTATACCGCGAGAAACTGGATCAGGCTGTACAGGTCCAACGGCGAGGAGGCGGTCATGGGAGGCGGCGGCAGCAGACGCTACGACTGGGAGACGAAGGTCGCCGCGGCGCGCGACCACGTCGAGAACGGTCTGACCAAGACGGAGGCCATGGCCAGGCACGGGATCGCGAGCATCGCGTCCCTGGAGCGCTGGTGCCGCGACTACCGGTCCGGAGGTCCGGAGGCGCTCAGGCCGAAACCCAAGGGCAGGCCGAAAGGCGCGAAATCCAAACCGAAGCCCGAACCGACGCGCGAGCAGGAGCTCGCCGAACAGGTCGCGTACCTGAAGGCGAAGGTCGCGTACCTGGAAAAACTCCGGGCCCTGCGGGCGTCCAAGTCACGCGGCGCGAGCGAAGCGCCGTCGTCCGACTGCTCGCAGGGCGGGGACACCGGCTCGGCCACCTCCTGAGGATAGCCGGGCTGCCGAAATCCACGTACTACCACCACCTGTCGCGCCCGGCGCACGTGTCCAGGCCGGACGTGGAGCCGATGGTACGGGAGATATGGGAGCGCACCCCGAACGGGTGCGGCCACCGGCAGG
>OKTZ01000826.1_pt1 | contig 8757 bp, 3 predicted proteins | sample 1606711 | NCBI WGS metagenome assembly OKTZ01 (sample SAMEA3882535, study PRJEB24775) | human gut metagenome | biome: human-associated habitat; feature: intestine environment; material: feces | place: Netherlands | collected 2009/2010 | reverse complement strand
ATTTCTTCCAATAGCATACAGCATGAATTCTTTTGCTAAATACCCTGACATTGCTACTTTATGGAGTGACCAAAATGAATTAACTGCGGATGAAGTCCGACCCAATCACAGATCTAGTGCTTGGACTTGCCCTACTTGCCATAACGATTACAATGCTGAAATCATTGATATGGTTAATGGTAATGCCGACTGTCCGTATTGTTCAGGTCGAAAAGCTATCCCTGGCAAAACATCCTTCGCGGCACTTCATCCCGATCTAATGAATGAATGGAATTGGATTAACAATTATGTATTAGTTGATCCTGATGAGATTACAGAAAAATATTCAACTAACGTCTGGTGGATTTGCAAGCGTAATCCTGATCACGTCTATGAATTAAGTGTTTCTGAAAAGATTTTATACAAGAAACGTCATCGTGAAAGCTGTCCTTATTGTAAGGGACGAAGACGCAAGAAGCGACTATTTTAATTTTAAAGTGTAAAATAAAAAGGAATCATAATCTGATTCCTTTTTATTATGTACATTTTCTAATGATTTTGGTGATTTCTATTTTTAAGTTTTAAAGCTAATTATGTACATTTTTGATACTTTTTCTAAATATCTGTTTTTAGGTTTTAAAGTTCATTATGTACATTTTCGAGCTTTTTTGTTAAAAATTTTTTTTGGGTTATAGTTTTTTAAAAAAGGAATCAGCATCACTGATTCCTTTTTTTGATTCTAATATCTTACATAATATGTAACACGTACAGAACTTACCTTAACCGGCACTCCTGTCTGCTGTGCTTCGATCATCTGTCCTCCGCCAATGTAAATCGCTACATGCCCCGATGTCCAGCAGATATCTCCCGGCTGAGGATTGCTTACAATTGTTCCTGCTGCAAGAATATCTCCACTTGTTCTTGGAATTGAAATTCCAGCCTGTCTGTAACAATACTGTACAAGTCCTGAACAGTCAAGTCCAACTCCCGGTGTAGTTCCGCCCCATACATATGGAACTCCGATCTGTGAATAAGCTGCATTTACAATAATGCTTCCCTTATTAGCACTATAACTTGGGCTTGATGAGGAAGAACTTGAGCTGCTGGAACTGTTGGAAGAACTACTGCTTGAGCTACTGGAGCTTGAACTGCTTGAGCTTCCTGAACTTGAGCTGCTGGAGTTTGAACTGCTGGAAGAACTATTGCTTGAGTTATTTCTATTAGATGAACTACTGCTTGAGTTATTCTTCTTAGCTGCTTCCTCAGCTGCTTTCTTCGCTGCTGCTTCTTCTGCTGCTTTCTTCGCTGCCTCTTCCGCTGCTTTCTTCGCTGCTTCTTCCGCTGCTTTCTTTACAGCTTCATCAATCTTAACATCGAGATTTGCGATTTCACTACTCTTCTCTGTGATTGTTGTATTCAGTTCATCCTTCTGCGCATCATATTCTGTCTGTGTCTCCTGCAGATCAGCCATCTTTGTCTCAAGCGTTGTCTTAAGATCTTCTACTTTCTGAACTGTCGCAACATACTCTTCGAGCTTATCTCTGTCATAAGAATGTACCTGCTGGGAATATTCTGCCTGTGTCAGTACACTGGAAATATCTCCGGATGTCAGTACCTTCTCCACTGTAGCAGTGCCTGTTCCTTCTTCATACATGTACTTAATACGAAGCTTCATGGCTGCATACTGCTGTTCCTGTTCCTCCTGCGCTGTCTTCAGATCTTCCTCTGTCTGAGAGATTTCCTCACCTGTTTCGATCAGATCATTCTCAAGATCAGAGATCTTGGTCATAAGTGAATTCAGCTGTGTCTGAAGATCGCTTACCTGATTCTGTGTCTCCTGCTTCTTCTGCTTCAGATCACTGACTTCGTCGGCAAGTACCGGTGTAACAGTCATTGTACATGCAAGTGTTACTGCAAGAATCATACTGCTTACTTTTTTTAACTTCATCTTTCCACCTATCCTTATTTTTATCTAGTCCCCCATGTGATGCATTATAATTTTCGTATCATAACTCGTTGTAAATAGTTACATTATAATTCCACATACTCATATGTTATAATACAACATCTATTGTGTTTTTTCAACATATTTCTCGTAACAAGAGGGTATTTTATTTACATTCTACGCTCAACATTATAGCGTATTTATGTAATATTTTCAATAGTTTTCCTTACTTTTTTCATTTTTTCGTAACATTTTTGTAACAAAAAAATCTGGAAAGTTCTCTTTATTCTTAGATAAACTTTCCAGATTCCTGTTTCACTGTATGATCTTTTATTTTCTACTGAATATATAAGTTTGTATATCCCATCAGGCTTTCATCTACTTCTCTTGCCACTTCACGACCTTCACGGATAGCCCATACAACAAGAGACTGTCCTCTGTGCATATCCCCGGCTGTGAATACATCCTTCACATTTGTAGAATATTTTCCTGCCTCTGTCTTTACATTTGTGCGTTCATTCACTTCTACACCAAATGCTTTTGTTACATAATCCTGACTTCCAAGGAATCCAGCTGCGATCAGAACAAGATCTGCATCTACGGTATACTCGCTTCCTTCTACCGGAACCATCATTTTCCGTCCGGTCTTCTCATCTGTCTTACTCTCAAGCTTGATAAGAACTGCCTTACAGAGATTTCCTTTCTTGTCTTTTATGAATTCTTTCACTGTCGTTGTGTAAACACGAGGATCAGAACCAAACACAGCGATTGCTTCCTGCTGGCCATAATCTGTCTTGCAGACTCTTGGCCACTCCGGCCATGGGTTCAGCGGTGTCCTCTCGTCCGGTGCTTTCGGCATCATCTCCAACTGGAGAACGCTCTTTGCTCCATGACGGATAGATGTTCCGACACAGTCATTTCCTGTATCTCCGCCTCCGATTACAATTACATTTTTTCCTTTTGCAGAAATGTAGCTTCCTGTTTTAAGCTTCATGTCATTTGCCCATAGTGCTTTCGTTGTTGATTTCAGGAAATCTACTGCAAAATAAATTCCCTGTGCATCTCTTCCCGGTGCTTTGATATCTCTTGGATTTGATGCTCCACATGCAAGGATCACGCGGTCATATTCTTTCAGGATATCTGCCGCCTTCACGTCTTTTCCGACATTACATCCAGTCTGGAAGATAATTCCCTCTTCTTCCATAATCGCAATCTTACGGTCGATAATCTGTTTCTCCAGCTTCATATTCGGAATTCCGTAGCGGAGCAATCCACCCGGTTTGTCCTCACGTTCAAAAACAGTTACCTGATGACCTCTTCTGTTCAGAAGATCTGCTGCCGCAAGTCCGGACGGACCGGAACCGATCACTGCGACTTTCTTTCCTGTACGCACTTTCGGTGGATTTGCCTTTGCATATCCCATCTCATATGCATTTTCAATAATTGCATATTCATTACTTTTTGATGCAACTGCTTCCTGATTCAGTCCACAGGTACATGCATTTTCACACAATGCCGGACATACACGGGAAGTAAATTCCGGAAAATTGTTTGTCTTTTTCAGACGTAAATAAGCTTCCTTCCAATTTCCATTGTAGATCAAGTCATTCCACTCTGGCACAAGGTTGTGCAGTGGACATCCACTGGCCATTCCTGCAAGCGGCTTTCCAGACTGACAGAACGGAACTCCGCACGCCATACAGCGTGCGCCCTGAAGCTCCTGTTCTTCTTTGCTAAGAGGCGTATGGAACTCATTGAAATGTTTGATGCGTTCCAATGGGCTCTCTGCCGGTTTATCCTGTCTTTCATAATCCATAAATCCTGTCGGTTTTCCCATCTCTATGCCTCCTATCTTCCGTTCTTGATCATATTAAATGCTTCGATTTTTGCTTTTTCTCTACTAAGTCCTTTTTCTTCCATCTGGATGATCGTGGACATCATTCTCTCATAGTCTTCCGGAATGATCTTCTTGAATTTTGGCAGATATTCTTTGAAATTATCAAGAATCTTCTTACCTACCTCAGAGTTTGTATAAGCAACATGCTCCTGGATCATTCCTTTTAATTCCTGTACATCATACTTATCTGTGACACGTTCAATGTTGACCATTGCTTTATTTACTTTACGATACAGGCTGTTATCGAGATCGATCACATAGGCAATACCGCCGCTCATTCCGGCTGCAAAGTTCTTTCCAACCTGTCCAAGTACAACAACGCATCCACCTGTCATATATTCACATCCGTGATCTCCGACACCTTCTACAACTGCGCGTGCACCAGAGTTTCTTACCGCAAAACGTTCTCCGGCAACACCTCCTACAAATACTTTACCACTTGTAGCTCCGTAAAGAGCAACATTTCCGATGATAATATTCTCATCTGATTTGAATTTCACACCTTTCGGCTGGCAAACAACCAGTTTTCCACCGGAAAGTCCTTTTCCAAAATAGTCATTACTGTCTCCTGTCAGTTCCAGTGTCAGTCCTCTTGGGATAAATGCTCCAAAGCTCTGACCGCCGGCACCTTTACACTGGATCACATAGCTGTCTTCTTCCAGTCCTTCCGGATATCTTCTTGTGATCTCAGATCCGAAAATTGTTCCGAAAGTACGGTCTGTATTTGTAACATCTACTTCAAGTCCTCTCTTTTCTCCTCTTTCAAGGGCTGGGAGAAGCTGTTTCAATAGCACTTTTTCATCTAATGTCTTGTTAAGTTCAAAATCATAGACTTTCTTTGGATTAAAGATAACACCTTTCTTCTCTTTCGCATATGGATTGTACAGAATCTGTGACAGATCCAGTGTTGCGGCACGCTCTGATGTCGGAACGTCTTTTACTTTCAGAAGATCTGTACGTCCTACCAGTTCATCCACTGTGCGGACACCAAGTTTTGCCATATATTCTCTTAATTCTTCTGCAATAAAACGCATAAAGTTGACAACATATTCCGGTTTTCCGCTGAAACGTTTTCTAAGCTCCGGATTCTGAGTTGCAACACCAACCGGACAAGTATCCAGGTTGCAGACGCGCATCATAACACATCCCATTGTTACAAGCGGAGCTGTTGCAAATCCAAACTCTTCTGCTCCAAGGATTGCTGCGATTGCAACATCACGGCCACTCATAAGCTTACCATCTGTCTCAATACGGACACGCTCACGCAGACCATTCTGAATCAATGTCTGATGAGTTTCTGCAAGTCCAAGCTCCCACGGAAGTCCTGCATTCTGAATCGAGCTTCTCGGTGCTGCTCCTGTTCCTCCGTCATATCCTGAGATCAGAATAACTCCGGCTCCTGCTTTTGCAACACCGGCAGCGACTGTTCCTACACCTGCTTCTGATACCAGTTTCACAGAAATTCTTGCATTTTTATTTGCATTTTTACAGTCATAGATCAACTGTGCAAGATCCTCGATTGAATAAATATCATGATGTGGCGGTGGTGAGATCAGGCTCACACCAGGTGTTGAATGACGAGTCTTCGCGATCCATGGATATACCTTTCCACCCGGAAGATGTCCTCCTTCTCCTGGTTTTGCTCCCTGTGCCATCTTGATCTGGATTTCCTGTGCACTGACCAGGTATCTGGATGTAACTCCGAATCGGCCGGAAGCAACCTGCTTGATTGCAGAGCATCTGTTTGTGTCAAGACGTTCAATATCCTCTCCACCTTCACCGGAGTTTGATTTACCATGAAGCATATTCATGGCGATCGCCATTGTCTCATGTGCTTCTTTTGAAATAGATCCATAGGACATCGCACCTGTCTTGAATCTTGTTACGATTGAATCTACGCTTTCTACTTCATCAAGCGGTACACTCTTCTTCGGGAAATTGAAATCAAGCTGACCTCTCAGATTGATCTTCTCGCCTTCCTCATCAACCATCTCTGTATACTGCTTGAACATTTCATAATCACCACGTCTTGTGGACTGCTGAAGCATATGGATTGTCTGTGGATTATAGAGATGTTCTTCTCCGCCACTTTTATATTTATGTTTTCCAACACTGTCCAGTGTCGTATCAACCTGCAGTCCAAGCGGATCAAATGCTTCTGTATGGAATGCTGTGTAATCTTCTGCAATTTCTTCAATACCGATACCACCAACACGACTGACTGTATCTGTAAAATAGCGGTTAATAAAATCTGTCTCGAGACCAATTGCCTCGAAGATCTTTGCTCCCTGATAGGACTGGATCGTTGAAATTCCCATCTTGGATGCAATCTTAATAATTCCATGAATTACTGCTGAGTTATAATCATCTACTGCTGCATAATAATCTTTGTGAAGCAGATTAGACTCAATCAGCTGACGGATTGACTCATGCGCAAGATATGGATTAATCGCACATGCTCCATATCCAAGCAGTGTTGCAAAATGATGAACCTCTCTAGGCTCTCCACTTTCCAGAATCATCGCGACTGAGGTTCTCTTCTTTGTACGTACCAGATGCTGTTGCAGTCCGGATACCGCCAGAAGTGACGGGATTGCAACGTGATATTCGTCTACCTCACGGTCTGTCAGAATTAAAATGTTAGCGCCCTCGCGGATCACACGGTCTACTTCAATAAACAGATACTCGATTGCCTTCTCAAGACTTGTGTTTTTATAATAAGTGATTGGGATCTCTGCAACCTTGAATCCATCCACTTTCATATTTTTAATTTTCAGAAGATCTGTATTGGTCAGAATCGGGTTATTGACTCTGAGCATCTTACAGTTCTCTTCCTTCTGCTCCAGAAGGTTACCGTCTGTTCCGACATAAATTGTTGTAGATGTTACAACTTCCTCACGGATTGCATCGATCGGTGGGTTTGTTACCTGTGCAAACAACTGTTTAAAATATCCGAACAGTGGCTGACGTTTCTGCGAAAGGACTGAAATCGGTGCATCCATTCCCATCGCTGCGGTTCCTTCGGCACCGTTCTTTGCCATTGTCAGAATAGAAGTTTTCACGTCTTCATAAGAATAACCAAATGCTTTCTGAAGCTGTGTACACTCTTCGGCAGTATACTTTGGCACATCCTTATTCGGGATTTTCAAATCCTTCAGCTGAATCAGATTACTGTCCAGCCATTCTCCATATGGGAACTGATTTGCATATTTTTCTTTTAATTCCTCATCATCGATCACGCGTCCTGCAACAGTATCAACAAGAAGCATTTTGCCTGGATGAAGTCTTTCTTTCATCACGATCTTGGATGGATCAATATCCAGAACTCCAACCTCTGAAGAAAGAATCAGATTGTCATCATCTGTAATGTAATATCTGGAAGGGCGAAGTCCGTTACGGTCAAGTACGGCTCCCATAACATCTCCATCTGAGAACAGAATTGATGCCGGTCCATCCCATGGCTCCATCATTGTTGCATAATACTGATAGAAATCTTTCTTGTTCTGGGACATCTCTTTATTGTTGATCCAAGGTTCCGGAATACAGATCATAACTGCAAGCGGAAGATCCATTCCACTCATCACCATGAATTCTAATGCGTTGTCAAGCATTGCGGAGTCAGAACCCGAAGTATTGATTGCTGGAAGTACTTTGTGAAGTTCGCCTTTCAGACATCCTGCCTCCATCGTTTCCTCACGGGCACGCATCTTATCTGCATTACCACGGATCGTATTAATCTCTCCGTTGTGGACCATAAAGCGGTTCGGATGCGCTCTCTGCCAACTCGGTGCAGTATTCGTACTGAATCTGGAATGTACCATTGCAATTGCAGAAATAAATTCTTCATCCTGCAGATCTTCAAAGAAAAGTCTCAGCTGTCCTACAAGGAACATTCCTTTGTACACGATGGTTCTGCTTGACAGGGATGCTACATAGGTATCATCACTGCTCTGTTCAAAGACTCTTCTTACCACATAAAGTCTGCGGTCAAAATCCAGTCCTTGTTTTACTTTTTTCGGTCGTTCGATAAATCCCTGCATAATGCACGGCATGCACTCTTTCGCTTTATGACCAAGAACCTCCGGGAAGACCGGTACTGTACGCCATCCAAGAAGCTCCAGACCCTCTTTTTCCACGATGATCTCGAACATCTTCTTTGCCTGGGCACGTTTGATCTCCTGCTGTGGGAAAAAGAGCTGGGCTACACCGTATTCTCTCTCTCCGCCGATGTCCATGCCCAGAGCTCTGGTCACTCTGGCAAAAAATTTGTGGGGGATCTGGGTCAGAATACCGACACCGTCACCGGTCTTGCCTTCCGCATCCTTACCTGCACGATGCTCCAGATTCTCTACGATCTTCAGCGCATTTTCAACGGTAGCGCGGCTCTTCTCTCCGTGAATATTGACACAGGCTCCGATACCGCAGTTATCATGCTCAAATTCTTCCCGATATAACGGTGCCTTGGGCAGCTCCTGTTTTACATCAAACATATAGTTCTCCTTTCCGGTTTTCTATTTCTCTCTTCTTAATCTGTCTGTTCCTATTCAGAACCTCATTCGCAAGACTGTGCTTTCAGCACTTTCCTGCAACTAAAAAAGGTCGCAATGAGACTCTTTCGAGCGCCTCATTGCGACCTTTTCTGTACTATACACCTATTTTTCTCATTTGTAAATATAGATTTTTCTATGAATTGTCAGATAATTTGTCAATTCTATTATTTACATGTATGTTGTCTGGAAATTGTATTAATTTTCTATTTAAAAATATATTTTCCACACAACTTTTTGGGGCTTTTCCCCTATTTTTCCTGTTTCCGGCCATACACCTTGCTCATCAGTTTCTGATACATTGCTGAAAAGTGTTTACTCTCTGCCAGTGCGGTGCGAAGAGGCGCAAACGTCAGTGCCATCACTGCCCGGTAGCGGAACAGTTCGCC
>OKTZ01000816.1_pt1 | contig 8827 bp, 3 predicted proteins | sample 1606711 | NCBI WGS metagenome assembly OKTZ01 (sample SAMEA3882535, study PRJEB24775) | human gut metagenome | biome: human-associated habitat; feature: intestine environment; material: feces | place: Netherlands | collected 2009/2010 | reverse complement strand
CTTTCCTGCATCTTCTGCGGAAAGATTCTGCACCTGGTGAATACGCCGAAGGAGGTGTTCGATGATGCCTACATCTTCCTGATGCTGCAGTTTGCGGCGATTCCTTTCACCATCGGCTACAACCTGCTCTCCGGTCAGATCCGTGCCCTGGGCAACTCGAAGCAGCCTTTCTATTTCCTCATCACAGCCTCGGTTATCAACATCATTCTAGATGGCATTCTGATTCTCGGTATGGGGTTAGGTGTAGAGGGAGCAGGTATTGCCACTTGGCTTTCACAGGGAATTTCCGTGCTGCTCTGTATCTGGTTTATCAAAAAGAAAATGCAGATTCTGATTCCGAAGGGTGAGGAAAGGAAATTTGATAATAAAAAGGTAAGCATTCTGCTGAACAACGGCGTTCCGATGGGTCTGCAGTTCTCGATTACCGCTATCGGTCTCATCATGCTCCAGAGTGCCAACAACGCCCTGGGAACAGTTTATGTGGCTGCATTTACTGCCTCTATGCGCATCAAATATCTCTTTACCTGCGTATTCGAGAACATCGGAGTGGCGATGGCTACCTATTGCGGTCAGAACCTGGGAGCCAGGAAGTTGGATAGAATCGGTCAGGGCGTAAGGGCTTCCATCAGGATGATGCTGGTTTATTTCGTCTTCACCTTCCTGCTCATCTATCCGTTTGCCGACGAGATGATGATGCTCTTCGTGGATAAGGGCGAGGCTGAGGTGGTGACTTATGCAGCCCAGTTTATGCGCCTAGCCAACTATTTCTATCCTTGTCTGGGCTTGCTCACCATCCTGCGCTACAGCATCCAGGGCTTGGGTTACAGCAACCTCTCGATGCTGAGTGGCGTAATGGAAATGATAGCGAGATGCGGTGTGAGTCTCTGGCTGGTGCCTGCCCTGGCTTGGACGGGTGTCTGCTTCGGCGACCCTGTAGCGTGGGTCATGGCAGATCTCTTCCTCATTCCCGCCTTCCTGTGGCTTTACAAGCATCTGAAGAAGGAGCAAGTCCGATAGGGTAATTTTGACGTTTTAAAAATTTGCATTAAAAAAAAATCTGCTAAGGGTTAGGAAAATGAAAATTCGATTGTAATATAGGCAAAAGGAAAGAAATAAAGTAATGCAAATAAACAAAGAAACGATAGAACAGCTCTTCCGGCAACATTATCTGAGGATGTACCAATTGGCCAGGGTACTTCTGAAGGATGATGCAGCCAGCAAGGATGTGGTGAGCGAAGTCTTTGCCGATGTGCTCGACGGAAAGACTCAACTAGGTCTTGATAACGAGACTATAACCAGCAATTCGCCCCTGCCTTCCGCCAACGCCGGGAGCTACCTTCTGGTGTGTGTGCGCCATAAATGCCTCAACCTGTTGAGCCGACAGAAGATGAAAGACCGGGTTCATCATCTTCTGAAAGCCGATACTTCGCCTTCGATAGTTCCCCTGGAAGCGACGATTGCCGAAATAGACAGGGAGACCGAAAAGTACGAGGCAATTCTGGCTTATATGGATGCTGAGCTCACGCCACAAACCCGCAAGGTACTCGATCTCCGCTTTCGGCAGAAACTGAAATATCGGGAGATTGCTACGGAATTGGGCATCAGCGAAGTGGCAGTTTATAAGCATCTGGCGCAAGGCATCAGAAAATTAAAGCAAAAGTTTAACCCTTAGCAGATTTATTATGGACAAGTTTGAAAAAATACTGGATATCATCGACCATCAGGAGAAGTATTCTGATGAGGAGATTCATGAAATATTGCAGGATGAGGAATGCCGAAAACTCTATCAGACGATGGTGGAAGTGGATTCTGCACTTGAAAGCCCCTCTCCTATTATTAATGTAGATGAGGAATGGGAGAAATTCAGCCAGAAACATCAACTTCAGGAAGTATCCCATCCTATAACTTCCTGGCGTAAGCTGGCTGCATCCATCGCCGGCTTTGTCTTGATTTCGGGTATTGCCTTTGCCGCAATCCATACTTACATCAAGCGCAGCCAGGAACCTACCCAGGTAACGGCTGATACTCATCCGGAAGTCATAAAATCAGATTCCGCAAAGCAGGTAGCAGGAAAGGATTCCCTGACTCATCCGAAACCAGAAAAGCCAGCCATTCACAAGACTTTCGAGAATGTGTCTTTCGAGCAGATGATTTCTGAAATTGCTTCTTATTATGATTTACAAGTGAAGTTTGAGAATAACGAGGACAAGACCCTCCGCCTCTATTACGAATGGAACAGTCATTCGAGCATCGAGAACATCGTAAAAGAACTGAACCAATTCGAGAATGTAAACATCGAATTGCAACAAAACGAGCTGATTGTAAAATAACAAATAAAAAGCAACATCATTATGAGAAGATTTTCAGCCATCATATTCCTGCTGTGCACGTTCGCCCTGGCGATGAGCGCACAGCACATCCAGCGCAACTATCACGACCGCAGCATGTCGGACGTTCTCATCGACCTCGACAAGGCTTCCAAGCGCTACAAAATCAGTTTCATCTACAACGAACTGGAGGATTTCACAGTTACCCAGAACGTGAAGACAGCCAATATTCCCGATGCCATCCGCAAGGTAATCGGTTTCTATCCGATGCAGATGACCGTGGGCGACAGCCTCATCACGGTAGAATGCATACGCAAGAGCGAGCGCAAGCTGATAGGCAGACTGATAGACAATCACAATCTTCCTGTAGAATTCGCCAACATCCAGCTGCTCAACCCGAAGGATTCCTCCTTTATCTGTGGAGGCGTGAGCAACGCCAATGGCGATTTCGTCATCCCCTGCCAACAGAAGCAGGCCCTTATGAAGGTTTCTTTTGTAGGCTATAAGACCATTTGCAAGCTGGTATCTATTGCCCGCATCGGAAATGTGAGGATGCAGGCGAATGCCTATCAACTGGGCAAAGTGGAAGTAAAGGGCAAGCTGCGTATCGACCACGGCGACCATGCCTCTTATACATTCTCTGACGAACAGATCAGGAACTCACGCCATTCACAGGATCTCCTGGGAACACTCCCGGGAATCTATACCGATCCGATGACCGGCAAGACATCCAGTATAACCGGCAAATCCATCAAGATTCTCATCAACAACGTGCCGATGACGAGTGAGAACGACCTGAAAGCTATTGCCGCCAACAAAATAAAGATGGTGGAATACTACGAAGATCCTCCTATCAGATACGGCGATGTGGGCATCTTGATGAACATCATTACCAAGCCGCTTGATACGGGTTATACTACTGGTTTTGATGTGTCCAGCGCCTTGACCACAGGGTTTAGCAATGATAATGTGTATTTCAAGTACAACAAGGGCAATCATCAGTTTTCCTTCGATTACAGCATCAACGTGAGAAACTATCGTGACTGGATAGAAGACAACCAGTATTCCTTTACGCTTGACGACCAGCAGGCTGTCTATGATTACCATCTGCACAAGCGTTTTGGCTATACCGACAACAAGTTCAACCTGAAGTATGCTTACAGCAAGCCAGACGACGTAACCTTCCAGGTCACCTTTTCTCCAGAATTGTCACATAAGTTCAACCGGGGAAATAGCGAGGTTGCAACGCAAGGAAACGAGGCTTGGAAGGATGCTTTCGGAAACACGAAGGATATTGTGGATTACGTGAAACCCGCAGTAGATCTCTATCTCAGCAAGCAGTTTGCCCATAAGCAGACACTCGATGTGGACTTGCTCGGCTCTTACTTCAACACCAGGCAGCAGATGCTCAACCGGCAATGGACTTCCGACAAGGATAGCATCTTGACCGATGACGACATGCACTCCAGAAGTCACATCTACTCCCTGATAGGAGAAGCTGATTATACCAAAGAATGGGAGCAGGGAGAGCTGTCGGCAGGAGTGTATACCTGGAACAAGTGGAGCGACTATAATGTGCGCAATATCCTTTCCGGCTATGAGCCATCCAAGTATTCTTCATGCATCAAGATCAATACGGTTTATGCCCAATACCAGAACCATATCGGCAAGTTTACCTATCGCATAGGCGTTAAGAGCACGTGGAGAACCCAGAGCTATCAGGATCTCACCTATAACAACAACTATATTCATCCGTTGCTGTATTTATCTTATAAGCTGAAGAACGGTTCGTTGCAGCTGCTATCATCCAGCGGCACCAATTACCCCGCCATCTCAACATTGAGCGAGAACATGACGATTGTCATCCCCGGACTGATGAAGCAGGGCAACCCGAATGTAAAGGCTACGATGGAATGGGGACCGATATTCAGATACACCTATAATGATGCGATGCTCTACCTGCAGGTAGCACTTTATGGAATCTATAATGACAAGGTAATTACACCTTATTATTATTGGACCACGGTGAACGACAGGCGCAGCATAGTTTCTACCTATGAAAACGGCAGTTTCTATTGGCGTTATGGCACAAGCTATTATCTTCAGTTCAAGCCGTTCAAGAACGAGGTTTTGAAACTGATGGTGGGTGGAGGTTTTGAACGGGAGGTAATCAGCAATTCCTATGGTCGCCATTGCTACTGGTGGAGTCCTTTCAAATATGGCATCTATTTCCGGAAGGGAAACTGGGGAGCTTCTTACCAGGGAAATATTCCTTCGAAGATGGCAGTCCTGGACTATCGCAAGGCAGATGAGTCCAAGAGTGAATTCTCTGCTTTTTACCAGAAGGGAGCCTGGCGTTTCTCGTTCTATGGCTTGTGGATGTTTGCACCAGCCAAGTACGAGAGCCAGACGTTCGACAATCCGATTATGAACCAGACGGAACAGCACATCATCAAGGATAATCGCCGCATGCTGACGCTGGGTGTCAGCTACAACTTCTTCTCCGGAAAGAAGAAGAACATCCGGAAGAACATCAACAACTACGATTCAGATGCTGGCGCATTCAAGTAATTCTTGTATTACATTTTATCGTCTATAGACGATGAAAACGACAACTTGTAGTTATAAAAAATATTCTGCTAAGGGTTAGGAAAATGAAAATTCGATTGTAATATAGGCAAAAGAAAAGAAATAAAGTAATGCAAATAAACAAAGAAACGATAGAACAGCTCTTCCGGCAACATTATCTGAGGATGTACCAATTGGCCAGGGTACTTCTGAAGGATGATGCAGCCAGCAAGGATGTGGTGAGCGAAGTCTTTGCCGATGTGCTCGACGGAAAGACTCAACTAGGTCTTGATAACGAGACTATAACCAGCAATTCGCCCCTGCCTTCCGCCAACGCCGGGAGCTACCTTCTGGTGTGTGTGCGCCATAAATGCCTCAACCTGTTGAGCCGACAGAAGATGAAAGACCGGGTTCATCATCTTCTGAAAGCCGATACTTCGCCTTCGATAGTTCCCCTGGAAGCGACGATTGCCGAAATAGACAGGGAGACCGAAAAGTACGAGGCAATTCTGGCTTATATGGATGCTGAGCTCACGCCACAAACCCGCAAGGTACTCGATCTCCGCTTTCGGCAGAAACTGAAATATCGGGAGATTGCTACGGAATTGGGCATCAGCGAAGTGGCAGTTTATAAGCATCTGGCGCAAGGCATCAGAAAATTAAAGCAAAAGTTTAACCCTTAGCAGATTTATTATGGACAAGTTTGAAAAAATACTGGATATCATCGACCATCAGGAGAAGTATTCTGATGAGGAGATTCATGAAATATTGCAGGATGAGGAATGCCGAAAACTCTATCAGACGATGGTGGAAGTGGATTCTGCACTTGAAAGCCCCTCTCCTATTATTAATGTAGATGAGGAATGGGAGAAATTCAGCCAGAAACATCAACTTCAGGAAGTATCCCATCCTATAACTTCCTGGCGTAAGCTGGCTGCATCCATCGCCGGCTTTGTCTTGATTTCGGGTATTGCCTTTGCCGCAATCCATACTTACATCAAGCGCAGCCAGGAACCTACCCAGGTAACGGCTGATACTCATCCGGAAGTCATAAAATCAGATTCCGCAAAGCAGGTAGCAGGAAAGGATTCCCTGACTCATCCGAAACCAGAAAAGCCAGCCATTCACAAGACTTTCGAGAATGTGTCTTTCGAGCAGATGATTTCTGAAATTGCTTCTTATTATGATTTACAAGTGAAGTTTGAGAATAACGAGGACAAGACCCTCCGCCTCTATTACGAATGGAACAGTCATTCGAGCATCGAGAACATCGTAAAAGAACTGAACCAATTCGAGAATGTAAACATCGAATTGCAACAAAACGAGCTGATTGTAAAATAACAAATAAAAAGCAACATCATTATGAGAAGATTTTCAGCCATCATATTCCTGCTGTGCACGTTCGCCCTGGCGATGAGCGCACAGCACATCCAGCGCAACTATCACGACCGCAGCATGTCGGACGTTCTCATCGACCTCGACAAGGCTTCCAAGCGCTACAAAATCAGTTTCATCTACAACGAACTGGAGGATTTCACAGTTACCCAGAACGTGAAGACAGCCAATATTCCCGATGCCATCCGCAAGGTAATCGGTTTCTATCCGATGCAGATGACCGTGGGCGACAGCCTCATCACGGTAGAATGCATACGCAAGAGCGAGCGCAAGCTGATAGGCAGACTGATAGACAATCACAATCTTCCTGTAGAATTCGCCAACATCCAGCTGCTCAACCCGAAGGATTCCTCCTTTATCTGTGGAGGCGTGAGCAACGCCAATGGCGATTTCGTCATCCCCTGCCAGCAGAAGCAGGTTCTCATGAAGGTTTCGTTCGTAGGCTACAAGACGATTTGCAAACTGGTACCTATTGCCCGCATCGGAAATGTGAGGATGCAGGCGAATTCATACCTGTTGAAAGGTGTGACCGTTGAAGCCGCAAGGGTTGTAGAAAAAGTAGATAGACAAATCATCTTCCCTACAAAAGAGCAGGTGAAAACGGCTTCCAATGGTTATGATCTGTTGGACAACTTGTCTTTGCCTACCATTATCGTAAATCGAGCAGAACGCAAAGTTCTGTCATTAAAGGGCGGAGATGTGCAAATACGCATCAACGATGTCAAGGCTAGCATGCAAGATGTATTGGCTTTGCAGCCGGATGAAGTTACAAAGGTGGAATTCATCAATGTTCCAGGACTCAAATATGGAGACAGCAATCTGGATGCAGTCATCAACTACCAGGTCCGCCGACGCTATGCCGGTTATGTGAGTGGAGTTTCTACGATGCAAGGCACCAAGGCAGGTTTCAATAATAGCGACGGTTATTTCAAATACAATGTGAAGAAATCGGAATTCAGCCTCAACTACAGTTTCTCCTATCGCTCGGTAGAGGAACGAAGCTATGAGAGTCTCGGTACTTATCATCTGCCCACAGGAGAAACTCTACATCGCAATTATTTAGGTTATGATTCTCCGTTCCTATACACCACCAATAATGTACAGTTGGGTTATAATCTTAGTGAGCCAGACAAATATACATTGAATGTACGGTTGAATTTCTACAATCACAACAGTCCTGTGAGAGGCATGAACCAGCTTTATCAGGAAAGCAGCAAGGCAAATCAATATCTGCAAAACAACAGAAAAATGCTGGAGCAGATTCCATCTCTGGACATTTATTATTCGCTCAACATGCCCCATGACCAGAACCTGGCTCTGAACCTGGTGGGTACTTACATCGGCACAGATTACCAGTATCGTATGAGGGAATATACGTTCAACAAATCGCCGGATGAATCTGTAAAGAACGCTCCGCTGACCGATTACAGTTATGATGCAACTGGTAGAAAGCGCTCTCTTATTGGTGAAGGAACATACAGCAAGAACTGGAAACAGATGGCTTTATCGGTAGGTGGACAATATAATATCAGCCACACAGATAACATCTATGTGGGAAGCAGTAATGCTGATACGGAATTGAAGTACAGCAATCTCTATCTTTTCACCCAGCTACAGGGACAGCAGAAGTGGTTCAGTTATCAGGTGGGAGTTGGCGCAACCAGGTCTTCCATCCATCAGGGGGAGAACGGATACAGCAAATGGCTGTTTCGACCACAGGTAACTTTACAGGCAAAGGCTAGCGACCGTCTGAGTTTTAAATGGAGCAGCAAAATCACGTCAGACATCCCAAGCCTTTCCGACTTGAGCGAGTTGCGCCAATATTCCAACAGCTTTGAGGCGCGTGACGGCAATAGCGGTCTGAAGCCATTTACCGGCTACAACAATACCTTGTCGGCTTCCTGGAACATTCCGCTGATGTCTGTGTACCTGGAGGGAAACTGGACGTATTACGACAAGCCTATAGCTACTTCTATTTTGCCCGAAAAGCGGGAGGATGGCTCTTATCTCTTTGTGAGCAAACCTAAGAATCAGAAGAGTCATGATTACAAGCACCTGCTGTTGACTCCTGAAGTTCACCTCATCAAGGATCATCTGGATTTGAACCTTATGTGCGAGTATCAGAATGTCAAGACAAAGGGTTTGGATTATTCCCACGAGTTCAATTACTTCAGTTATGGAGCAGAAATTCGGCACATGACGGGCAATTGGAACATTGGCTATGGTGCCTATAAGGTGGAAAAGAGTTTTTGGGGAGAAAAGACAAACGGCGGAGAGCCAACCTCCAATCTTGCCGTAACCTACAGTTATAAGAACTGGCAGTTTGGCGTTCTCGGATTATTCGTATTCTATCCTCATGGCTGCGTGTATAAGGATGAACTTTTCAACAAGTATGTGCAGCAGAAGAACAAGGTACGCCTTGCTGACCAGGGCAACATGCTTGTCTTTTCTGCCAGCTTCAACTTCAGTCATGGCCGCAGATACCATACAGGCAGCCGTAAGCTGAACAATAGCGATAGAGATAATGGTATCAGATA
>OKTZ01000803.1_pt1 | contig 8938 bp, 5 predicted proteins | sample 1606711 | NCBI WGS metagenome assembly OKTZ01 (sample SAMEA3882535, study PRJEB24775) | human gut metagenome | biome: human-associated habitat; feature: intestine environment; material: feces | place: Netherlands | collected 2009/2010 | reverse complement strand
CCAGTTGTAATAAAAAACTGTATGTTTTGTGTAAGAATACTTGACTTTCTGAGGGGATATGGATAAGATAAAGAAAAAGATAAAACCAATGTAAAGGTCATATTTCAGGAAAGGATGATTAATTATGAAAACATATAAGAAACCGGTAGTAACTGTTGACGCAGGAATGGCAGAGGGTGTTTATGCAGCAAGTGGTGCCAAGGGAACATTAAATGTAACATATCATGGTGTATGGGACAGATGGGGAACTAATGGCGGCAAGGCTCTGGCAATGGCAGACTGGTCAGGTATTAATGGAACCATTACTTTAAATATCACTTTTAATGATACATTAGAGCAGGTTGAGACAGATGACGCTTCTGTACAGGAATCCTGGTCAGGTAAGACTGCAACATTCACATTTGCAAGTACAGCAACAAATCCGCTGACTATTGGAGTGCATATAGATCATGGAGTAAGTATTGATGATCTCAAGATGACAGGATTTACTTATTCTGTGAACTAAAGAGAATATCCACCTGACAAGAAAAGGGATTGAGTTAGAGTGTTTAACTCAATCCCTGAAATTGATTTTAAAACGTTTGTATCATTTCATGAATTTCCACGTCATTTAGTATCTCACATTTCTTATCCCGTATCGCATAAACCCTGTTACAGATATTCAGAACCGTAGGCCTGTGTGTGGTTACAATGCAGGTTCTGGGGTAGGTATCCTGCATGATATTTCGCAGGACTTTTCGCTCAGTAGCTACATCCAGTGCGGAGGTAGCCTCATCCAGCAGGAGGATCGGTGATTTGCGCAGTAATGCTCTGGCAATGGAGAGCCTCTGTGCCTGACCTTCGGAGAAACCTCCGCCCCGTTCCTTAACGATGCTTTCAATTCCATCCGGGAGTTTTTCCACAAAATCCCATGCACAGGCGAGTTTCAGCGCTTCAATAATTTCTTCATCTGTAGCATCCTGTTTCACATTTCGCATATTTTCTGCAATTGTTCCTGAAAACATTGTATTTCCCTGTGGTACATAGGAGAATAATTTCCTTGTAGAAGGGGACATATCAATCATGTGTTCATGATCTGCTCCGGCACATATATGAGAAGAACCCTCCTGCGGTGTCAGAAGAGACAGGATCAGGCGCAGCATAGTTGTCTTACCTTCACCGGAAGGTCCTACCAGAGCCACGATCTCATGAGGATAAGCCTCTATGGAAGCATTGGCGAAAACAGCAGTACCATTATGATAGGTATAACTGAGATCCTGCATGTTCAGACCGATTCCTTCTGACTTATGCTGCTTTTCGAAGCTGCGTACAGCCGAATCCTGATTGTAGTCCTCCTGCGGCATTTCCACGATATCCATCAGTCTTCCTGCCGAAATAGTCAGTGAGATGGCTGACGGAATCAGACTTACCAGAGAATTTACCGAACTTGTCAATGTACCGGACAAAGACAGAAACATGGTCATAGTTCCGTAACTGATTGCATTGCTCCATACACGGTAGATTCCCCATCCATAACAACTGTAAGATACGATAAATCCGATAATGGACATGAGAACAGAAGTCAGAATGGACATCTTCTGGAAGTCCAGTCTCATGTTAATATAATCTTTCTGAAGAGATTTCAGTTTCTCTGTATAAAAGTGAATCAGGTCGAAAGCCTTGATCGTCTGGATATTGGAGAAAGCTTCCTGGTTAAATCCATAAAGTTTTGCATTCATAGCCGCACTTCTCTGATTGTTATCACGCATTCGTTTCAGAAGCGGCTTCGAAAGCAGAGCACTGAAGGGGATTCCAAGCAGTGCAAAAAGTGCAAAAGTAGGGTCATAATAAAGCACGATTGCCAGTGCACTGATAAAACGAAAAGTATAAATGATCAGGTTTGGGATCCAGTTCAGGATTCCGCCTGAAATATTGGAGGCATCGGAACTCCAGCGTGTCACCAGATCTCCGGTGTGGTAATCGGTCAGGGATTCCCAGTCAGTGACCAGTATTTTGGCAAAGATGTCGTTCTTGATTTCGGAGTCCACCTTCAGGTTAATGAAAGTAGAGGCATATCCGGATGCCTGCGAAACCAGAATGTTTGCGACAGAGAAGCCGATCATTGCGGCAAAGGTACTTATAAGTTTCCCGGTCTGGTGTCCGGTAATAATATCCACCAGATCTCTGGAAATCAGACTGGAAACCAGAGAGACACCTGTTCCGACCAGACCAAGCAGTGTATACAGGATCATGGCTTTCCAGTAACGTCTGCCGTACTGATAGATCCATAATGTCTGTTTCCACATTTTTTTCAGGGTTCCCTGTTTCAGGTGCTTCCAGATCAGGAGTATTTTTTCTTTCATTGCAGCTCCTCCAGTTGATCAATGGTATTTTTCATCACGCAGGCGGCAGAAGCATTCTTTGTACAGAGAAGATGTAGTACCGGCACGCGGTCAGCGATTTCCCCGGCAAAGAAAAGATTTTCTGAAAGCTGGCGTTCAGTCCATGCAGGGGAGATCATGCGCTGCATAACACGGAGGACTTTTTCCGAAGGATTTAACTCTTCCAGATAATCTGTCTGCATGTAGCCAAGAGAATCTGCTCCGATCATTTTACAGATTTCCTCCGTGCTGTGGCTGGCTGCAATGAGCTGATCATTTGACGGCACATCCGTTCCGAAATAGCATGGATGTAAAAATGGCGGTGAACTGATACGTACGTGCACTTCCTTTGCTCCCGCCTCTTTTAACATGTGGATCAGGTTTGCAATGGTTGTTCCACGAACAATAGAATCATCCACCAGAACAATCCTCTTATCTTTTACAACAGATTCCAGCACACTCAGTTTCAGATGAACGCTGGACTCACGTTCTTCCTGAGTCGGTTTGATAAATGTTCTTCCAATATAGCTGTTTTTATAGAACGCAAATGCAAACGGGATTCCTGATGCTTCGGAGTATCCCTTTGCAGCAGGGAGTCCGGACTCCGGTACACCTGTTACAAGATCTGCCTCTACAGGATAAGACTTGGCAAGAGATTTACCGCCACGGATTCTGGCATCATAGACCTTCACCCCATCAATGGTACTGTCAAGTCTTGCAAAATATATATACTCAAACACACAATGCGCGCGTTTTGCAGCAGCAGACGCAAGCTCTTTATTTGACTTCAGTCCGTCTTTTGTGATCGTAAGAATCTCACCCGGCTCAATGTCACGGATAAATTCCGCACTTACAGATGTCAGAGCACAGCTCTCAGAAGCAATAACATAAGCATTTCCTCTTTTACCGAGACACAATGGTTTCAGTCCATATGGGTCGCGGACTGCGATCAGTTTTCTCGGGCTCATAACTACCAGACCATATGCACCTTTGATCTTCTTTGCAGTCTTTAGCACTGCCTCTTCTACTGTTTTAGAATGCACACGTTCTCTTGCGATATGGAACGCAATAACCTCTGAATCTGTAGTTGTATGGAAAATCGCTCCATTCTGGATCAGTTCCCATTTCAGTTCCGGTGTATTAACCAGATTTCCGTTATGTGCAAGTGCAAGAGTTCCCTTTACATAAGACAAAACAAGGGGCTGTGCATTCTCTGCAACAGAAGCTCCTGTTGTGGAATATCTTACATGACCAATACCAATATCTCCCTCATATTTACGGACAACATCCTGTCTGAGAACTTCACTTACAAGTCCCAGATCCTTATGAAACTTCACATTTCCACGCTCTCCCTTAGTATCAGAAACTGCAAGTCCGCAGGATTCCTGTCCTCTGTGCTGCAGGGAAGTCAGTCCATAATATATGGACGGAACTACATTGCCGCCATCCAGATCATAAATTCCAAAGACGCCGCACTCTTCTTTTATTCCAGCCATCTGATTTCCTCCGATCGTATTCTCTTGTCTGACTTTAACTTTACTTTCAAAACCCGCTGACATTGTTTTCTTATGTTTGACGGGTTCCAAAATCAAATTATAATAATAGAAACAAATTTGTCAACCTATCCTTTTTTTGCCATATCTCAAAAATTTTTTCTGAATTTTTTCAAAAAAAGTGCTTGACATCTGTTTTCATTTCGTTTATAGTACAGCACATAAAGCAAAGGCGCTTTGGAAAGATCTACAGAGATCTCATCCAGGGCGCTTTTTTCGTTTTATAAAACTTTCGTTTCATAGAAAATGTTCGATGAGGAATTTTCTATGAGACGAAAACCGCAGGCAGTCACAATGGTGATCTGCAGCGGCACTACACATATTCAGAAAATATTGCAAACCGAAAGGAGAGTACCTATATGGCACAGAATATCCCTGAACTGTACGGCAGCCTGGTCTTCAACGACAAAGTAATGAGAAGTAAACTGCCAAAAGACATGTACAAAGCATTAAAGAAAACAATCGAGAGCGGTACACACCTTGAACTTGATGTTGCCAACTCCGTTGCTGTTGCAATGAAAGAATGGGCTACCGAGAACGGCGCCACTCATTATACTCACTGGTTCCAGCCAATGACAAACGTAACTGCAGAGAAACATGACAGCTTCATTTCTCCTACAGGAGATGGTCAGGTGATCATGGATTTCTCAGGTAAAGAACTTGTAAAAGGTGAGCCGGATGCTTCCAGTTTCCCGTCAGGCGGTCTTCGTGCCACATTCGAGGCAAGAGGATATACAGCATGGGATCCGACATCACCGGCATTCATCAAAGACGGAACTCTTTACATTCCTACAGCATTCTGCTCCTACAGCGGAGAAGCTCTTGATAAAAAGACTCCTCTCCTTCGTTCCATGCAGACACTTGATAAAGAAGCTACAAACCTTCTCCATATAATAGGAAATAAAGATATCAAACACGTAAATACAACTGTAGGTCCTGAACAGGAATACTTCCTGGTAGACAAGGAATTATACAAACAGAGAAAAGACCTTGTATTCTGCGGACGCACACTGATCGGTGCTCCTGCTCCTAAGGGCCAGGAAATGGAAGATCATTACTTCGGTGCTCTGAAACCTCGTGTCGCAGCTTATATGCATGACCTGGATGTAGAGCTCTGGAAACTTGGTATTCCTGCCAAAACAAAACATAACGAAGTTGCTCCTGCACAGCATGAGCTGGCTCCTGTATTCGATACAACAAACGTTGCGGTTGACCACAACCAGTTAACAATGGAAGTAATGAAGAAAGTTGCCGACAAGCACGGACTTGTATGCCTTCTTCACGAGAAACCATTTGAGGGAATCAACGGAAGTGGTAAACACAACAACTGGTCTATGATTACAGATACCGGTGTAAATATCCTTGATCCGGGAAAAACACCTGCTGAAAATACACAGTTCCTGATTTTCCTGACAGCTGTTATCAAAGCAGTTGATGAATACGCAGATGTACTTCGTATTTCTGTAGCAAGTGCAGGAAATGATCACCGTCTTGGTGCAAACGAGGCTCCGCCTGCTGTTGTATCCGTATTCCTCGGTGATGAACTGACAGAAGTATTAAAATCTATCGAAAATGACGAATATTTTGCAGGAAGCCGCGCAGTCCAGATGGATATCGGTGCAAAAGTACTTCCACATTTCGTAAAAGACAATACAGACAGAAACCGTACTTCACCATTCGCATTTACAGGTAACAAATTCGAATTCCGTATGCTTGGTTCCGAGGCTTCTGTTGCAAACCCGAACATTATCTTAAACACTGCTGTTGCTGAGTGTGTTCACCAGTTTGCAGAACAGTTAAAGGATGTACCGGAAGACAAGATGGAGGATGCAATCCACGAACTGATCAAGAAGACAATTATTGATCATAAACGTGTTATCTTTAACGGAAACGGTTATACAGACGAATGGATTGAAGAAGCTACGAAACGTGGTCTCTTTAACCTGAAATCCACACCGGATGCTCTTCCTCAGTGGATCGCAGATAAGAATATTGAACTCTTTACCAAATATCATATCTTCACAAAAGAAGAAATTGAATCCCGTTATGAGATCTGGCTGGAATCCTATTCCAAGATTCTTAACATTGAGTCCAATACTATGGTTGAAATGGTACAGAAGGATTTCCTTCCATCTGTATTCGCATATATCGACAAAGTTGCAGCTACTGCTGTTGCTAAAAAATCAGTTGTTTCAGATGTCAGCACAGCTTCTGAAGGAAAACTGATCAAAGAGCTGTCACAGCTTGCTGATGAGATTTCCACAGGTCTTGAGACCTTAAAAGCAGACACTGCCAAAGCGCTTGCTACAGAAGATCCTCTGGCTAATGCAAAAGCATACCAGACAGTTGTTCTTTCTGATATGGATGAACTCAGAAAGTCTGTAGATGCAGCAGAAACTCTGATTCCGGATGCACTGCTTCCATATCCTACATATGACAAGCTTCTGTTTTCCGTTTAATTAACAGGTAATAACAGGGGAATATCTTTATGAACTCTACTTCATAATTCATTATCGATTTCCTCATCCATTAATCACACGATATTTTGATGTTCCCCTGTTTTACATATAATTTTGATTTTAAACTGCATTGCATACAGTCATACGAAATGTCTTTTCTATTACATCAGTTATGCAATACACTATAAATATGGATTTTATATTCGCAAAAGCGCGATGAACTGGCTACATTTCCAGGCATTGCGCTTTTTGCATTTTATAAAATATGAGGAAATTTTTATGAGGGAGGAATATTATTATGGAATTTTCCGCAGTAAACACAATATGGGTGCTGGTCGGCGCCGCGCTGGTCTTCTTTATGCAGGCCGGATTCGCAATGGTGGAAACCGGCTTTACAAGAGCAAAGAATGCCGGCAATATCCTGATGAAGAACCTGATGGACTTCTGTATCGGAACCCCGGTCTTCTGGCTGGTCGGCTTCGGTCTGATGTTTGGTGCAGGTAATGGATTTATCGGAAAGATCGGTGGTATTGCAACAGAAGCACACTATGGTTCAGGAATGCTTCCTGACGGAGTTCCTTTCTGGGCATTCTTAATCTTCCAGACAGTATTCTGTGCAACATCCGCAACAATTGTTTCCGGTGCAATGGCAGAACGTACCAAGTTCCTTTCCTATTGCATCTACAGCCTTATGATCAGTCTTGTTGTATATCCGGTATCCGGACACTGGATCTGGGGCGGTGGATTTATCAGCCAGATGGGATTCCACGATTTCGCAGGTTCCTGTGCAGTACATATGGTAGGTGGTGTGGCAGCTCTGATCGGTGCCATCATCCTTGGACCTCGTATCGGTAAATATACAAAGGACGGCAAATCAAAGGCTATCCCGGGACACAACCTTACAGTTGGCGCTTTAGGTGTATTTATCCTCTGGTTCTGCTGGTTCGGATTTAACGGTGCTTCCACAGTAAGTATGGAAGGCGATGCAATCGTAAGTGCAGGTAAAATCTTCGTTACTACTAACCTTGCAGCAGCTGTTGCAACTGTAACTGTTATGATCATCACATGGGTACGTTACAAAAAACCGGATGTTTCCATGTCTCTGAACGGTTCTCTTGCAGGACTTGTAGCAATTACAGCAGGATGCGACACAGTTTCTCCTACATCCGCAGCAATCATCGGTATTGCTTCCGGTTTTATCGTAGTATTTGGTATTGAATTTATTGACAAGGTTCTGAAAATTGATGACCCTGTTGGTGCTGTCGGTGTTCATGGTTTAAACGGTGCTTTCGGTACCCTTGCAGTTGGTCTTTTCTCAGACGGATCAGGCACAGACTGGAAAGGACTCCTTACAGGCGGCGGCTTCCACGGATTTGGTGTTCAGTTCACTGGTATGATCATCACAATCGCATGGGTTGTTGTTACTATGACAATTATCTTCCAGGTAATCAAACATACAATCGGACTTCGTGTTTCAGCTGAAGAAGAGATCGCAGGTCTTGACTCCAAAGAACATGGTCTTGCAAGTGCTTATGACGGTTTCGCAATGGCTGGTGTTCCGACTCCTATGGGAACTTCCATAAAAGCTCCTGTTGTCACAGCCAGACCTTCTGCTCCTGCTGAATCAGTTCCTGAACTTCCGAAAGAAGGCGTTCATAAGCTTACAAAAGTTGTTATCATCACCCGTCAGAATAAGCTTGATGAATTTATGCAGGCAATGAATGAGATCGGTGTTACAGGTATCACTATTACGAACGTTCTCGGATGCGGTGTACAGAAAGGTGCTCCATCCTACTATCGTGGTGTTGAGATGGATGCAACATTACTTCCAAAGATTAAGGTTGAGATCATTGTCAGCAAGATTCCGGTAACAAGCGTAATTGAAGCTGCAAAGAAAGCACTTTACACAGGACATATCGGAGACGGTAAGATTTTTGTATATAACGTTCTTAAAGTTGTTAAGGTTCGTACCGGTGAAGAGGATTATGAAGCACTTCAGGATGTAGAATAAGATATGTGTAAAGTTTTGATATGATATCAAATGATATGTGAAATTTCATATGTAACGGAAGAAAATCCTGCGTCAATTTACATTGGCGCAGGATTTTGTTATGATAGTACAGGTTTCGATAGAAGGATTGAAAACAAGTAATACATAAAAGGTGTGGTTTTATGGAAAAAGAAATGAAAAACGAGGAAATTAAAAGAAAAGCAAAAGAATGGTTTGCTTCTTATACAGCAAATTATGATATGCAGGATCCGAAGATTGCATTAAAGGCGGTGCATACCTATCATGTGGCAGAATTGTGTGAAAAAATAGCACAAAGCCTTTCTCTGGATGATGATGCTTGCCTGACAGCGTGGTTATGTGGACTACTACATGATGTGGGAAGATTTGAACAGATCCGAAGATACCATACATTTTCAGATGCCGATTCAATAGATCATGCACTTCTTAGTATAGAGATTTTGTTCGGTGATGAAAGCGATGATGAGAAAACAGGAAGAATCCGTGAAGTGTTAGAAGATGCGTCAAGAGATGATACAATCTATCAGGCAGTGAAAT
>OKTZ01000778.1_pt1 | contig 9118 bp, 7 predicted proteins | sample 1606711 | NCBI WGS metagenome assembly OKTZ01 (sample SAMEA3882535, study PRJEB24775) | human gut metagenome | biome: human-associated habitat; feature: intestine environment; material: feces | place: Netherlands | collected 2009/2010 | reverse complement strand
ATCCATAGTCTTTTTTGAAGTGCATGAATACTGGAACACGCCTGTATCATGCACCATGCCTGTGTAAATACACTCTGCTATCTGTATTGTGATACGCTCCTTCGGCAGAAGTTCAAACACAAGCTCACAGGTCGAGCTCGCATCCGGAAAGATGTAATTTGCGTCTGCAAAGGCCCCGTTTGTAACATGATGATCTATGCAAAGTGTCCTTTTTGCAGACTCAAAATACTTAGCTGCACTTCCCAGTCTGTCTGTGTCACTGCAATCACATGCTATGAACAGATCGTATACTGTATCATCCGCATAGCTGCTGTCAATCTCATCTGCTCTTTGCATAAACTTAAAGATGTTTGGACTTGGCTCTAAATAAAGCCTTGCCTTTATATCAGGATAATAATCCTTTATGTAGTTGTATACAGCAAGTGTTGAGCCGACACAGTCGCCGTCCGGTCTCACATGACCGGAAACGGCAACTGATTGTGCATCCTTTAAAATAGAATCAATCTCTGTCATAATCAATCCTCTTTGAGATTTTTTGTTACTTCATCAATCTTTTTAGACATCTCAACACCATACTCTATAGACTGGTCTATGATAAATGTAATGGCAGGTGTATTTCTTAAATTGATGTTCTTTGCGAGAGTTCTGCGTATATATCCCTCCGCTGACTTAAGTCCTGCAAGCGTATCAGCCTGTGATTTCTTGTCACCAAGCACACTGATATAAGCCTTTGCTGTCTTTAAATCAGGTGCCACCTCGACAGCAACAACACTTGTCATGGGATTGATACGCGGATCCTTTATCTCACCGCGTATGATATTTGACAGTTCACGCATTACCTCTTCGTTGATACGAATATTTTTTATGCTGTTCTTTCTCATATAATCCCGCTTTCTTTTTATATTAAACTGTAACTATCCGAATAGTTACATTAATTCATGATAACAAATATATGATTATCTTGGAACCTCTACCATCTTGTAGGCTTCTACAATATCTAATTCCTGAATATCATTAAATCCGTCAAATACAAGACCACACTCATAGCCTGTCTTGACCTCCTTGACGTCATCCTTGAATCTCTTGAGTGAAGCAAGGTCTCCCTCGAATATCTGCTCACCCTCTCTGCTAATTCTGACACGGCAGCCTCTCTCCATAAATCCGTCAAGCACATATGAACCTGCAATGTTTCCAACGCCTGAAGCCTTGAAAATCTGTCTGATTTCCGCATGTCCGATAACCTTCTCCTCAAATACAGGATCAAGCATACCCTTCATGGCAGCTTCTACATCTTCGATTGCCTGATAAATAACTCTATACAGACGAAGATCTACACCTTCCTGCTCAGCAAGCTGTTTTGCGGTTGCATCCGGACGGACATTAAAGCCGATAATGATCGCATTTGATGTAGCCGCAAGACTTACGTCAGACTCATTGATCGCACCAACACCGCCATGGATCACCTTTACAACCACTTCTTCGTTGGAAAGTTTGGTCAGACTCTGTTTTACAGCTTCCACAGATCCCTGTACATCTGCTTTGACAATGAGCGGAAGTTCCTTCAGATCGCTTGCCTGAATCTGATCAAAGAGATTATCCAGAGATAATTTGCCCTTAGTCTCCTCAAGAAGACGGTTCTTGTTCTCAGATACAAATGCACCTGCAAAGTTCTTGGCTTCCTTATCACTGTCAAATGCAAGAAGAATTTCACCTGCATTCGGCACATCACCAAGTCCCAGGATTTCTACAGGAGTAGAAGGACCTGCTTCTTTAATCCTGCGTCCCTTATCATCCATCATGGCACGAACCTTACCATTGCATGCTCCTGCTGCAATAAAGTCTCCCACATGAAGAGTACCTTTCTGGACAAGGATCGTGGCAACCGGACCTTTACCTTTATCAAGCTGAGCCTCGATTACAAGACCTCTTGCGGAACGGTTCGGGTTTGCCTTTAATTCACATACCTCGGCTGTAAGAAGGATCATCTCAAGAAGAGTATCGATTCCCTCTCCTGTATGTGCGGATACAGGAACAAAAATCGTACTTCCGCCCCAGTCTTCCGGGATCAGTTCATATTCAGAAAGTTCCTGTTTTACACGCTCAATATTAGCACTTGGCTTATCAATCTTGTTGATTGCAACTATGATCTCAACGCCTGCCGCCTTCGCATGGCTGATAGCCTCTACTGTCTGAGGCATCACACCATCATCAGCTGCTACAACCAGAACTGCAATATCTGTGGAGTTTGCACCACGCATACGCATAGCTGTGAAAGCTTCATGTCCAGGTGTATCCAGGAATGTGATCTTCTGTCCGCCAACCTCTACTACAGAAGCACCGATGTGCTGTGTGATACCGCCTGCCTCTCCACGTGTTACATTTGTCTTACGGATTGCATCCAGAAGGGATGTTTTACCATGGTCAACGTGGCCCATAACACAGACTACAGGTGGTCTTGAAACCATATCTTTTTCGTCTTCTTCATCCTCTTTGAGGAGTTCTTCGATAACGTCTACCTTCTCTTCCGGTTCTGCGATGATATCATATTCCAGAGCAATCTCCTGAGCTTTCTCAAAATCGATCTCATGGTTTACGGTAACCATCATACCCTGCATAAAGAGCTTCTTCACAATTACTGACGGCTGCATTTTCATAGCTTCTGCCAGTTCGCGGATCGTCATCTTCTCCGGAAGTGTGATTTCCTTAACCTCAGGTTTCTTCTCTTCCTGTTTTGGCTGCGGAGCCGGTTTCTGCAGAGCTTTCGGGATTCTGGAATTCTTATTGAATCCACCCTGATTTGGTCTGCGTCCGCCACTCTGTGTCTTATCAAAATCTTTTTTCTTGTTTTTGTTCTCTCTGTCTCTTTCTCTCTTGCTGTCTTTGGAAGTCTTTGTCAGTTCCGGTGCAAATGCCATATCGTCATTCTTTCTTGTATTCTGGCGCTGTCCCTGACGTCCCTGACTGCCGCCGAAGCGTCCGTCACGTCCTTCACTTCTGTTTCCGTCCGGACGACCCTGGCCATTGCCCTGCGGTCTTCCTCCCTGACGGTTTCCATCTCCCTGTGGTCTTCCCTGTCCGAAACGTCCTCCCTGACGATTTCCATCGCCCTGGAATCTTCCGCCCGGACGGCCCTGACCATCGCCCTGGGATCTTCCCTGTCCGAAACGTCCTCCCTGGCGGTTATCTCCCTGGGATCTTCCCTCGCCCTGAGGTCTTCCCTGACGGTTTCCTTCGCCCTGGTTTCTTCCCTGGCCAAAACGTCCTCCCTGGGATCTTCCTTCACCCTGAGGTCTTCCCTGACGGTTCTGTCCGTCCGGTCTTCTGTTGCCTGTACCTGGGCGGTCATTATTATTTCTTCTTGGTCTGTCACCGTCTGTTCTTGAACTGTCGGAATTTCTTCCTTCTGCATTTCTTGGTGAACCTGTTCTCTCGCCTTCAGCTTTCACAGGTTTCTTTCTTGTTTTTCCTCCGTCACTTGCATTCTGTGCATGAAAAACGCGGATAATATTTTTTTTCTTTTTAGGTGTTTCAGTTTTATCTCCTTCTGATTTTGCTGTTACAACCTTTTCTTCTGTCTTGGGAGTCTCCAATTTCGCAATATGCTCCTTTCCCCTGTTATTATTGTCTTTTCTGAATCTATTCTTTACTTCCGAAACCGCAGGCTCATCCACCATACTCATATGGCTTCTCACATCAACACCTTTTGATTTCAGAAACTCGATCACTTCTCTGTTCTGTCGTCCAAGCTCTCTGGCCAGCTCATGTACTCTTAATTTTGACAATCGCTATACCTCCTTCATGATTGCTTTCGCAAAGTTCTCATCCTGGACAGCCAGACAGGCGCGGTACTCCTTTCCCATTGCTCTGCCTAAGCTCTCTTTATCTGAGAAGAAAAAAATCGGAACTTCATAAAAACTGCACATATTCCTGAATTTCTTCTTTGTATTCTCGGAGGCATCCTCAGCAACGATCACAAGCAGTCCTTTTCCGGTCTTTACAGATTTCTCTGTGGAAAATTCTCCGCTTACGGTCTTGCCTGCTTTGGTAGCCAGCCCTATCAGCGACAGTACTCTGTTATTTTTCAATATCTTCCAGCTCCTTCTTAAGTCGTTCGTATACCTCATCCGGAACCGCAGTTTTCAGTGAACGCTCAAGTCCATGATTTTTAATCGCTTTATCCAGACATTCTCTGGAAAGACACAGATATGCGCCTCTGCCGTTTTTCTTACCGGTAGTATCAAGCACGATCTCATCTTCTGTAGTCTTAAGAACTCTGAGCATCTCTTTCTTGCTTTTCATTTCCCTGCAGCCGGTACACTGGCGCATGGGAATCTTATTCTTCGTCTTCATTCTCTCCTGCTTCCTGAGCCTGTGGCTCTTCTTCTACAGGAACTTCCTCTGAAACTTCTTCTGCTTCGTTTTCTTCTGTCAGGGAATCTTCTGCTGAAGTTTCCTCTGCTGATGCCTCAGCTGCATCTTCTGCAGTCTCGTCATCATCATAATCATAGAAATCACCGGCTTCTTTTGCCTGAGTCTCACTCTTGATGTCAATCTTAAATCCTGTAAGTCTTGCAGCAAGACGTGCATTCTGACCTTCTTTACCGATTGCAAGGGACAGCTGATAATCAGGAACAACTACCAGAGCTGTCTTCTCATCAGGATCTGCCATAACTGCGATAACCTTTGCAGGGCTCAATGCATTCTCGATCAGGATTGCAGGATTCTCATCCCAGTTGATGATATCGATCTTCTCACCGCGAAGTTCCTCAACTACTGCATTGACACGTGCACCGTTCATACCTACGCATGCACCAACTGCATCTACATCCGGATCGTTGCTCCATACAGCGATCTTTGTACGGGAACCGGCCTCACGTGCGATGCTCTTGATCTCAACAGTTCCGTCTTTTACTTCTGCAACTTCTGACTCAAAGAGACGTTTCACAAGTCCCGGATGAGTTCTGGATACCAGAATACGAGGTCCCTTCGGGGTATCCTTGACTTCAAGAATATACACCTTTATTCTCTCTGTCGGCTGGAAGGTTTCCCCTTTCACCTGTTCATTCTCACTTAATACTGCATCTGCCTTACCAAGATTGATGCTTACATTCTTGCCCATCACACGCTGTACAATACCGGTTACTACTTCTTTCTCTTTTCCATAATATTCATCATACAGCACTTTACGTTCTTCCTCGCGGATTTTCTGCAGGATAACGTTCTTTGCATTCTGTGTCGCAATACGTCCGAATTCCTTAGACTGAATCGGAACCTGTATCATGCCTCCGATCTCAGCTCTTGATGTGATCTTCAAAGCATCTGCCAGAGAAATCTCCATTGCAGGATCCTCTACGTATTCTACGATACTTCTGTCTGCACACACTGAAAAATCGCAGGTTTCCGGATCAATAGTTACATGTACATTGTCAGCTTTTCCAAAATGGTTCTTGCAGGCCTGGATCAGAGACTGCTCAATTGCCTCAAGCAGAGTATCTTTGCTGATACTCTTCTCCTTTTCAAGGATATCCAGTGCCTCCTTTAACTCTCTGCTCATTTTTTTCTTATCCTCCCGAATTAACTAAAACTCTATTGCGAGGCGTATCAGGGCTGTGTCTTTCTTATCAAAAACACGCTCGGTTCCATCCTCATCGATTGTCACACTGTTACTATCATATGCGGTCAAAATCCCGCAGAACTCTTTTTGCTTCTCGATTGGCCGATAGGTACGGATTTCCACCAGTTTTCCCATGTTTCTCTCAAAGTCTTTGTCTTTCTTCAGCGGTCTGTCCAGTCCCGGCGAACTGATCTCCATGATATAACTGTCTTCGATAAAATCATTCTCATCCAGTTTGTCACTGAATGCTCTGCTGACTGTCTCGCAGTCATTTACTGTAATTCCGCCTGGTTTGTCAATGTATCCTCTCAGATACCAGTTACCTGCTTCCTTCACATATTCTACATCAACCAGTTCAAAGCCGTTAAGTTCTACGATCGGTGCCAGAAGTTCCTCTGCGCGCTTTTCATACTCTTCCCGTCTGCTCATTTTCCCACCTGCCTTTCCATGCAACAAATAAGAGTGGGCTCACGCCCACTCCTTTGTCAACAAGTTCTAATTTAGATGTATTGTAACACCAATTTCCGGCAATTGCAAGGCTTTTCCTGCAAAAACCTTGATTTTAGCGGATTTGTTGGTTTTATATACGTGGTTTTATTCCTTTACTGTCCCGTTTGGACAGTTTTATCCTGTTGAGAACATAGGGTTTATCATGGTAAGTAATGGTATATTCCTGACGGCTTTCCAGAAGATATGCATGATCCAGCTTATCTCCTTCTGCCAGTTTCATTCCACGCACCCCGATAGATGTTTTCTTCATAGCAGAAATATCCTGTTTCTGAAATCTTAAGAAATATCCGCCTTCACTCTGGAATACCACCTGTTCCATTTCATCCGCAGAACCCACAAAAATCAGAGAATCCTCTTCAGCAAGTTTCGTAGACACGATCGTTCTCTTCGCCACATCAAACTCTGCACCACTCACCAGCTTGCACATGGATGCAGCAGTGACAAACAGAAGTGTATTTTCTTTTACAGATGCCAGTGGTGCTACATAGAGCATACGTTCCTGTGCACTGTCATAATTGCTCAGATTATCTGCCGGTGTCCCCTTATCCCTGAAACGAACCAGCGGAATATCTGCCACCTTGATACTGTGCATCTTTCCATTATCTGTAAAGATACAGATCTTATCTGTATTCATACAGTTAAACACATATTTGTTCTCTGCATTGGCAGCTTCTTTATTTCTCTCATATGCAGACTTATCAATGGTCCGCATATATCCGAAGCGGTCCATAAGGAATGTGACTTCCATTTCTTCCATCTTCTTTTCCTCATAGACAACTTCTTCTGCATTCTCGATCACTGTGCGGCGTTTCGTACCGTATTCTTTCTTAATCTGATCCAGTTCTTTCATGATCACTTCTGCCATGGAATCATAATTATTCAGGATATCTTCATAAATGGCAATGTTCTTCATTGTTTCTGCATAGTCTGCCTGAAGTGCCTCGATCTCCAGACCGATCAGTTTGTACAGACGCATATCCAGGATCGCAGCTGCCTGTTTTTCTGAGAAATGCAGCTTCTGCGCAGCTTTCTCGCTTGATTTGCTCTTGAACCTGATTCCTTCTGTCACACCGTCAACCAGGCATTTCTTTACCTGTTCTCTGTTCTTGCTTCCTCGCAGGATCTCGATGATCAGGTCGATCACATCACATGCCTTGATCAGACCTTCCTGGATTTCTTTCTTCTCCTGCTCTTTATTCAGAAGTGTGGTGTACTTTCTGGTCGTGACATCGAATACGAAATCTACGTGATGCTCGATCACCTGCTTCAGACTCAGAGTCTCCGGTCTGCCATCCGCAACTGCCAGCATATTCACGCCAAAAGTATCTTCCAGCTTTGTCTTCTTATAGAGCATATTGGTAAGATTCTCTACATCTGCGTCACGCTTCAGGTCAAGAACAATACGGATTCCCTCTTTGGAAGACTGGTTGGAAATATCCACGATATCTGTTGTCTTCTTGTTTTCCACAAGAGACGCAATATCATTCAGGAATTTTCCGATATTTGCCCCGATCATTGTGTAAGGAATCTCTGTGATCACAAGCTGCTGTCTGCCGCCTTTGAGCTTCACTGTCTCCACTTTACCTCTGACACGCAACTTCCCTGTTCCTGTCTCGTAAATCCTGAGCAGGTCATCTTTATTTACTACCAGACCACCTGTCGGAAAGTCCGGTCCCTTGAGATAGCGCATCAGCCCTTTGACACTGATATCGTTATTCTTCATATATGCCTTCACCGCATCTACCACTTCACCCAGATTGTGAGGCGGAATACTGGTTGCCATACCGACTGCAATACCGTCTGCTCCGTTTACCAGCAGATTCGGGATTCTGACAGGAAGTACCACCGGTTCCTTCTCTGTCTCATCAAAGTTCGGCATAAAATCTACTACATTCTTATCCAGATCTTCGAGGAAGACATCCTGTGTCAGTTTCTCCAGTCTGGCTTCTGTATATCGCATGGCCGCTGCACCGTCGCCCTCGATGGAACCGAAGTTTCCATGTCCGTCGACCAGTGTTTTGCCTTTCTTAAAATCCTGAGCCATTACCACAAGCGCTTCGTAGATTGAACTGTCACCGTGGGGGTGATATTTACCCATGGTATCCCCTACGATACGGGCACATTTTCTGTAGGGCCTGTCATAACGGATGCCCAGTTCATACATATCATACAGGGTTCTTCTCTGTACAGGCTTCAATCCGTCACGCACATCCGGCAGGGCTCTGGAGATAATAACACTCATGGCATAATCTATATAGGATTTCTGCATGACCTCCGCATAGTCGGTGGGAATCACATTCTCCTGTTTTGTTTCCATTTAATTTCTTTCCTCCATCTCAGACACATATCCATGTATCTGTCTTAATTTCCACATAACACTCCGGCGAAATCAGATGTCCAGCTCTGCATCCTGTGCATGCTCATAGATAAATTTCTTTCTCGGCGGGACATCGCTTCCCATCAGAATCTCTGTCACGCTTGATGCAAGTCTCGCATCTTCAATCTCCACCCGCTTCATCATTCTAGTTTCCGGATTCAGAGTCGTCTCCCAGAGCTGCTCCGCATCCATCTCGCCCAGACCTTTATATCTCTGAAGAGTAAAGCTTCCCGGCTTATGGGCACGTCTGTATCTCTCCAGTGCCTTATCATCGTACAGGTATTCCTCCTGCCCCTTCTTAGGCATGACTTTATATAATGGCGGCATGGCAATATACACATGTCCCTCAGTAATCAGATCCGGCATGAAACGATAGAATAAAGTCAGGAGCAGTGTGGAAATATGCGCCCCATCCACATCGGCATCAGCCATGATCACAATCTTGTCGTAACGAAGCTTCGTAATATCAAAGTCATTTCCGTATCCTTCGGAGAATCCACATCCGAATGCATTGATCATGGTCTTGATCTCCGCATTGGCAAGCACTTTGTCAATGGTTGCTTTCTCCACATTCAGGATCTTACCACGAAGCGGCAAAATAGCCTGGGTGTATCGGT
>OKTZ01000768.1_pt1 | contig 9220 bp, 5 predicted proteins | sample 1606711 | NCBI WGS metagenome assembly OKTZ01 (sample SAMEA3882535, study PRJEB24775) | human gut metagenome | biome: human-associated habitat; feature: intestine environment; material: feces | place: Netherlands | collected 2009/2010 | reverse complement strand
GTTGTATTAGGATTATTGACAAAAACTCAAAGGGGTGTTATTGCTGAATAGTTACCGTTAGAAAATTGTATAATAAGTTATCTCTATTGTTGATCACTTGCTCAAAGAGATTCGGCCCATTCCGACCGTTGTCGGAAAGCTATAGAGAAAATGGTATTTTGGACGCCCTACGGTTCGGGTATGGTTTGGGAAGGGGGCCACAAGCATTCTTCTATGTACCGATTCACACTCATTCCACAGACGTGAACGATGTTATCTTAAATTACGGGTGCAAAGTTACTAACAATATTTGGAATAACAACAAATTATTGAGTACTTTTTTCAAATTCAGAAATGGCAAAAAACTCCCCTATCGTGCTTGTAACGGCCTAATGGATAGAGAAATGGGGGATGAGAGCAAAATCAAGTAATCGAACAAAGCAAGGCCTTAGGATGTAACGTTTTATGATACTAATAGAAAAACACAAGAGTAAGAAGACACAGGAAAAATCGAACAAGAAAAAAAGAAAAAACGAAGAGTAGGTTGCAAAAAGGAAAGCAAGAATAGCAAATAAGAGAAAAAGAACAAAACCGCATGATGCGTAATGTAAAATAGAAAATATACAAAAGTTCTCTAAAAATAACACAAATCTATATACAGGACTACATACAGAACAGGTTCTCCATCCTCGTGTCGCGCCCCTATCTTTTGCGAACTTTTTTTTGATCCATCCGAGATTTGGAGCAAAAGATGGCCTTTGTTGCCGGAAAATGCCACCTGGCTGAGTATGGAAAACAACAAGCAACGCTTTCGATAAGCCATGCGCAGAAGCGAGCTCGTTCATGTTTTGCCATGGCGAGAAAGAGTGCCATGAAATGGAACAGCTTCGCCAGAACAACCAGCAGGAAACGTGTTCAAGGCGAAGCGTTGTTACTTGTTGTTTCCCTTGCAGCAGCCCATGGTCTGCATGGGCCTCGAAGAGGCAATATCCTGGCGAAGCGTTGTTACTTGTTGTAAAGGTTGTTCAAGTTGTTTTTCTATATATCCACGATTATCGGCAAGCGAATGTCCGAAGCGAAGCGTTGTTCATTGTTGTTTCCCTTGCAGCAGCCCTTAGTCTGCATGGGCCTCGAAGAGGCGATGTCCTGGCGAAGCGTTGTTCATAGTTGTAAAAGTTGTTCAAGTTGTTTTCCCATGTGTCCACGTTTTGTTAAAAGGACGTGTTGTTACTTGTTGTAAAATATGTTCAAGTTGTTTTCCTTCGTGTCCACGTGTTGACGTCAGGCGAATGTCCCGCGAAGCCTTTGGCATGAAAAAGCCCGCCAATAGCGGGGTATTGACGGGCTTCCGAGAGAGGAGAGGATGGGCCGAGGGTGGCCCACGTGGATGAGGCTGGGGTGAGGGCCGCGCCTGCACTATGGTGGTGTGAGTGGACCAGCACGGTAGCGGCTGGACCTCGCGGGTAGGCTGGACCTCGTGGCGAGTCGGGCGGCCGTGGGGCGGTTGAGCCTCTTGGGGTGGTTGACCCTCGTCGGGAGGGTGGGGCGCTCAGATGGCTGCGATGCAACTCGTGACGCCCAGGCTGGTGGCGATGGCCGTGAGGATGGCGATGGCCGTCTGGATGATAAACTTCCAGGTCTCTTTCTTGTTTGCTGACATGATAGGGGATGATTTTTTTGAATCGTTGATGAAATGATGAATAGTAGTTATGCGCCGCTAGTGGCGGAAGGAGAGAGATCCCCCGGGCCTGCTTTTGTGAGGCCGTAGGCCCGAGGGAGGGAGGTTAGTCGCCGAGGCTTCCGCCGCCGCCCTGGTCGGTATTGCCGCCCTGGTCGGTACCTCCGCCCGTGCTGGCCGTCTTGAAGGAGGCCGTGAGCGAGAGGTCGGCGTTGACGGTCAGGGTGCGTACGGACTGCGTGTTGCCGTCGCTCCACTTGTCGAAGGCGAAGCCCGTCTTCGGCGTGGCGCGGATCGTGGCGTTGGCGCCCTCGTCGTAGGTGCCGCCGCCCGAGACCGTGCCCTGGGCGGGGTTGGCCGAGGTGAGGGTGATGGTGTGGCGCCGCTTCGTGCCTCCGGCCGAGGAGCCTCCGCCGTCCTGGGTGGGCGGGGCCTGGAATTCGTCGCCGTGCGGCAGACGGATGATGTTGTCCTCGCCCATGTACTTGTGGAGCACCTGGTTGATGTTGGAGAGGCCCATCTGTCGCTTCATGCGCTGCACCAACTGGTAGTCTGCCGTGCCCTTCTCGCCCGTGGTCTCCGAGGGGCGGTTGGCGTTGAGCCAGGCCGTGCTGACCACCTGGCGTGCGGCAAACTTCGCCTGCTGCGCTTTCTGCTTCTCCGTGGGCGGTCCCTGGTAGGGGTTGACGATCTTGGCCAGGTGAATCTGGTTGCTCGAACGGTTGGTGGCGAAGTAGTCGCTCGACTTGTTGCCATACTTGCCGCTGATGCCCTTGATGACATCGATAGGAATGATTTTTGCCATAGTTTCTTCTTCTGATTTTAATGGTGATACATGTGCTTCCGCCTGGGTTCTGCCGTCGGCCCGTCGGCCTTCGCCCGTTGACCTTCGTCCCGTCGGCCTTCGCTCATCAGCCTTCGCCCGTCAGCCTTCGCTTGTCAGCCGTCCCGGCCCTTGTTCCCTCCCGCTTCGCCTTGGCCTTCGGCGATGGTTGGAGGGGTGTGGATGGTGTGGCCTTGGCTTCGCTCGGCCTTCGGGACGGCTTCGGGTTTGCTTTGGGATGCGCGCCCTCCCGCTGCTCGTCCTTGTCGGCTGGGATTCTTGGTCTCACGCCTGGCGGTAAACGTTTCCGAGTGCAAAGTTATAGCTTCTCTCCTCCCCCGTTGTGCGATGGGATGCGCTGCCGTGCGAACCCGTGCGATAATGTGCGATGAAATGTAATGGGGGTGGAAAAGCGGCCTGCTGAGAAGGGAAAACAACTTGAACAACCTTTACAAGGAGATAAAACGCTTCGTGTCGGTTGAAGCGGGCTGAAAGCCCAAAAAGCTCCTAGCCCAGGGCATCGCCCTGGGGATAATAGCAATCAACAAGACGCCCTGTAAGGGCAAAAGAGTTGTTTATAGCCTGCTTCTTTAACGCTTTTGCCCTTTCAGGGCGACAGGTTGGCGTTCATAATTACCCAGGGCGATGCCCTGGGCTAGGAACTTCTGCCCCTTCAGGGCGTATTGGGTAATTTCGACCGTACAGGTCAATCCATTTCCCAGTCGCGAGGGAAACCTCAAGGGAAAGGGTAGGGAAACCTCACGGGGGAAATCCTCAGGGAGACCTCACGAGAGAAATCCTCAGAGAGACCTCAGGGAGACCTCAAAGGGAGAATCCTAAGGGAAACCTCACGAGAGGGAACAATCCCCGTTGGAGCCCCAAAAAATGAAGAGAAAACAACAACAAACAAATAAAAGAACTAACATAAAAGAGTAGTAATGAAACAAGAAGTGAAACCCGCCGAGGGCAAACTCGGCATCATGGTTGTAGGTTGCGGCGCCGTCGCCACGACCTTTATGACGGGAGTGCTGATGGTTCGCAAGGGCCTCTCCAAGCCTGTGGGATCCATGACCCAGTACGACAAGATCCGTGTCGGACGTGGCGCGGAGAAGAAGTACCTGCACTATGGCGATATCGTGCCGCTGGCCAAGCTCGACGACATCGTCTTCGGCACGTGGGACGCCTATCCCCAGAACGCCTACCAGGCTGCCGTCTATGCCGAGGTGCTCAAGGCCAAGGATATCGAGCCCGTGCGCGACGAGCTGGAGAAGATCGTGCCCATGAAGGCTGCTTTCGACGCCAACTACGCCAAGCGCATCACGGGCGACAACGTCAAGCAGGGGCTCACGCGATGGGAGATGGTGGAGGCCCTGCGTCAGGACATCCGCGACTTCAAGCAGCAGAACGACTGCGCCCGCGTCGTCGTGATCTGGGCCGCTTCGACCGAGATCTACGTGCCCTATGACGAGGCCCACCACGCCACGCTTGCCAGCCTGGAGCAGGCTATGAAGGCCGACGACCGCGACCATGTCGCTCCCTCCATGTGCTACGCCTACGCGGCCCTGGCCGAGGGTGCTCCCTTCATCATGGGTGCCCCCAACACGACGGTAGATATCCCCGCCATGTGGGAGATGGCCGAGAAGACGAAGATGCCGATCGCGGGCAAGGACTTCAAGACCGGACAGACTCTCGTCAAGAGCGGATTCGCCCCGATCCTCAAGGTGCGCAACCTCGGACTCGCCGGCTGGTTCTCCACCAACATCCTGGGCAACCGCGACGGCCTCGTGCTCGACGAGCCCGCCAACTTCCACACCAAGGAGGTCAGCAAGCTCTCCACGCTCGAGACCATCTGCCGCGCCGAGGACCAGCCCGACCTCTATGGCAACATCTACCACAAGGTGCGCATCAACTACTACCCGCCGAGCAACGACAACAAGGAGGGATGGGACAACATCGACATCTTCGGATGGATGGGCTATCCGATGCAGATCAAGATCAACTTCCTCTGCCGCGACTCCATCCTCGCCGCCCCCTTGCTGCTCGACCTGACGCTCCTGAGCGACCTTGCCGCACGTGCCGGCCGCTACGGCATCCAGCGCTTCCTGAGCTTCTTCCTCAAGGCGCCTATGCACGACTTCACCAAGGGCGAGCAGGCCGTCAACAACCTCTTCGACCAGTATGTCATGCTGAAGAACGCCATCCGCGAAATGGGTGGCTACGAAGCCGATGAGGAGATCGACTAAGACCTTCGCGCTCACGCTCACGATGCTCTGGACGACGGCCCTCGCGGCCCTCGCCCAGAGCGTCCGTGGCGTGGTGGTGGATGCCGTCACGCTCGACACCCTCGCCCATGCCACGCTCCAGTATGCCGACCAGCCGACGCCCTTCTCGGCCGACGCCCAGGGACGCTTCTCCCTGCCCCGGCGCGAGGGCCACGTGCTGCGCGTCTCCTCCGTCGGCTACCGCACGGAACGCGTCGAGCCGCACTTCTTCGCGAGACCTCATCATCCGCCTCACGCCCTCCGACACCCAGCTGGCCGAGGTCTCCGTCAAGGCCAAGCGCAAAAAGGGCTACAAGCGCAAGGGCAACCCGGCCGTGGAGCTCATGCGCCGCGTCATAGCCGCCAAGGAGCGCACCAACCTCGAGCGCCACGACTTCTACCAGTACGACAAGTACCAGAAGATCACCATGGCCATCAACAACATCACGCCCGAGGAACTGCAGGGAAGCCTCTTCGCCTCCTCGCCCTGGTTGCTCGGACAGGTGGAGGTCTCGGAGTACAACAACCAGTTTGTCCTCCCCATCTCGGTCGATGAGACGGCCTCGACCCATCTCTACCGTCGCCACCCCGCCACCACGCGCGACCTCGTGCGCGGACAGACCACGCGGGGCATCTCCAAACTCATACAGACGGGCGACGTCTTCAACACCATGGCCAAGGACATCTTCTGCGACATCGACCTCTACGACGACCAGGTCACGTTCCTCCAGAAGCGATTCCCCTCGCCCATAGGATCTACAGCCATCAGTTTCTACCATTTCTATATCGAGGATACCGTGGCCGTGGCAGGCGACAGTTGCATCCGCCTCCAGTTTATGCCGGCCAACAACCAGGACTTCGGCTTCCGCGGCGAGCTCTACGTCCTCAACGACTCCTCGCTCCACGTCCGCCGATGCGTCATGCAGATGCCCCACGGCACGGGCGTCAACTTCGTCCAGTCGATCCGCTTCGAGCAGGAGTTTGAGCAGCTGCCCAATGGCGACTGGGCCCTGACCACGGACAACATGGTGGCCGAGCTCCAGCTGACGAGCCTGATCCAGCGCGCCATGGTCGTGCGCACCACGCGCCTCGACAACTATGCCTTCGACCCCATCGACGACCGCCTCTTCCGCGGCCATACCACGACCGTCTATGAGCCGCAGGCCAAGACGCGCGACGAGGCCTTCTGGGCCGAAAACCGACGCGCGCCCCTGACGCATGGCGAGGCCAACATGGAGCAGTTTATCCAGCAGATGCGCAAGACGAGCCGCTTCAAGTGGGTCATGGTCGGCGTCAAGGCCGTGGCCGAAAACTTCATCGAGACGGCCTCGGAGGGACGCAGCAAGATCGACATCGGACCGATCAACACCCTCATCTCGCGCAACTTCGTCGATGGCATCCGCCTCAGGGCCTCGGCCCGCTCCACGGCCCAGCTCTCCCCCCATTGGTTTGGCGAGGGCTACTACGCCTACGGCACGAAGTCGGGCCACCACTACTATGACGGCAAACTGACCTACTCGTTCAACAAGCCGAAATACCAGCCCAACGAGTTTCCCGTGCGCACCATCAGCCTCGAATCGACCAAGGACGTGGAGTCGCCCTCCGACCGCTACCTGGAGCACAACAAGGACAATATCTTCATGTCCGTGAAGCCGCAGAAGGCCGAGCAGATGTATTTCTTCAACCGCCAGGCGCTCAACTTCACGTGGGAGACGGACTACGGACTGGCCTCGTCCCTCCAGCTCAAGACCGAGGCCGATCGCCCCACGGGCACGCTCTCCTTCCTCGCCCTCGACGGTACGCCCGTCTCCCGCATCCGCACCACGGAGATCACGGCCTCGCTCGACTACCGCCCGGGCCAGAGCTACGTCAACACGAAGCAGCATCGCATCGAGGTCAACCTCGACGCGCCTCAGTTCACGATCCGCCACACCATGGGCCTGCAGGGATTCCTGGGCGGGCAGTATCGCTACAACACCACGGAGTTCAAGGCCTACAAGCGACTGTGGCTCGCCTCGTCATGGCGGGGGCGGCCTGGAACCGCGCGCCCTACTTCATGCTCTGTCTGCCGGCCGTCAACACGTCGCTCTTCGAGCACCAGGGGTCGTTCAACCTCATGGAGGACATGGAGTTCATCAACGACCGCTACCTCCAGTTCAACCTCGCCTGGGACCTGGCGGGCAAACTCTTCAACCGCGTCCCGCTCCTGCGCCGACTGAAGCTCCGCGAGTATGTGGCCTTCAAGGGCCTCTGGGGCCATCTGACGTCGAAGAACAACCCCACGCTCCCCGAAAACCGCCAGCGCACGGACCTGTGGCAGCTGCCCGAGGGGTCGCACATCATGACCAACGAGCCCTACCTCGAACTGGTCGTGGGCATCCACAACATCTTCCAAATGTTTGAGATCGACTACGTCCGACGCCTCACCTACACGGCCTATCCGGGCATCTCCAAGGGGGGCATCCGCCTCGGCTTCAACCTTGTCTTCTGACGCGGGGCACAATTCCTGCTGAGTAAGGGAAAACAACAAATACAACCTTTACAACAAGTAACAACGCTTTCGGTAAGCCATGAGCAAAACCGAGCTCGCTCGAGTTTTGCCATGGCGAGAAAGGGTGCCATGAAATGGAACAGCTTCGCCAGGACAACCAGCAGGAAACGGGTCCAAGGCGAAGCGTTGTTCATAGTTGTTTCCCTTGCAGCAACCCTTGGTTTGCATGGGCCTCGAAGAGGCGATATCCTGGCGAAGCGTTGTTTATTGTTGTAAAGGTTGTTCAAGTTGTTTTTCTATATGTCCCCTTGATGCGCTTTTAGTGCTTCAAGCAGCCGATGGGGACGACATAGACGCCATCCTTTCGTTGGTAGGCATAGTCGCCCACGGCCGTGAGGACCATGAGGAAGGAGGGGGCCTTCATCTTTGTGGTGTCGATCTTGGAGGCGAGTTCCGTCAGCGTCCCCACGCCCTTCTCTATGGCCTGGTCTCCGCCCAGTTTGATCTCCACCAGCCCATACGATCCGTTGCGCAGATGGACCACGGCGTCGCACTCCAGCCCCAGTTTGTCGCGGTAGTGATAGACGCTTCCGTCTATGGCGTCGGCATAGACGCGGAGGTCGCGGACGCACATCGTCTCGAAGAGCAGGCCGAAGGTCTCGAGGTCGTTCATCAGGTCGTCGGGGCCCAGTCCGAGGGCAGCCGCGGCGATCGAGGGATCGACGAAATAGCGGGTCTCGGCAGACCGGATGGCCGTCTTGCTTCGGAGGTTGGGGTTCCAGGCCGGCATGTCCTCGACGACGAATATCTTCTTCAGCGCCCCGATATAGCTTTGCACGGTCTTGTCGGAGAGCGTCTCGTCGTCGTTCTTCATCATGTCCTGGCGGATGGCGCTGAGGCTCACCTGCCCGCCTTGCGATCGGGCGTAGGATCGGAGCAAGAGTTTGGTGCGCTCGCTGCTCCTCGTCACCTCGTCCACCCTCGACACGTCTTGCCTCACCACGGCGTCATAGTAGTTGTAGGCCAGTCGAAGGGCCGCGCGGGCCGACTTGCCGATGGCGCTGGGCCATCCTCCGCGACACACGAGGAAGGCCACGTCCTCCAGCTTCAGGCGGTTCTGCCCCTCCACCATCTTCTGGCCCTTGAAGAGCTGCTCCAGGCTCACCTCTCCCGTCGATTCTTCCGACTCCCATAGCGACATCGGTCGCATCGTCACCCAGGCAAAACGTCCCGTGCCCGTGTGGTGGATCTTGTCGGTCGAGACGGGCACGGCGGACCCCGTGAGGATAAACTGCCCCTCCTCGCCTCTGTGGTCCACCTCGAAGCGGATGGCATCCCAGACCTGGGGGATGATCTGCCACTCGTCTATCAGCCGGGGCGCCTCGCCCTTGAGGAGCATCTTGACCTGCAGGTCGGCCATCTCCCGATACATGCCCTGCTTCTCGGGGTCGGCCACGTAGAGCACGCTCTTGGCCTGCTGCTCGGCCGTCGTGGTCTTGCCACACCATTTGGGCCCTTCTATCAAGACGGCTCCTGTCTCTTCCAGCCTGTCCCTCAATAGGATATCTGCTATCCTGCTTTTGTATTGCTTCATCTTTTCAGTCTTTGATTCTGCCGCAAAGATACAAAGAAAATCTCGAACTACCTAATTTGGCCCTATTTTATTACCTAATTTGGCCATAATCCGCTTCCTCATTTGGCCCTGATTCGTTTCCCCATTTGGACATAAACCGTTTCCTCATTTGGCCATAATTCGTTTCCTCATTTGGCCAACCATTTCTCTTGCGAATTTTAAGAAAACAACAAATACAACTTTTACAACAATTTACAACCTACACGCTTTGCGTGTATTACAATCTTGCTGCAAGGTAAACAACAAAATACAAGGCTTCGCGGGGATATAATTCCTGCTGAGATAGGGAAAACAACAAACACAACTTTTACAACAATTTACAACCTACACGCTTTGCGTGTATTACAATCTTGCT
>OKTZ01000762.1_pt1 | contig 9277 bp, 11 predicted proteins | sample 1606711 | NCBI WGS metagenome assembly OKTZ01 (sample SAMEA3882535, study PRJEB24775) | human gut metagenome | biome: human-associated habitat; feature: intestine environment; material: feces | place: Netherlands | collected 2009/2010 | reverse complement strand
TGGTGGGCATCAACGAGACCCTGACCACGATTCAGAAAATGCAGAAGACGCATAAAGACATGGAGCAGCGGGTTACGCTCATCACCTTCGACAGCACCCACAAGAATCTGTTCTATGATAATGTGTCTGCTCATCATATTAAGCCTTTGAAATCAAGGGATTACAACCCATGTGGCGGCACCCCTCTTTACGATGCCATTGGTATGGGCATCGCCAAGATCAACGCCCTGACCACCGAGGATGACAGCGTATTGGTAACTATCATTACGGATGGTGAGGAGAACTGCAGCGAGGAGTATGATCTGAAGATGATCAAGAACCTCATTGAGAAGTTGAAGAAGCAGAACTGGACCTTTACCTTCATCGGTACCGACGATCTTGATGTGGAGAACATTGCTCATGGTATGGGCATCGACAATCATCTGCAGTTCTCGGAAGATGAGGCTGGCACCAAGGCGATGTTTGCAAGAGAAAACAGAGCCCGAGAGCGCTACAACAAGTGCCGTGCGATGGATTGCAAGATGGAAGCGGGCAGTTATTTTGAGGAGAAATAAAGATAAAAAAGAAGAAGTTGACGAAAAAAGTGAATGGTAAATGCTGATTATTCAGAAAGTTTTTGTACTTTTGCAATCAGAATGAATTCTCGCATGAGATTGATTTCTATTTTTTTGATGGTTAAATTAGCGTTTGCTATTCGGTCATGCACATTGGAACGTAGGAAACTTCAATAAAAAGCAGGAATACCGGCAGATAGTAAGCGTCCGCTATAGCGTGGGCGTTACTTGTCGTTTTCCTCAGCTTTTCCTACGGCTGCAATGTGGACAAGTTTCGTCCACGTGTTTTGTATCCGTAGGTGATGTAGAGAACGATGGCTTCGCAATTATAATCTATCGGATTCACTAATTTAATAACATTAAAAGCTTAGCTATCGGCATAACGGGCACAACTTATGAAAAAGTTACATTTTTCTTTAATGGCGATTCTTTTCGCCTTGTTTTCAATGGTGTCTTTCACCGCTTGTTCATCTGATGATGACGATGCTCCATCACAAGATGATATCAAGACTAATTGTATAGGAATGTGGCAGACGACTCACATTTCTGGCTGGGATTATGATGAAGATGATAATCTTATTAAGGTTGATCAGGATGTTCCTATAGAGGATAGTGATAGAATCCTTTTCAAGGGTGATGGAACCTACAAATGGTATTTGTATTATGCTGGTGAGTGGCATTCAACTAGTTCCACTCCTTACAAATATGAGGTGGCTGGCAATAAAATCATTCTGTATGACCACAGAGGTGATGTAGATATAACTTATACTGTTGTTTCCTACAAAAATGATACAGTAGTATTGAAAGTTACTTTAGAGGAAGGACCTCAGTATAAGCAGAGAATTACTTGCAAGCGAGTAAACTAAATTATATAAGAATTTAAAAAAGCAGCATGATTTCACGTGCTGCTTTTTTTTGTTTTATATCAATCCTCTTTTCTTGATTACTTCAATCATGGCTAATTCTCTTCTCTTGGATCTTTCCGAGTTGCTGCTCTCTTATGAAACTGTGTTCTGGCGCAGTGAGTTGATCTGTGCCAACTTCTGCTCCCGCGAGTAAGGATGCAATAACATGTATTGTTCCCCCTTTAACGCAGCCAAGCTGCTCTGACGGTGAAAATCGTTTATATAAGATCTTTCCAGTACTGAATTGTTCTGCATAATCATCTAATTTTGCTAGACCTTCAGATGTAAATCCTTCATTGATTATGTCACTGATGGACATCCAAAAATCATGGTTTGTCATAAATAATATTGTTTGATAAATTCTATTGGTGGCAAAGTTATAGTTTTTCTTCGATAACACCAAATTATTTGGGCTTTATTTCGCATTTACCAGCAAATAGTTTCAATACATCTTTCATTTCCCGTTGTCCTTGAAATTACATGGCGATGTAGGTATCTCTGCGTCGGGACGTAGGAAAGATTACGTCGCCATGTAGTAAAGTCTACGTCGGGACGTAATTTTTGGGGTATCTATAAGGTATCATATCAGATTCTTTTTAGATTTAGCGTCGAGTTTATACGCACACGAGAAAAGTTTTTTCGAAAAAAACTTTTATGTGCAGGAAATAAATGTGAAGAAAATGCAGAAGCTGAGTGCTATTGTGACCACGATTTCTGATAAGCAGTATCAAAATGATTAACTGCCTGGAGAAGGTTGTAGATAGGGTTGATTTAGCAGAATGAGTTGGTTCTACTGGATGACGGAGTCGGCTCGATGGGATAAAGGAGTCAACTCTATAGGTTGATGCAAGCGTCTTCGTGAGTTGAAAGACATTACTCCTTGGGTTGCAGAAGATACCTTCTCAGCAGTTGTCACTAGGCTCAGCAGGTCTGCCGAGCCTAGTAGGCAGGTCTGCTGACTGCAGTCAGCAGCTTTACTGAGCCTAGTGGCAACACTTTATTCTAGCCGATATTTCTCTCATATCTTTCGGCAGAATACGCTGTAGTGTGAATTAGGAATCTATGCAATTTTATTTTTCCACTCTTCTTTTACTAAATTCGCCAAATATCCATCGCTTCTGCAATGCATATCAGCAATGCCTTCATTCATCATTTGATAAATAGAAGAAGTATAAAAGAAATCTAGAGCATCTTCCAACGTAATGCCTGTTTGCTCTGCAAAGATAGGTACTATGCGAGCATATTTCATTTGGAGTATTGTCTTGTTTGCTTCCATGAAAGTCCCTCCTTATATTATTTCATCTGACTGAAGAAAGTGCAGATGCTTGTTCAAAATATCTTGATTTAAAATACATATCTGGTGATTGGGATGAATAAACTTTAAGCGTTTAAGTGCTTCTTCTTTGCTGATGTTACCGGAGAAGTAAAGATCTATGGTATTGAATACCTTATCATCTGCTATACCACCTGTAACCATATCAAACTTATTTGTTTGTTTCCCAATTCGGCATAAAGCAACAAAATCTAACCACTCTTCGTTGTAGCCAATAAACTCTTTTATCTTATATTCTCCGTCTAAGTTTTCATCTAAGATGTATTGGTTAAGATATGCTTTGTCGCCCTGAAAGAGAAATCGTTGGGCATATTTCTTCGCCTGTTCGACAAGTGATGTCAGATAGAATCCTTTGCCGAAATCCAATAAATCACGAGAATGATAAATGTCTGGTGATTCTATGATGAATTTTGATGCGTGATAAACTTTCATTTCAATGCTCCTCGTTTCTTTAACAAGCTAATCAAATCGTCCATGATGTATTCCTTTCCGAAAGTATGGAGCACATCATAGCAGGGTATCATGTAGCCATTTAAGATATCTGTTGACCGTAACATCTTATATACCTTACTGGCACTCATGTTCAATCGGTCGGCTAAGTTGCCAACGCAATAGGTTACGAAATCCAATTGATATTCTTGCATAATCTTACTTTTTTTATATGTATGGGGCAAAGTTAAGACTTTTCTTCGATAACACCAAATTATTTGGGCTTTATTTCGCATTTCCCTGCAAATTGTTTCAATACATCTTGCATCTCATCCGGAAGATGACAGATAGCTTTCTCTTTCATATCTTGCGGAATACCGAAGCGGGCTTCGGCGATACTGCCAACGATGGCTCCGATGGTATCGCTATCGCCGCCATGAGATATGGCTAGGCGGATGGCATCCTCGAAGGATGAGGCTTGCGAGAGGAGATAGAAAGATAATGGCACGGCATCCATGCAGGTTTCATCGAACTTGCCCTTCGGATAATCTCGCGTATCGAAATCCTCGTAATAGCTGCGGGCGATATCCTTGAAGGCTTTCATTGCTTCATCATCTGGCAGATGGCTTTCCTTGCTCTTGCGGAAATGCCAGATGGCATGAGCCACTGCTTTGGCTCCCTTGATTCCTTCGGGGTGGTTATGAGTAGGAAGAGCCGTTTTCTCTGCCTCTTCCAAAACCTGCGACAGGTCATCGAATAGCCAAGCCACTGGTGATACTCGCATTGCCGAACCATTGCCAAAACTATTATATGGCTGCGGATCAAGAGAACGAATCCACCCTGCGAATCTTCCGCCATACGCTCCTTTTGGAGAAGGATAGCGGCGGCACCAATCCAGCAGGCTTTCCTGATAGCTTCGCCCGTTCAGTATTGCATCGGCTACCGCTACCGTACAGATGGTATCATCGGTGAAGTCGCATCCTTCGCCGAACATCTCGAAATCATAATCAAACGTATTGTTGAACTCATATTTTGAGCCAGCAATATCTCCTATTATTGCTCCTAACATAAGCTACTAATTCTCTATAACTTTATTCTATCACCTCCCAGAAACTCTCCGGCAAGCTGATGTTCTTCATCTCCTTTGCCTTCTCGAACAATGGGGCGATGTCTTCGGCTTCGAAACCGGCGATGCCGCAACCTATTGGGGTTACCAGGAAATGAAGCTCTTGATGATGCTTGGCATAGGCGATGAAATCATCCACGTATGGACGGATGGTTTCTACGCCGCCCTGCATCGTAGGGATGGCGTAACTCTGGCCTTGCAAGCCTACACCCTTGCCCATGACGGCACCGAAATGCAGGCAGGCAATGCGGGCTGCTCCACCACCATGCATGCCAGCCAGATTGCTGCCAAAAACAAAAATCTCGTTCTCTTTCAATGAATCAATCCAGCGAGGAGTGATTCTTCCCTTCTTCATATCTTCCATATTCTTCTTATTATTATTAAATATGTTATTGCCTTTATCTGCCGATTCCTCGCAGCGCATGTATTCGGACATCATTTCTTCTTCTGGGTATTCTTCTCTACAGTTTCCTGCTTGTTCTCCCAAGCCAGAATCAGACCGATGACGCCGGCATAGCTCTTTCTGCCGCCTTCTACATGGTTGCCTCGCAGATAGAGTTCGAAGAAGAAATCCTGGGCAGCATCCAGTGCCTTGCATCTTTTGCCCTGCCAGTATTGGCGGTCGCTTTTCAGCAGCCTGATTATCTCAGGACGGATATATTTCAGATATTTCTCACCTTCCTTTTCGCCGAGAATATCGAATACATTATATAATACATGGGGCAGAATGTGGTAATATCCGCTGAATTTCACCGCCTTATCCTGTGATGCCGTACAGACGAGATAACTGTAGAAATTTGCCTCTCCTTCGTTGGCAATGCCCAGGAAATGAGCAAATTCATGGGCATAGGTAGCCGGATAATCGTGTGCAAGAATATCGCCGTTCAGCGTAAATTCGCAGAAGAATGGTCCCATGCTGCCGGTTACACCCGACATCGAACTGATGGGCGAAAACACCATCGTCTTGGCATGCGGATGCTGGTTGAAAGGCGGATTGATGCCCTCCCGATAGCCTATCTTGTTATATTCCTTCAGAACCGCATCCCGCACCCGATTCTTCAGTTTATCATCCACAATACAATTGAATTCTTCCCTCTTCCCTCTCCGTTCTTCACTCAAAAGGTTGAGGCTGTCGGCATACTGGTAGGCAAATTTCCGGAACTTCTCTTCCGAAACCTCAGCTGGCTGCATGCCAACTCTATAATAGATAACAGGCTGTGAATAGTTCAGTCCCCAAGCAGCATAAAACCATACATATACCCACAGCAGATATTCAATTACCCTTCCGAAAACCGCCTTTTTCTTCGGATAGCCGCCGCTCTTGGCAGCAAGAAAGATAAACCGACGGGCGAGTCTCTTCCGTAATCCCATCTCGTAGATAGGATAGAGGACGACCCAGGCGATGCTGAGAGCTATGAAAATATCGCCCACGGCAAAGGAAAAGGTGCCTGAGATGGGCGAAAGAAGGCTGCCGATAACGGGATAAACACGGTAGGTGTAGATAACTCCCCAGAGAGGAATCATCTTGGTAAGGGTGACGAGGATGAGCAACAGCAGCAGTACCCAGTGGCGCCACTTCATTCTGTCGAGTCGTAAAGTATGTAATATCTTCATCTTGTTTCTTGTTTTTTATCTTGCATGGCTCTTGAACAGAGCTGTTTTTTTTTGCACTTTTTGCCCCTGATGTGCAGAGATGGTGCAAAAATACAAAAGTTTTCTGAAATATTGACATCATAAATCTGTTTTTTTACTAATTTTGCCATATTAAAAGTTGAACTTAATAAATAGAGGAGGAGTTATCATGAAACAGACATTGGAATCATTCGAGGCTATGAACCTTGAATATGAGAACCTCTATAATGAGGACGATGAACGTAGAGAATATAATTCAGTCTGGTACAGCTAGTTGCAATGTATTATAATAAGGCTGTAGCAGGATTGTTAAATTTGTTTTACATATAAAAAAGATCGTTAGGATAATAAAAGACTATGCCATAGTTACTAAAGAAATGATGTAACATAGGCATAGTCTTTTTTTATGTCCTTTCCTTACTGGCTGTTCTTTCCTGCATTTCTATTTTTCGAAGTGCTGGTAATCTTTGCTGTGTTTCCAGTCACCTCCCCATCGGAATCCTTTTGCCTTGAAAAGCCGGTAGCAGAGGTCGCCTTTCTTTATCATATAAGCATGGTTCTTGCTGCGGTCCAGATAGGGGCGGGCGGTGGCAGGTTCCACCACTTCCTTGCCGTTCTTCAGTCGTTTGTGGTAAGGATTGTAGAGAGTGTTGATGTCTACGGCCAGTCCCCTTCCGTGCTTCGATACCGTATGGGTATGCGAGATGAAGCGGAAGTTGAAGCTGGAAGAGTTGTTGGCTCTCATCGCCCTTTCGTCGTCGGCATCCCAGTAGTCGATGAGTCTCATCCGTTCTATCGGATATTTCGCCTCGTATAGCTTTTTCAGAATGTCGAGCACATCTGTGGCTATCGCCCTGTTCACCACCATCTCTCCTACGATGTTTCTGCCGTCCTTGTCTACGTGCAGGCATCTTATGTATCTCAGTTCGCTTCTTGCCACGGTACAGTTCTTCTTGTATGTCTTGCCCTGCATCAGACGGAAGATATCATCGGGAATAGTAGAGATGGAGAAGAAATGCTTCTCGCCCAGTTTTCTGATGGTTTGAGAACTGACGGTTTCTCCAGGCTGCTGTGCCTTGGATGGGAGGCAGAAAAGTCCGGAAATAAACAGGTATATCATCAATATATTTTTTGCTTTCATCACGTTTCTCCTTATTTTGCTACGGGAATATAATGCGAATCCTTGATTTCTCCAATCACGATGATGCTGTGCAGACTTCCTATGCAGTCGATGTTTCCCAGGGTGTTGAGCATGAAGTCCTGATAGGCTTTCATGTCGCGGGCATATACCTTGATCTGGAAGTCATAATCGCCGGTGGTGTTGTAGCACTCCGTTATCTGGTCGATGGCCTGCACGGTATCCATGAATTGCTGAATCAGGTCATGGGTATGCTGCTTGAGCCGGATATTGCAGAGCACGATTACGTTGTGCCCCAACTTGTGATGGTCTACGATGGCTCCATATCGCTGGATGTATCCCTCGCGTTCCAGCCGCTTCTGCCGCTCGAAGGTGGGAGAAGGGGAGAGGTGTACTCTTGCAGCAAGTTCCTTCACGGTGAGTCGGGAGTTCTGCTGCAGTAACTTCAGTATTCTGATGTCTGTTTCATCAAGTTTTTCTTCTGTTGTCATTGTTCCTTTTTTTATTGTTTCTCGCAGAATAATATTCTGCTGATTTGCTTAATTCGCTGCAAAGATAGTATATTTTTCTGAATTACGGAGAATATTTGGCAAATAAAATTCTTCTTCTTACCTTTGCACCCGCAATTCCGGATGCAAAGCGTCATTCATCGGTAATGACAGGATAAAGAGTCATTCACATCAAATAATAATAAGGAGATAAAAATATGAGCAACGTAAGAAATATACATTTTGAGGCAGTGGGCAGCTATTTGCGCCCTGCAGAGTTGAAGGAAGCGAGAGCTAAGTTTGTTGATGGACAGATTTCTGCCACCGACCTTCGCGCCGTAGAAGACCGGTTGATTACTGAGGTCATCAGTCAGCAGAAGGCGCATCGCCTGCCTTATATCACCGATGGCGAGTTCCGCCGCAGCTATTGGCATCTCGACTTTATGTGGGGATTCAATGGCGTGGAGCATATCGAACTGGAGCATGGCTACCAGTTTCATGGCGAGGAGACAACCAAGGGCTCTATCCAACTGACCGGCAAGATTACCGGCGAGAATCATCCTTTTATCAAGGATTTCCTGTTTGTGAAGCAGTTTGAGGAGTTGGATGCCAATGGCGAATATATCTTCGAGGCAAAGCAGACGGTTCCTGCTCCGGCACAGTTTCTTGCCGAACTGTTCCGTGGCAAGAATGCCGAGAATACCCGCAAGTTCTATCCTAACACTACCCAGCTGATTGAGGATATTGCCCAGGCTTACCGCACCTTCTTCCAGGAGATTTATGCAGCCGGTTGCCGTACCGTCCAGCTGGATGACTGCACCTGGGGAATGATTGTGGATAGCGATTACTGGAAGGCTAAGGTGGGCACAGGTTTCACCCTTGAGCAGGAAGCTCTGCAATATCTCAAGGTGAACAATCTTGCCATCGAGGGCAAACCTGAGGGGTTGACCATCAACACCCACGTATGCCGTGGCAATTATCATTCCTGCTATGCCACCAAGGGTGCCTACGATGCCGTAGCTCCTTATCTCTTCGCTCATGAAGATGTAGATACCTTCTATCTGGAGTATGACGATGAGCGTTCGGGTGGTTTCGAGCCGTTGAAGTATGTGGCAGATGGCAAGAAGGTGGTTCTGGGTCTGGTAACCTCCAAATCTCCGGTGCTGGAAGATAAGGCTACGGTCATCGCCCGCATCCGAGAAGCAGCCAGATATATCCCCCTCGACCGGCTCAGTCTCAGTCCTCAATGCGGTTTTGCCTCTTGCGAGATTGGTAATAAACTGACCGATGCTGAGCAGTGGGCAAAGATAGATCTGGTGAGAGAGATTTCCGAGGAAGTTTGGGGATAATGATATATTCAAGGAGAAGATGTGTTGTCTGTCATGGCTGCACATCTTCTCTTTTTTTATTTACTTTTTATCAAAAATGTTTGGTGTTTTCATGAATTACTAGTAACTTTGCACCCCGAAAATTAAAAACATCATTCATTAAGATTATCAGAAAATGGAATATATGTCTCAGGAAGGTTACGATGAGCTCGTGGCCGAACTTCAACACATGGTTAACGTAGAGTTGCCAGCCGTTCGCGATGCGATAGCTGAGGCCCGTGATAAGGGCGACCTCAGTGAGAATTTCGAGTATCATGCAGCCAAGCGTGAGCAGGGCAAACTGT
>OKTZ01000761.1_pt1 | contig 9282 bp, 7 predicted proteins | sample 1606711 | NCBI WGS metagenome assembly OKTZ01 (sample SAMEA3882535, study PRJEB24775) | human gut metagenome | biome: human-associated habitat; feature: intestine environment; material: feces | place: Netherlands | collected 2009/2010 | reverse complement strand
ATAGATTTTTTGATAGGTTGCCATGCTTGTTTTTGGCATTTTTCCCTTGGCTAATTCTTTATAAATATCTTGTGTTGAAATTTCTAATGTATCTTGGTATGTTGTTTCGTCAATTGTGATTTGTAAGGGAAGCAGGTAAATACCCAATTCTTTTGCCTGTTCAAAAGATAGATTGGAACCTGTATCCGTTACGACGGCGATTTTTTCCATACTAGAATCCTCGAATAGTTTGAGCATCGATATTTGTGATGATTTCAACCGCAAGTTTTACAGCATTATCATAATCTTCTTCAGAACAGATTCCAAAGGAAGCGTGTGCAAAACGAACGGGAATACCGATAATGATGGTTGGAATGTTATAGCGGTGAGTAATTCCTGCATTGGTTCCGCCACCTTTTCTTACACTTTCCTGTACAGGAATATTTTTTTCATGAGCCAAATCAATCGCATAACGCATAAAACGAGGGCTTGTGATATAAGAACGGTCAAACCAACGTAACATTGGACCTTTTTTCAAGGCAGATTGAATCATGTAGTCTTGTTCAAATGTATCATCACTTGGGCATCCTTCAAAACAAATCGCAATGTTAGGATTTAAGTTTTTGATTGCTGTGTCCATGCCTCTTTCGCCGACTTCTTCTTGTGTTGTTAATGTGGCTTCAATGTTGTGGCTTACATCTTTTAATTGGTGTAGTACATCCATTACGGCTGCACAGCCTATACGACAATCAAAGGCTTTTCCTAAGAAAATCTTATGTGCTTCATCATATTTACATGTAACTGCAGGACACATGAAGTTACCTACAGATATATGAAATTCTTCTTTTACTTCTTGAGCACTTGTTGCGCCTACATCGATTACTAAATCATCAAAATCTACTTTTCCATTACGCTTTTCTTCAGATAAGAAATGAACCGGTTGACTTGCGACAATACCCGAAATCTTTTCACCTTTATCATTAAGAATCCAGACTTCGCCAGATACAATGTTTTTTGGATCCCATCCACCTAATGGTAAAAAGCGAATTGTACCATTTGGCTTGATGGCTTGCACAATAAAACCAACTTCATCGGCATGTGCATCTAAAAGAATCGTTGTTTCATGTTCTTTGTCTTGTTTAAAGCGCATATACGTATTACGCATTGTATCATCATGAACTTCACAAATATCCTTGACATCTTCCATGGCCAATTTAGATACTTCATCTTCCATGCCACTTGGTCCAAAGGCAGTTGAGAAGTCAATAATTCGTTTAATTTTTGAATTCATATACATTTCCTCCATAAATTTGTTAATATTATAGCACAGATACATATTTGTGGATGTGTTTCTGGTCATTTGAATGAATTTGTATTTGGACAAAGGACTAGAATAATTGTATCTTACCAAAAAAGACAAACTATTAAATGTCAATAAGTAATGTAAAATTTGTTGAAATTGTAATTTTCTTTGTTGAATCAAGGGTGTTTGTCTTGATTTAGAGGTGAATCCTCTCAAAAAACTTCATCTTGTTTTTGAAATTTGGTGCATTGAAAACAACTTTTTTGAGCCTTTAAAAAAATTTTCAAAAAAGCCTGATTTTCGAAAGAATTTGTATGTTTTTTTATTCGATTAAAGCTGTTTTTATCGATTTAAATACGAATTCATGGAGTTCTCCATATTCATCTTCATACAGATATTTCTTTCGTCTAGTTTTTGCCGAAAAGTCTGTTTCGGCATTTTGGAAAAACTCATTTTGGGTTGATTCCGACAGTTTCGCCAAATCGCGGTATTGAATAATGTATGTGGACTGGTTTTTCATTAAAGAATAGATTACTTTACAAAGCTTGTTCGCTACTGCATTCACGGCAAGAATATGTTTGGTACGATCTCCATTCTTTTTCTTAGTAAAATAAGCTTTAAATATTGGATTGTTTCTTCGTGCAAATTCAGCAACCATGTAGATTGCATGGCGAAGATAACGAGAACCTTTTTTGGAAATTTTTCCACGCTTGTTCACAGAAGAACCAGACTTGGAGTTGTCACCATATAACCCTGCCAGGGATACGATCTGACTCGCTTTATGAAATCTGGAGATATCACCTATTTCAGCAACGATTGTAGCCGCTGTGATTTTTCCACATCCTGTTAATGTAAGAAGTACATGATAAGCAGGAAATTCTTCAGCCTTAGAATCAATTATTTTCTCGAGATTTCGTATTTCTGATTCAAGAGAATCTATAGAATCAATAAGACTGTGAATGTTGTATAGTTCGCCATCTGAGATAGATTTGCGAACAACAATTGAATTGCGTGCAGCATGAATAAGTTCATTTGCCTTGTCTACGCCAAATTTATTTTTAGAAGCTTTTTGAAGAACGGAAACAAGTTCATTGAAATCAGCTTCTATGATAGAATAAGGCGTAGGATATATTGAAAAGATAGCTTTTAAGGTTGCACGTCCACTTGGAAAGACTTTGAGAAGGTCAGGGAAATACAAACAAACTTTGGCGAGGAATCTGTTTGTTTCCTGAGTGCATGTAACTTTAAGTGCATTCCTTCTGCGAATGTAGGCTTTCAAATCAGTATATCCGTTTTTTTCTGCATGAACGATTTGAGCATCGCCGTTCAAAAGAAGTTCGGCAATACAGGCAGAATCAATTTTATCTGTTTTATTAAGTCGTTTGTAGTCTCTGTAATTTTTAACGGAATCCGGAAAAATCATAACTACGTGATACCCATCTGATTTGAGCCTTTCGTATAGGTTAGTACCATAGATACCTGTCACTTCCATTCCGAACAAGATCTTATCTTTGTCCAGACATTTGGAAAGGACAGTGTTAAGGAACTTTTCATACCCTTGTAGCGTATTTGAAAAGTGTCCTTTCTTAATCAAGAATTTATCCTGATTGTTTTTCATGGCAAAATCGTGTTTATTCTGAGCACAATCGATGCCAACGTAGTAGTCATAAGAATCTTGTTTTTGCATAAAATTTTCCTTTCGTAACCGGTTCTGGATTGCACCTCTAAAGCAAGACAAACACAACCTCAAAAATTAGAAGATACAGTGCAAAGCAAAGTTCATCAACAAACCAAATCAGTGTATAAGGTACGTCTTGAATAAAGGAACCAGTCTTTATAAAGTGAATCAACAGTTCACAGGAGATTTGTAGGCTGCCTTAGTCCAGAACGTTACCATTATCATGGATTAAGAAGAAAAATACAATCTGTTTAACAACAATGTGTTGAACTGATTACGCTACATATTATATGAGGAGATTTCGATATGTATACAGTACGCTTTCAATTGGAACTAAGTGGATCTGAAAAACGTTTTTTGTCGAAATCTTTTTTCTATGCGAATCAGATGCATAATCAGTTGGTTCGATATGCTACAAATCGATTGAATGCTTTATTTCATGATAAAGAATATGTGGGTGCACGCAAAGCTTATGGTGAAGCTGAATTTTCCAAAAAGAAAGGTTCTGAACTGTCAGCTTCTGAAAAAAAGAAGAAAAAAGAGTTATCAAATATCATGTGTATTAAACAAAAAGAGTATAATCTTACGAAGACTTCTTTGTGTAAGTTTGTATCCAAAGAACAAAAGAAATTCAAGAACTACATCAACTCTCATCAGGCATAGGCAGAAGCTGAAGCTGTATATAAGGGAGTAGAAAAGGTTCTTTTTGAGGATGGACGTCATCTTCATTATCGAAGATATAATAGTTTCGATTGTATCAAACAAAAATGTGCTGCAACAGGAGTGCGTCTTTTAAGATGGGATACCATCTGTTTCATGAAACATTACTACAAAGTTCGTGTCCCAAAGAATGAATATATCCAGAACATTATTTCATCTGTTGATTTAAAAGAAGATGTTGTTTATTCATTTTTAAAGAGGATAGAATTCAACAGTGGATTCAAATATTATGTAGTGATCACGCTTCGAGGGGATGCACCAAAACGAATTGAGCTGTCAAAAGATGGTGGACATCGTACAGGCGTTGACTTTGGAACCTCTACGATTGCGACAGTCTCAAACAACGAGGTCCATCTGGAAGAACTGGCTCCAGATTCTGTAAATTATGAAAAAGAGATTCGGCATAAGCAGAATCTAGTGGATGCCTCCATGCGAAAGCATAATCCAGAAAACTATAATAAGAATGGTACAGTCAAAAAGGGCAAGCACAAGTGGAAAACAACAAGAAGGTGCAGACGTCTAAAACGGCAGATACGCGTTCTATATCGAAAACAATCTGCCTATATCAAGACTTCACATCATACCTTTATAAATAGAGTCGTTCAAAATACAAGCGAATTCATCCTTGAGCCAATGAACTTCAAGGCTCTGCAAAAGAAATCAAAGAAGACAGAGCGTAAAGAAGAGGCAACGGCTATTAAACAAAAAGACGGTTCTTTGAAAATGGTGCGTAAATACAAACGTAAGAAACGTTATGGACACTCCATCAAGAACCGTTCTCCAGGTCTTATGCAGGCCGATTTAAAAACAAAGGCAACACAGTATGGAATTCCATACTACGAAATAGATATTCATCAATATCGTGCTTCTCAACTTCACCATGATACAGGTGAATACATCAAACCTACTTTAAGTGAAAGATTTAAAACGATTGAAGGATGTAAAGTACAAAGAGATTTGTATTCCGCCTTCTTAATTTGTCATACTGACGATACATTGACTGCACCTGATTTTAAAGCCTGTCATCTTGACTTTCCACACTTTGTCAAGATGCAGGATACATTGATTCTAAATCTAAAAAAATGTGGACGCACAATGAAATCATGCTTTGGATTCTAGCATAAAGACTCCCTCATCCAGTTAGGTCTCAGGCATAAGCCCTGCTGGATGCAGTATGAGTATACAAAGTACAGTCCACCAGGATTGGAAATGCTCAAAAAACAAGAGTTATGCAAAGACTATATGCAAGGTCTAGAACTATGCTGAAAGCTTTGCGATGCTCCATTTCTCGCATTGTGAGAAAGAGAATCTCGTCATTTTAATGATGAGAGTACGTCAAAAGAAAAGTGAAAAGTGTGCAGAGCATTCGATGAAATGTTTGAAGAATCAACAAAGGCATTGCGCTAAATCAATTTGAAGTGTATCAAGCTATACTGGACAAAGGCTTCACTGTTAAAGCTATCGCATCCATCTTCTCAGTGAGTGAAGAATTGATTAAAAAATTTTTGATTTATGTTTAGTTAAGGGTACGAATATTTGTATCCTTATTTTTTTGGTTGAAATTTAGCACTCAATTGTTGACGGTGCTAAAAATTGTGATATACTAATAGCAGACAAGGAAAATGAGTGCTAGAAGGAGGTCTTCACAATGGAAATCACACAACGTCAAAAGATAATCTTTAAAACAATAGTTGAAGAGTTTACTCGTTGTGCAGAACCAGTTGGTTCGAAGACTTTGATGGAACTTCTAGATTTCCCGGTTTCATCTGCAACCATCCGTAATGAGATGGCGACACTTGAGAAGTTAGGGCTGTTAGAGAAGACACATACTTCGAGTGGTCGAATTCCGAGTCAAAAAGGCTACAGGTACTATGTTGAACATCTTATGGAAGCGGATTTGGATGCTTCTACAAAGAATGCTTTACAGCAAGTCTTTAGTGAAAGACATTATTCGTTAGAAGAAGTTGTTCAAAAGAGCTGTGATATTTTGTCACACATGACAAATTTGACCAGTGTTGTTCTAGGACCTGATAGCAGGCATCAGACTTTACAGCATGTACAGTTGATTCCAATCAACAATCAAAGTGCTGTTGCGATCATTGTCACAGATCAAGGACATACAGAAAATAAAGTGTTCCAATTTGGTACAGATGTGTCCATGCAGGATATTCAAAATTGCACAGATTTATTAAATGACCAGTTAGTGGGAACGCCAATTGAAGATGTTGTTGACAAAATGAAAGAAATTGAACCAATGATGGCAGCAAAACTTGTTCGACATGAAGTTTTGTTTGAAGCGTTCGTTTCAGCCTTTATGCGATTTGCGACAGAGAAAGTTGCGGTTTCTGGACGAAGTAATATGTTGTATCAGCCAGAGTTCAGTGACATCAACAAGTTGAAACAAATGATGCGTATATTGGAAAATGGAAACTTATTCCATCAATGGACGGATCAAGAGGGGAATGTAGCAATCCAGATTGGTGAAAGAAACGAGTTGTTACAAATCGGAGATTGTTCAGTATTAACGACAAAATTCCATTATAACAGCGATGAGGAAGGACAATTAATGGTTGTTGGTCCAAATCGAATGCAATATTCCAAGGTCGTAGCCTTGATGGATTATATGTCAAATGTCATCGAAGACGTCTTTGGGACAGACAAAGATAAGGGAGGTGCCAACGATGAGCAAAGAAGAAACTAAAGAAGTAAAAGAAGAAACTAAAGAAGAAACAAAAGAAGAAGTTGTTGAAGAGGCAGCAGAAGAAAAAAAAGAACCAAGTTCAGACGAAATTATTGAAGGCTTGAAGGCAGAACTGGACAAGGCAAAAAATGATGTAGCACGTGCTTATGCAGATACAGAAAACATGAAGAAACGTCTACAGAAAGATGCAGATGCAACTCGAAAATATCGCTTCCAACAGCCAGCAACGGAAATCTTGCCGATTCTTGATTCAATGGAAATGGCATTGAAAGTACAAACCGAGGATGAAGCAATTAAGAATTATGTCAAAGGTTTTGAGATGATTCATAAACAATTGAAAGGTGTGCTGGAAAAAGAAGGCGTACAGGAAATAGATGCAGCCGATAAACCATTCGACCACAATACAATGCAGGCTTTAATGCAAGAGAAAAAAGAAGGCGTTGAAAGTGGAATGGTTATTGAAGTATTACAAAAAGGATATATGTTGAAGGATCGTATTTTACGACCAGCATTAGTAAAAGTGAGCGAATAGGGAGGTAATTATCATGAGTAAAATTATTGGTATTGACTTAGGTACAACAAATAGCTGTGTTGCGGTTATGGAAGGTAAAGATTGTAAAGTAATTCCTAACCCAGAAGGAAATCGTACAACTCCTTCAGTTGTATCTTTCAAAAATGGTGAAATTATTGTTGGGGAAGCTGCAAAAAGACAAGCAGTAACAAACCCTGATACAGTAATGTCGGTTAAACGTTATATGGGTACTGATCATAAAGAAAACGTAAATGGTAAATCTTATACACCACAAGAAATTTCAGCAATGATCTTACAGAAATTAAAATCAGATGCTGAAAACTACTTAGGAGAGAAAGTAACAGAAGCAGTTATCACTGTTCCAGCTTATTTCAACGATGCTCAGCGTCAGGCAACAAAAGATGCTGGTAAAATCGCAGGTCTTGATGTAAAACGTATCATCAACGAGCCAACAGCAGCAGCTCTTGCATATGGCCTTGACAATGAAAAAGAACAGAAGATCATGGTATACGATTTAGGTGGCGGTACATTCGATGTATCTGTGATCGAAATCGGTGACGGCGTTATCGAAGTACTTTCCACAGCAGGTAACAACCGTCTTGGTGGTGATGACTTCGACCAGAAAGTTACAGATTACATGCTTGCAGAGTTTAAGAAAGCAGAAGGCGTAGACTTAAGCAATGATAAGATGGCACTTCAGAGATTAAAAGAAGCTGCTGAAAAAGCGAAAAAAGATTTAAGTGGTGTAATGCAGACACAAATCAGCTTACCATTTATCTCAGCAGGTCCTGCAGGTCCATTGCACTTTGATACAACATTAACTCGTGCTAAATTTGATGATATGACTAAACATTTAGTAGAACGTACATTGGTTCCAATTGAAAATGCATTAAGAGATGCGAAATTGTCTAAATCTGATATCGACGAAGTATTATTAGTTGGTGGATCTACTCGTATTCCAGCTGTTCAAGAAGCAGTACGTAAAGCATTAGGAAAAGATCCTAACCACTCAGTAAACCCAGATGAAGCTGTAGCTATGGGTGCTTCAATCCAAGGTGGAGTTATCTCAGGTGATGTAAATGATGTATTATTACTAGATGTTACACCATTATCATTGGGTATCGAAACTATGGGTGGAGTTATGACAGTGTTGATCCCTCGTAACACTACAATCCCAACAAGTAAATCACAGATTTTCTCAACAGCTGCTGATAACCAACCAGCTGTAGATATCCGTGTATTACAAGGTGAACGTCCAATGGCTAATGACAACAAAGAATTAGGTAACTTCCAATTAAACGGAATTGCACCAGCTCGTCGTGGAGTTCCTCAAATTGAAGTTAAATTTGATATTGATGCCAACGGTATCGTACACGTAAGTGCTACAGATAAGGGTACTGGTAAAGAACAACACATCACAATTCAAAACTCTAGTGGATTGAGTGATGAAGAAATCGATCGTATGGTTCGTGAAGCTGAAGATAACAAGGCTGAAGATGAAAAACGTAAGGAAGAAATTGATTTACGTAACAAAGCTGAAGGCTTCATTGCACAAATCGATGGAATGTTAGAAGACAATAAAGATAAGATTGATCCAAAACAAGCTGAAGAAACTAAGAAATTGCGTGATGATCTACAAAAATCTTTAGATGAAAATAACATGGAAGAAGTTAAGGCTAAATTAGACATGCTTGAAAAAGCAGCAATGCAAGCTGGACAAGCAATGTATAACCAGCCAAATGGTGATGCAGCTTCACAATCAACACAAACTCACTCAGGTGATGATGTAGTTGACGGTGAATTCACTGAGAAGTAAAATAAATAAGCAACATTTGAAGTTCTAGCCCCGCTAGAACTTCTTCGTATCGTATGGAGGGATTCACATGGCAGAAAAACGTGACTATTATGAAGTGCTTGGCGTCAGCAAAAGTGCTACACCAGATGAAATTAAAAAGGCCTATCGAAAATTGGCCATGAAATATCACCCCGATCGAAATCATGAACCTGGAGCTGAAGATAAGTTCAAGGAAATCAATGAAGCTTATGAAGTATTAAGCGATGAGAAAAAACGTGCAACATATGATCAATTTGGTCATGCAGGTATGGATGGAGCCTTTGGACAAGGTGGTGGATTCTCTCAAGGATTCACAGATTTTGGCGATTTAGGAGACATCTTCGGTTCGTTCTTTGGTGGAGGATTTGGCGGTGGAGGATCTCGCCGTTCAAGTAATCAGCCTCGACAAGGACAAGACCGTTACATGCAGATGCGCATTGATTTCATGGATTCAATTTTTGGTAAAACAGAAACGATTTCATTGGATGTGGATGAAACATGTAAACACTGTAACGGATCTGGAGCTGAAAGCCCA
>OKTZ01000758.1_pt1 | contig 9326 bp, 7 predicted proteins | sample 1606711 | NCBI WGS metagenome assembly OKTZ01 (sample SAMEA3882535, study PRJEB24775) | human gut metagenome | biome: human-associated habitat; feature: intestine environment; material: feces | place: Netherlands | collected 2009/2010 | reverse complement strand
GCCCAACTGCTTTTTCAACAATTGGGCATCCAGCTGTTGAATGCTGTCCGGCATGGCATAGCCCTGATAGGCGTAGCTCTGATGCCGGTTCAGGCCCCGCAGCTCCACCCGCTGGCCGTTCAGATAGAAGCCCCCGGCCACGAACTGGATGGTGCGGAAGCCGAACCGGGTGCTCTTTTCGTCCAGCACTCGGTCGGGCAGGCCGCTGGTGCCGGGCCGGATGAGCCGGACGGTCAGGGTATAGAGGAAGGGGTGCTCCACGCTCCAGGGGTGCACGCCGTTCAGGGTGCCCACAATGGGCAGGCTGAGCTCACCGCTGTACAGGGCTCTGCTCCCGGCGGGGCTGCGGATCTCGGCCTGCAGGGTGCAGCCGATGGTCTCGCCCACCGTGGAGGAATAGATGCGGAAATCGCCCTCGGCCTGCGCCTCGATGAAGATGTCGCGCAGGTAGGCGGGCTCCTTCACGTCCAGACTGACGGCCCGGTAGATGCCGCCGTAGGTCAGAAAATCGATCTGCCCGCCGAAGGGAGGAATGTTCAGGTCCTCCCGGCTGTCGCACCGGACAGCCACCACATTTTTTTGGCCCAGCAGCAGCGATTCGGTCAGGTCCACAGTAAAGGCGGTGTAACCGCACCCGTGGTGGAACACCCGCCGCCCGTTGCAGAACACGGTGGCATCGTGGGCCACGGCTCCAAAGGTCAGCAGTACCGTGCGGCCCTGCCACTCTTTGGGCGCAAAAAACTCCCGCCGGTAGCCGCAGAGCCGCTGGTAATCGTTCTCATTGCAGTAATTGTAGGGCAGGGTCTTGACCGTGTGGGGCAGGCGCACCGGCTCAAGGGTCAGCTCCGGGCATTCCGGCCGCACGATGGCGGGGTCGAATACCGGGATGAAGGTCCAGCCGTCGTTCCAATCGTAGTGCTCCATAGCCTGCTCTCCGTCATGGTAAAAAATACTTATCTTCATGTTACCACAAAGTTATGAACGAAAAAAGGATGCAGGCGCTGTTTCTGCGGGATTTCTCACTTTTTCTGGAATAAAAGCGGCGGATGACAGCAGAAAAGCCCGGCCGGGCAGTGCCGGTCAGGCTTTGCGGGCGTGGCTGCTTATCGGATGAAGTTCGTCATGGGGCGGCGGGGATTCTCCGGGTGCCGGATGCCGGCGGCCTTGCCGGCCTCGATGCACTGGAGCAGCCAGGCCATGTTCCGGCCCAGCTCCCGCATCACGGCGCAGCCCTCTTCGTCCTGCAGGACCTGAGCGGGGTTGGAGCCGTGGACCATGGCCCAGTAGGAGCCGTTGACCAGCGGCATGTGGAAGAACTCCGGGTACTTGACCAGCTGGTCCAGCGTGGTGGTGGTGCCGCCGCGGCGGGCCGAACAGCAGATGGCGGCGGGCTTGTAGGCCAGATACTTGCCGCCCGCGTAGGCCAGACGATCCATGAAGCTGGTCATGTTGCCGGAGGCGGACGCATAGTGGACAGGTGTGCCGAACACAAAGGCATCGGCGGTCTTGGCCTTTTCGATGGCCTCGTTGACCACGCCGCCGAACACGCAGCCCTTACCGGCGGCACAGCCGCCGCAGCCGATGCAGCCGCCCACGGGCTTTGTGCCGACGTTCAGGATCTCGGTCTCAATGCCGCTGGCGTTCAGCTCCCCGGCGATCAGGGACAGGGCGGTATAGGTGCAGCCCTTCTCGTGGGGGCTGCCGTTGATGAGCAGGACTTTCATAAGCAGATACTCTCCTTTTTTGGCAAAACGCGCCGCACATGGGGCGCTTTGCCCTGATTTTAGCACAATTGCACCCTGAGTGCAACGCGCGCCCTTGACAAAGAGTTGCGTTTTGACGATAATATGGAGATACGAAAACACGAAACAGCTGCTGGCCGGGCAGGGGGCCCGGACAGCGGGAGAAGGAGGCAGATACATGCGCGTTATTGCAGGAGAAGCACGGGGCCGCAGGCTGGAAGCCCTGCCCGGCACCGAGATCACCCGCCCGACGATGGATCAGGTCAAGGAGGCCATGTTCAGCATCGTCCAGTTCGACCTGCCCGGTGCCCGGGTGCTCGACCTCTACGCAGGCAGCGGCCAGCTGGGCATCGAGGCCCTGAGCCGGGGTGCGGCCCGGTGCGTGTTCCTGGACGAGAACCGCGAGGCCGTCAACATCGTGATGAAGAACTGCAAGACCTGCGGCGTGTTCGACCGCAGCCGTGTCAACATCGGCGAGGCAGCGCGGTATCTTTCCGCCTGCCGTGAGCAGTTCGACCTGGTTCTGCTGGACCCGCCGTTCCACGGTGGTACGCTGGAAAAGATCCTTCCCAGCGTGGAAAAGGTGCTGGCACCCGGCGGCATCGCCCTGTGCGAGAGCGAGACCGGCCTTGTGCTGCCTGCCGAGGTGGGCAGCCTGACGCTGAAGAAACAGTATAAGTATGGCAAGGTGCTGCTGTGGAAGTACACGAAGCCCATGCAGCCTGCCGGAGAGGAAGATGCGGAATGAACGTGAACGAGCTTTTGGATACCATTGAGGACGCGCTGGAAGAGAGCGCCGGGATGCCCCTTTCGGGCGGCAAGCGGATCGTGGACGTGGAGCAGATCCGGGATTATCTGGACGAGATCCGCCAGAACCTGCCTGTGGAGCTGCGGCAGGCCCAGTCCATTGTCAGCGACCGTGCCCAGCTCATTGAATCGGCCAACGCACAGGCGCAGGCCATTGTAAAAAAGGCCGAGGAGCGCGCCCGTGTGCTGGTGAGCGAGGCCGAGATCGTCAAGGCGGCCCAGCAGCGCGCCGGAGAGATCGTCTCCGCCGCCCAGACCGAGGCCCGCACTGTCCGCCAGACCGTGACCGACTACTGTGATAATATGCTCAAGACCACGGAAGAGACGATGGCGGAAAACGCCGCACAGGTCAAAAATGTCCGTGCAAACCTGCGCCAGAGCCCCCGGAAACAGCTCTGATGCGGGAATGTGAAATTTCCCGGTGAGAGCTTCCGGCCCCTGCAAGCAAAAACGACGGCTTGCAGGGGCTTTTTTTGGTACATTTTGAGAGAAAAAACAAAAGGGAAACTCTTGCAATCAGGGGCCTGTTTTGTTACAATAAAATTGTATCCTCAAGGCTGACCGGGCCACAAACTCCCGGCAGGCCGCAGGCCGCTTTCCCGGGCAGCAGCTCCGGGCAGAAAAGGGCGGCAGATGCAGGATCTTATCTGAGTTTTGAAAGGAGGCTGGGAACATGGACACAGAAAAAACAGCACAGCCCTTTGACCCGGCCTCGTTTGAGCATGTCCCGGTGCTGCTGAACGAGTGCCTGGACGGCCTTGCCATTGACCCGGAAGGCATCTATCTGGACGGCACCGCAGGCGGTGCGGGGCATTCCCGCCAGATCGCGCTGCGGCTGGACGCGGAACAGGGCGGCAGGCTCATCTCTTTGGACCAGGACCCGGACGCGGTGCAGACCGCGCGGGCGCGGCTGGCCGGGCTGCCTGCCACCGTGGTGCAGATCAACTTCCGCTATGCGGGACAAGCTCTGGAACAGCTGGGCATCGACAAGATCAACGGAGCGCTGCTGGACCTCGGCGTTTCCAGCCACCAGCTGGACGATGCCGCCAGAGGCTTTTCCTACCGGGCAGACGCTCCGCTGGACATGCGGATGAGCCAGGAGGGCGAGACTGCCGCTGACCTTGTGAACACCGAGAGCCGGGAGGAGCTGGCCCGTATCCTCAAGGATTACGGCGAAGAACCCTTCGCCTGGCAGATCGCGGGCAAGATCGTCGAGGCACGGGAGACTTCCCCCATCGAGACGACATTGCAGCTGGCCGACATCGTGGCCAGCGCCATGCCGGCGGCCGAGCGGCGCAAGAACAAGAACCCCTCCCGCCGCACCTTCCAGGCGCTGCGCATTGCGGTCAACCACGAGCTGGACGCACTGGAACAGGGCATGGACACCATCTTTGAGCATCTGGCCCCCGGCGGGCGGCTGTGCATCATCACCTTCCACTCGCTGGAAGACCGACTCGTCAAAAACGTGATGCGAAGCGGCAACGCCGAGGGCAAGGTCGTCAAGGACTTCTTTGGCAAGGCCGAAACACCCTACCGACTGGTCAACAACAAGGTGATCGTGCCGACGGCGGAGTAGCAGGAGCGCAACCCGCGCAGCCGTAGTGCCAAACTGAGAATAGCAGAAAGGACAGAACGCTGATGAGCAACAACAAGGAAACACAGGAGCCGCTGATGGGACAGCCCGTCGAGCTGGAGGTCGTGGGGGCCACGGAGGCCACACAGGCTGCCGGCGAGGCCTCTGTGCGTCCACAACGGGAGGAACCACTGAAGGGCCGAAAGGCCGCCAGGAAGCCGGCTGGCAAGGAGGGAGAAGCCGCGGGCGAGGCCGTCGAGGCGCAAGGAGCAGCCCGCGAGGAAGCCGCGACGGAGCAGCCCTCGGAAGAGGCGGAGGCAGAGCGCGTGGCCGAGGCCATCAGGCAGGCCATCGAGGAGCAGGCGCGCGAGGACGAGAATCCCCACTCCACCAACTACACGCTCCGACAGATCATCGGCGGAGAGATGCTGCAGACGGGCGTGATGCGCAAGAACGTGGGACTGATGGCGGTCGTGGGACTCTTTCTCTTCGTCTCCGTCACCAACCGCTACAGCGTACAGGAGAAGCTCAAGGAGATCAACCGGCTGGAGGCGAAACTCAAAGACGCGAAGTACAGGGCGCTCTCCACGGGCAGCAAATACACCGAGAAGACGCGACTGAGCTTTGTGCTCCAGGCGCTGCGCAACAGCAAGGACAGCATCTTGAAGATCCCGGACCAGCCGCCCTACAAGATACAGGTGCCCGAGGAGGGAGGACAAGGAGAGTGACGACACGGTCCCGTGGAAAAGGCCGGAAGGCCGCACGGACCCCATTTGATAACTTAAAAAACAACTACAATGAGTAAACTGAACGAAGCCAAGGTAATACCGCGCTACATGCTGGTGTCGGTATTGATGACGCTGGTGTCATGTTGTGTGTTGGGAAAAGCCTTCTACATCATGACAGCAGAAAAGGACTACTGGGCCGAGGCGGCCAAGCAATCGGCTCGCGACAGCGTGAAGCTGGAGGCCACGAGAGGCAACATACTGAGTTGCGACGGGCGGCTGATGGCCACCACGATGCCGCAATACAAGATATTCATGGACTTCGAGACGCTGCGGTCCAACCCTACGGAAACGGCGTTTGCCGATAGCCTCGACGCCATCTGCCAGGGGCTCAACGAGATCTTCCCCGAGAAGCCGGCAGAGGAGTTCAAGGCCGAACTGAAAAAGGGATATGCCAAGCGGAGCCGCGTATGGCCAGTGTGGAAGAAGCGCGTCGATTACGACACGTGGATGGAGGTCTCGCAGCTGCCCGTCTTCCGCAGGGGCGCAAACAAAAGCGGAATCCACGCCGACAAGTTCACCTACCGCCAGCATCCGTTTGGGTCGCTGGCAGGACGCACCATCGGCGACCTCTACAAGGAGCAGTATGGCGGACGCGTGCCGCGATGTGGGCTCGAAATGGCCTTCGACTCCGTGCTGCGAGGCAAGGAGGGCATTGGCCACAGCATGATGGTGCGCAGCAAGTTTCTGACCATCACCGACGTGCCGCCTGAGAACGGATCGGACGTAGTGACCACGATCGACGTCAACATGCAGGACCTGGCGGAGCGGTCCGTCGTGGACGAGCTGAAACTGATCGGCGGAAAGGTCGGCGTGGCGATCGTCATGGAGGTGGCCACGGGAGACATCAAGGCCATGGTCAACATGCAGCACTGCGACGACGGAGAGTACAGGGAGATCGCCAACCATGCGGTGAGCGACCTGCTGGAGCCGGGATCGATATTCAAGACGGCCTCCATCATGGCGGCCCTCGACGACGGCTACGTCGATACGACCTACATGGTCGAGACGGGAGGCGGCGTGTGGAACATGTACGGACGCGACATGAAGGACCACAACTGGTCGAGAGGCGGCTACGGCACGCTGATGCTGCCCTGGACGCTGAAGTATAGTTCCAACATCGGCGTGAGCCGTATCATCGACAAGTTCTACCACGACCAGCCGGAGAAGTTCGTGCAGAAGATCCACAGTTTCGGACTGGCCACAGACTATAAGGTCCCGATTCCGGGCTACGTGCCGGGCGTCATCCGCATGCCGAAGAAGAACAAGAAGGGACAGTACACCAACTGGAGCAAGACGGCCCTGCCCTGGATGAGCATCGGCTACGAGACGCAGATTCCGCCGCTGCAGACGGTCACGTTCTACAACGCCATTGCCAACGGCGGAAAACTGGTGCGCCCGCGCCTGGTCAAGGCGATCATGCGCGATGGCGAGGTGGTACAGGAGTTCCCGGTGCAGGTGGTCAAGGAGCAGATCGCCAAGCCTCAGACCATCGAGTGGATACAGCGCATCCTGCGCGAGGTGGTCAGCGAGGGACTGGGAAAAAAGGCTGGCAGCGACAAGTTTGAGGTGGCGGGAAAGACCGGCACGGCACAGATGTCGAAGGGAGCCCTGGGATACAAGGCGGGCGGCACCAACTACCTGCTGTCCTTCGCGGGCTACTTCCCGGCCGACAACCCACGCTACTCCTGCATCGTCTGCATACAGAAGGAAGGACTGCCCGCCTCGGGTGGCGGCATGAGTGGTGTGGTATTCCACAACATTGCCGAGGGCATCATGTCGCAGATCCTGAAAGTGAGCATGGAGGACGCGCGCGACTCGTCGTCGGTACTGCTGCCGCGGGTGAAGGAGGGAGACCTCCACGCAGCCGACTTTGTGCTCCACGACCTGGGCTTCGACCTCATCAACGGATGGAAGGGATACTTCAAGTGTGGCGACCCGGTCTGGGGAGCCGTCGATGACAGTACCACCCGCAACCGGCTCACGCTGGTGAAGGGATCCGTCGTGGGACAGGCCTACGTGCCCGACGTCTGCGGCATGGGCGCGCGAGACGCGGTCTATCTCATGGAGAGCCGCGGCATCAAGGCGCGAATCAACGGACGCGGCGTGGTCGTCAGCCAGAGCCTGGCACCAGGCACACGCATCAGAAGCGGCATGAGCTGCAACCTGGCGCTGCAGGCGTAGCCGCCCCAAGAGAGGCGCTGGGCAAAGGAGCGAGCGAAAGCACCCATCCGTCGGGAGGACCGCAAGGCCCTGTCGGCGTGATGGGACTACCCATATAGGAACGTGATGGGGAATCCATGATATAAACGTGATGGGAAATCCCATGTTATAAACGTGATGGACTACTCATATAGATATAATAAGGAGAAAACAAGAGACTCAAAGATATGAAAGCATTAAGCGAACTGCTCAAGGCAGTGAAACCTCTCACGGTGGAGGGAAGCTGCGATGTCGAGATTGCGGGAGTGGAAATCGACTCACGCAAGGTGAAGCAAGGCGACCTCTTCGTGGCCATGAAGGGCACGCAGGTCGATGGCCACCGTTTCATAGGCAAGGCGATTGGCCAGGGTGCCGTGGCGGTCCTCTGCGAGGACATGCCGCAGGAGAAGGCCGAGGGCGTGACCTACATACAGGTGGCCTCGACGGAAGAGGCCGTAGGACCCGTGGCGACCCACTTCTTCGGAGATCCGTCGAGACAGCTGAAACTGGTCGGCGTGACGGGCACCAACGGCAAGACAACCATTGCCACACTGCTCTACAATCTTTTCCGCAAGCTCGGCCACAAGGTGGGACTGCTCTCGACGGTATGCAACTACATCGACGGAGAGGCCGTCCCGGCAGACCATACCACGCCGGACCCCATCGCCCTCAACGAGCTACTGGCGCGCATGGTCAGCGCAGGATGTACGTATTGCTTCATGGAGTGCTCCTCCCACGCCATCCATCAGCACAGAATCGGCGGACTCCACTTTGCGGGCGGACTCTTCACCAACCTCACGCGAGACCACCTGGACTATCACAAGACGTTCGAAAACTACCGCAACGCCAAGAAGATGTTCTTCGACATGCTGCCGAAGACGGCCTTCGCCGTCACCAACGCTGACGACAAGAACGGACTCTTCATGGTGCAAAACTGCAAGGCGAGCGTCAAGACCTACTCCATCCAGCGCGTGGCCGACTACAGGGCGCGCATCCTGGAGTGCCACTTCGAGGGAATGTACCTCGAGATCGACGGCAAGGAGGTCGGCGTGCAGTTTATCGGACGCTTCAACGTGAGCAACCTTCTCGCGGTCTATGCCGCGGCGGTACTGCTGGGCGAAGACGCACAGGCCGTGCTCGTGGCCATGAGCACGCTGGGCAGCGTCAGCGGACGCCTGGAGCCGATCCGGTCGCCGGAGGGATTCACCGCCATCGTCGATTACGCCCACACCCCGGACGCCATCGCCAACGTGCTCTCGGCCATCCACGAGGTGCTCAACGGCAAGGGAAAGGTCATCACCGTCTGTGGAGCCGGAGGCAACCGCGACCACGGCAAGCGACCGCTCATGGCGCAGGAGGCCGTCAGGCAGAGCGACAAGGTGATCCTCACGAGCGACAACCCGCGCAACGAGGATCCACAGGCCATCATCGACGATATGCTGGCAGGACTCGACGCGCAGCAGCGACGCAAGGTGATCACCATCACCGACCGGCGCGAGGCGATACGCACGGCTTGCATGATGGCCGAGAAGGGCGACGTCGTGCTCGTGGCGGGTAAGGGCCACGAGACCTACCAAGAGATCAATGGCGTGAAGCACCACTTCGACGACCACGAGGTGCTGCGCGACATTTTCAACGTAAAGTAAAGCAAAGACAGTATGTTATACTACATCTTCAGATGGCTCGACCAGTTTGGCGTCAGCGGATCGCACCTATGGAGCTACATCTCCTTCCGCTCGATCCTCGCCCTTGTCCTGGCCCTCGTCATTTCCGCCTGGTTTGGCGAAAAGTTTATCAAGTACCTCAAGCGGAAGCAGATCACGGAGACTGCGCGCGACGAGAAGATCGACCCATTTGGCGTCAACAAGGTCGGTGTGCCCTCGATGGGTGGCATCATCATCATCGTCGCCCTGCTCATCCCCGTCATTCTCCTGGGCCGACTGCGCAACATCTATCTCATCCTGATGATCGTCACGACGGTATGGCTCGGATTCCTCGGTGGCATGGACGACTTCATCAAGATCTTCCGCCACAACAAGGAGGGACTGAAAGGCAAGTACAAGATCGTAGGACAGGTCTCCATCGGCCTCATCGTGGGACTGGTGCTATGGGCCTCGCCCGACGTGAAGTCGAACCTGAACATGGAGCTTGGGCAGAAAAACGGACAGGAAATCGTCGTCAAGCACAGCGAGAAAGCGGAGAAGACGCTCAAGACAA
>OKTZ01000757.1_pt1 | contig 9335 bp, 8 predicted proteins | sample 1606711 | NCBI WGS metagenome assembly OKTZ01 (sample SAMEA3882535, study PRJEB24775) | human gut metagenome | biome: human-associated habitat; feature: intestine environment; material: feces | place: Netherlands | collected 2009/2010 | reverse complement strand
GACTGGTACAAGGGCACTGCAAACGCCATCTACCAGAACATCAGCTTCATCGACAACTATGACCCGGAGTATGTCATCATCCTGTCCGGTGACCAGATCTGCAAGCAGGACTATGCAGACTTCCTCCGCTTCCACAAGGAGAAGGGCGCAGAGTTCTCGGTCGCTGTTATGGAAGTCGATTGGAAGGAAGCTTCCCGCTTCGGCCTGATGGTCGCAGACGAGAACGACAAGATCACCGAGTTCCAGGAGAAGCCCCCGGTCCCGAAGTCCAACCTGGCTTCCATGGGCATCTACATCTTCAACTGGGACGTCCTGAAGAAGTATCTGGAAGAGGACGAGGCAGACCCCAACTCCAAGAACGACTTCGGCATGAACATCATCCCGGCCCTGCTGCGTGACGGCCGCAAGATGTATGCCTACCGTTTTGCAGGCTACTGGCGCGATGTCGGCACCATCGACAGCCTGTGGGAGGCCAATATGGAGGTCCTCGACCCGGAGAACTCTGGCATCGACATCTTCGATAAGACCTGGAAGATCTACAGCCGCAACCCCGTGCTGCCGGCTCAGAAGATCGGCCCCCGCGCCGTCGTGCAGGACTCTCTGGTTACCGAGGGCTGCAAGATCTACGGCACCGTCAAGCACTCTGTGCTGAGCGCAGGCGTCGTCGTGGAAGAGGGCGCAACGGTCGAGGATGCCGTCCTGATGGATGGCGTCGTGGTCAAGGCAGGTGCCGTGGTCAAGCGCTGCATCCTGGCTGAGGATGTCACCGTGGGCGCAGGCGCCAAGATCGGCGGCGACGGCCCCATCGCACATGTCGGCACCGGTCTGACCATCGGCGCAGGCGCTACCGTCAAAGAGGGCGCCAAAGTATTTGATTCCGTCAAGGAGGGCGAGGAAGTATGCTGAGCCAGAACAACAATGCGTTGGGCATCATTTTCCCCAACAGCTATGATAACACCGTGCCTGAGTTGGTGACCGAGCGCGCAATGGCCTCGATCCCCTTCGCAGGCCGTTACCGCATGGTGGACTTTGTCCTGTCCAGCATGGCCAACTGCGGCATCTCCAACGTGTCTGTCGTGGTGCGCAAGAACTACCACTCCCTGATGGATCATCTGGGCACCGGCCGCGAGTGGGATATGGCCCGCCGTCACGGCGGCCTGAACATCGTGCCTCCCTTTGCAGAAAAGGGCGTGCGCATTTATTCCGGCCGTGTGGAGGCTCTGGGCTCCATCCTGAGCTACCTGGAGAATCAGAAGGAGAAGTACGTTGTGATGAGCGATGCCAACATCGCCATCAACTACGATTTCAACGCCCTGCTGGCTGCCCATCAGGCAAGCGGCGCGGATGTGACCATCGCCTACCAGAAGACCGAGATCCCCGAGGGCCGCAAGAACGACAACTACACCCTGACCGTCGATGCCGATGGCCGTGTGACCGAGCTGCTGTTCAACGATTACCGCCCCGGTGTCCAGAACCTGGACCTGAACATCTACGTTCTGGAGCGCGAGACCCTGATCAAGCTGGTCAAGGATGCGACCTCCCGCGGCCTGATCTACTTTGAGCGTGACATCCTGGCCCACAACGTCAACATCCTGAACATCCGTGCGCTGGAATACACCGGCTATGTGGCCCATGTCTGCGACATGAAGAGCTACTTTGATGAGAACCTCAAGCTCATCGATGAGAAGAACCTGAACGCTCTGTTCCCCAAGGAGAGCCCTGTCTACACCAAGATCCGTGATGACAACCCCGTGCGATACGTCAACGGCTCTTCCGTCAGCAATTCCCTGCTGGCCGATGGCTGTGTCATCGAGGGCACCGTGGAGAACTGCGTGCTGTTCCGCGGCGTTCGCGTCAAGAAGGGTGCTGTGGTCAGAAACTGTGTCCTGATGCAGGATACCGTTGTGGAACCAGGCGCTCAGCTGGACTGCGTTGTCACCGATAAGAACGTGCGTGTGACCGCCGACAAGAAGCTCTCCGGTACCGAGAGCTTCCCGGTCTATGTTCAGAAGAACCACACCGTCTGAGCCTGATACACTGAAACTTTCACAGGGGCGGCTCCCCTCCCCGGTAGCCCCTCTCGGAAAGAGGGGCGGGGGCAGTTTTGCCCCCGCCCACTCTTTGTTTCAACCGCTTTTCTGAAAGGAGCGATCTTATGAAAATCCTCTATGCTGCTTCGGAAGCAACTCCCTTTGCGAAATCCGGCGGTCTGGCCGATGTTGCAGGCTCCCTGCCCAAGGCTCTGGTCAAGGACGGCGTGGATGCCCGCGTCATCATGCCGCTGTACGGCGACCTGAAAATGCGCGACAAGCTGGAGTATGTCACCAACTACTCGGTGCCCGTGGGCTGGCGCAGCCAGTACTGCGGCCTGTTCAAGGCTGAGGTCAACGGCGTAACCTACTACTTCCTGGACAACGAGTATTACTTCAAGCGCCGCGGCCTGTACGGCTTCTACGATGACGGCGAGCGCTTTGCCTTCTTCTCCCGCGCTGTGCTGGAGACCCTGTTCTACATCGACTTCACCCCCGATATCATCAACTGCAACGACTGGCAGACCGCACTGGTTCCCGTTTACCTGAACCTGTACTACCGCCATCTGGATAAATTCAACCGGATCAAGACCATCTTCACCATCCACAACATCGCATATCAGGGCAAGTACGGCACTGATATCCTGGAGGACACCTGCGGCATCGGCCACCGCGACCAGCACATCGTGGAGTACGATGGCTGCGCCAACTTTATGAAGGGTGCCTTTGAGACGGCAGATAAGATCACTACCGTCAGCCCCACCTACGCACAGGAGATCCTGGACCCCTGGTTCAGCTACGGTCTGGATGCCCTGCTGCGGGAAAAGCAGTATAAGCTCTGCGGCATCCTGAACGGCATCGATATGGAGGCCAATAACCCCGCCACCGACCCCCAGATTCCCTTCAACTACGATGTGACCAACGTTGAAGAGGGCAAGGCAAAGTGCAAGGAAGCCCTGCAGGACAAGTTTGGCCTGCACAAGGATGGCAGCCCCGTTTTTGCCATGGTCAGCCGCATGGTCGGCATGAAGGGCTTTGACCTGGTGCAGAGCATTGCCGACGGTCTGGTGGACCGCGGCATCGAGCTGGTCATTCTGGGCAGCGGCGAGAACCAGTACGAGACCTTCTTCTCTGACCTGTGCGCCCGTCATCCGGGCCGCGTGGGCACCTACATCGGCTTTGAGCCGGCCCTCTCTCAGGAGATCTACGCCGGTGCAGACGTGTTCATCATGCCTTCCAAGAGCGAGCCCTGCGGCCTGGCACAGATGGTGGCCTGCCGCTACGGCACGCCTCCCATCGTCCGTGAGACCGGCGGCCTGCGGGATTCCATCCATGACTGCACGCTGGGCGAGGGCAACGGCTTTACCTTTGCCGGTTACAGCGCCCATGAGCTGTACGATGCCTGCTGCCGTGCACAGGATCGCTACTACAACAAAGAGGACTGGAACAACCTCGTCAAGCACGACATGGAATGCGATTTCAGCTGGGACCTCTCTGCCAAGAGCTACGAGGGCCTGTACAACGAGACCGCAAACCTCTGGTAAATCATTTTCATAAGTCTGCCTTTTGCCGCCCGGTTCGCAGGAGCCGGGCGGCTTTTTTGCGGACTTCCACACATATTTTACAAGAATCATCCGCAAAAAGCGGCAAGGCACCTTTGCACTTCCGACAGGACTGTGCTACAATGAAAAACATTGACGGCTCTTTCATGTTTTTGAAGAAATGGCAGAGTAGATAAGGAGAACGATATGAACTGGAAACGTGTCATCAGCGGCGTGCTGGCAGCAGCGATGCTGTCCGCTCTGCCGGTGCAGCTTCTGGTGTCGGCAGAAGGCACGGAGGCGGTCGGGCAGGCCGATGGCTGGCAGGAACTGACCACTCTGGAATCTCTTGACGAAAGCAACACTTTCTTTTACAGCAAGGACGACCAGACATTTGAAAAGATCACCCACCCGGAAAAGAATGTCAAAACCGCAGACGGCATCGTGGACTATCTGGGAGACGGTGCGGTGGCGGTTGTGACTGACCCGGAGGATGCCGCCTACAACGTCGGTGACCGGGGTCAGAACTACGCATGGTCGGCGGTCGGCTACGGCGACTGGCTGTATGTGGGCACCTGCTACGCCGCCATCGGCAACACCCTCTCCCTGATGAAGAGCAGTCTGGGCGACGAATACGATGACAAGGTGCTTGCCGCCACCTTTGATGCCCTTTACAACGGCACTTTCTTTCTGACCGAGGAGGATGGCGGCCGGCCCAAGGGCGTGCTGGTGAAGATCAACACCAAGACCGGCGAGACCAAGGTGTTGATGTCCGGCTCCTACAACGGTTACACACCCCTGTTCCGCAACGCATTGGAGTATCACGGCAAGCTGTACTTCTGCGGCAGTGTGGGCGGCGGCGGCATCGGCTTTCTGCCCAGCATCTGGCAGGTGGACCCGGCCACCGACGAGTGCAAGCCGGTGTATATCGGTCTGAACAGCGTGCAGGATTATGCCGCAGCCTACCAGCAGGGCATCTCTGTGGGCATCCGCGGTATGTGTGTCTACAAGGATCAGCTGGTCGTCAGCAACGTGACCATGGATGCCGCCACCGGCAAGAGCAGCGCCGCCCTGCTGATCTCCTCCGACCCGGAAAAGGGCTTTACCCAGATCGCGGATTCCGACAGCCTGTTCAACTACCCCGCCTATCACTACGCCGACAGCATCTACGGCGGCAGTATCTGGGATATGGCTGAGTTCAACGGCCGCCTGTATGTTTCCATCTGCACCGGCACCGAGGACAATATGCCGGACGACAACACCATGCAGTCCTTTGCACTGGTGCGGGGCGACCAGAACCCCGACGGCACCTTCACATGGACATCCGTGGCAGGCGATCAGGAAAAGGATGGTGCCCGCTACACCTTCGGCATCGACCCGGAACGCACCCGCTCCGGTGCGGCAAACCTGATCGTGTACAACGACCACCTCTATATTGGTGAGTACAACGATGAAGAGATCGCACTGGAGCGCATCCTCTTTGCCAAGACCGGCAAGAACGCCGATGGTCAGTTTGGCGGCGGACTGGACTGCCGGTTCATCAACGCCAATCTGGAACAGTCGGTGAACCTGTACCGCATGGACAGGGACGAGAACATGGAGCTTGTGGTGGGCAATGCCACCAAGATGTTCCCCAACAGCAGCCTGTCCGGGCTGGGGTCCGGCTTTGGGCGCAACGAGAACCAGTACATCTGGCGGATGCAGGTGTACGATGGCAAGCTGTATGTGGGCACCTTTGACACCAGCAGCATGCTGGAGTGCGTTGGTCAGTTCGTCAATGGCAACCTGCTGACGCGCACCCCCGCGCAGTGGAAGACCCAGTGGGAATACCTCAAGACCCTGATGAAGGCACTGCAGGCGACGGACCCCGATGGCAACGGGAACCCCGACACACTGGCCCAGACCATCAAGTTTTCCTACAAATTCGTGTTCGAGAACATCACGATCAGCAACATCGCCAGTGCCATCCGGCTGCTCAACTACATGCGCAAGGCAAAGCAGGGCTTTGACCTGTATGTTTCGGAGGACGGCGTGAACTTCCAGACCATTACCGTGGACGGTTTTGGAGACCCCTACAACCATGGTCTGCGGGTATTCGCCACCACCGACCAGGGCCTGTGCCTTGGCACTGCCAATCCCTTCTACGGCACGCAGGTGTGGATCAAGCGCAAGGACAGCTGACCCCCGCACTTCCAGGATAACCGCCGCCCGGCTCTCAAATGAGCTGGGCGGTTTTTGCGTTTTGCACAAGAAACCTATCATATTTTTGGTATTGATGCTGCCGGAGACGGACATACTCCACCGTGGACGTACAATTATGGCGTTAGTGTGAACGAACTATGAAGTTTTACCAAAAATCGGTGGAAAATTGATTGAAAAGTTCAGTGAATTGAATTATACTATCCATATGAGCTTCTTTACCGGAGCGAAACCATTGCGAAAGGGTGCGGCGGACTGCTGGTTCGGGTCTGCGCACAGAGGGAGGGCGACACCGCATGAAGGGCTGGTACAAGGCGCTGGAAGATCTTGTCTGGCTGACCCAGCTGGGCCTGAATATGCTGCTGCCGCTGGTCATGTGCCTGGGCGGTGCCTGGTGGGCGGTGAACAGCTGGAGCTGGCCGGAATGGGTGTTCCTGCCGGCCATCCTGCTGGGCCTTGCCTCCGGGGCGCAGAACTTCTGGTATTTTGCCAAGGAGCACCTGGACCGCGCCAAAAAGGAAAAACCGAAGCGGGTGGGGTTCAACTCACATCAGTAAACATCACAGGAGGTTCCCCTTTATGAAACTACAGCCGGAATCCAAAAAGGAGCTGACGCGCATCGCCTGCGGCACGGCCATCTGCACCGCTGCCCTGTGGGTGGCCTTTGCGGCGCTGCACCTGGTTGGATGGGTGAAATTTGATTACACTGTCGTTCTGGGCAGTCTCATCGGCGCGGCCGTGGCCATCGGCAACTTTGCGGGCATCTGCATCGTGTGTCAGAAGGTCATCGACGAGCAGGATGAGAAGCGGCGCAAAGCCACATTACAAGCTTCCTACAATGTCAGAATGCTTTTGCAGGCGGTGTGGATCATCGTGTCCATCGGGGCACCTTGTTTCCAGCCCTTTGCCAGCGTTCTGCCCTTGCTGTTCCCGCGTGTTACGATCTACTACCTGCAAATAACCGGCAAGTACAAGCCCCTTGCACCGGCCGGGCCCTCGGTGGATGTCTCTGTGGAGGACGACCCCGAACCCGCCCCGGAGCCGGAGGCTGCACCCCGTGACGAAGGGGGTGAAACGTAACAAATGGAACTGAACGGCGCAAAGATCCTGTATACCATCCATACCGACATCCCCCTGCTGGGCGATCTCAAGATCACCCAGACCCTAGTCACTACCTGGATCGTCATGGCGCTGCTTTCGGGCCTGGCCATCTGGCTGGGCAGCAACCTCAAGCTGGAAAATGTCTCAAAGCGGCAGGCCGCGGCCGAGTTCATCGTGGAGCGGCTGGATCAGTTCGTGCACGACAACATGGGGTATCACTTTGACAAGTATATCCCCCTGATCGGCTCGATCTTCGCTCTGAGCATCGGCTGCAACCTCATCAGTGTCATTGGCCTGTGGAGCCCCACGGCCGACCTGAACACCGAGGCTGCGTGGGCCATTGTGGTGTTTGTGCTGATCATGTACTACAAGATCAAGACCAACGGCATCTTTTCCTATCTGAAGGGCCTGCTGGACCCGATCTTCATCATGGCACCCATCAATGTGCTGTCGGAGATCTCGACCCCCGTCAGCATGGCGTTCCGTCACTTTGGCAACATCCTGTCCGGTACTGTCATTTCCACACTGCTGTACTGGGCGCTGGCAAGCCTGAGCCATGTCATATTCGGCTGGCTGCCCGGCTTCCTGAGCCAGATCCAGCTGTTCCAGATCGGCATCCCGGCCTTTACGGGCCTGTATTTCGACTGGTTCGGCGGCTGCATTCAGGCGTTCATCTTCTGTACCCTGACCGCAATTTTCATCAAACGTGCTGCCGGTGAGGACTAAGCCCTCACAACGGCATCTCCCAAAACAAAAAACTTTTTTGGAGGACAAATCTTATGACTGACTTTCAGTACCTCGCTCGTGGTATCGCTCTGGCAGGCTGCGGCATCGGCGCAGGCTGCGCACTGATCGCAGGTATCGGCCCCGGTATCGGCGAAGGCAACGCTGCCGCCGCTGCCTGTGAGGCCGTGGGCCGCCAGCCCGAGTGCAAGAGCGACGTGACCAGCACCCTGATCCTGGGCGTTGCACTTTCCGAGACCACCGGTATTTACGGCTTTGTCACCGGCCTGCTGCTGATCTTCCTGGCACCCGGCATGTTTATGAAGTTCCTGGCATAAGCGGAACCTTTTACAAAAGAACGAAAGGAGACGCTTATGGAACTGTACCAGGCGTTGATCACGCTGGACGGCTGGACCTTTCTGGCCCAGATCTGCAACCTGATGATCCAGCTGGTGATCTTCAAAAAGCTGCTGCTGAACCCGGTCAAAAAGGTCATCGCCGAGCGCAAGGCCAAGGCCGACAGCCAGATCGCGGACGCCCAGAAGCTCCGCACCGAGGCCGAGGCCATGAAGGCGGAGTACGAGCAGAACCTGCAGAATGCCCGCGCCGAGGCCAACCAGATCGTTGCCCGTGCCCAGAAAACGGCCACCGCCCGCGGTGAAGAGATCGTGGGCGAGGCCCGTGCACAGGCCGCTGCCCTGAAGCAGAAGGCGGAGGCTGACATTGCGCAGGAGCGCAAGAAGGCTGTGAACGAGGCAAAGGACGAGATCGGCGGCATGGCCATGGAGATCGCCTCCAAGGTGGTCGAGCGTGAGATCAAGGAAGCCGACCACAAGGACCTGATCGACGAATTTATCAAAAACGTGGGTGAAGCATCATGACCGAGACAGCAAGGATGTACGGCGGAAGCCTGTATGACCTGGCAGCGGAGGAAGGGCTGGAGACCCGCATTCTGGGCGAGCTGGACGAGGCCGTGGCGCTTTTTAAGGCAAGCCCGGAGTACCTGCATCTGCTCAGCACCCCCAGCATCCCCAAAAAGGAGCGCTGCGGCCTGCTGGACGAAGCCCTGCGCGGGCAGGTCCACCTCTATGTGCTGAACTTTTTAAAGATCCTGTGCGAGAAGGGCACCCTGCGGGAACTGTCCGGCTGCGCACGGGCTTACCGCATCCGCTACAATCAGGCGCACGGCATTCTGGAAGCAACGGCCATCACGGCCATTGCCATGACTGCCGCGCAGACCGAGCAGCTGCGCCAGAAGCTGGAGACGATCACCGGGAAGAAGATCGACCTGGCGACCAAGATCGACCCCAGTGTGCTGGGCGGCATCCGCCTGGACATCGAGGGCACCGAGCTGGACGGCACAGTCCAGAACCGGCTGGCCACCCTGCGGCGGAACATCGCGGCAGCAACGTTGTAAACCTCTCAGTCTCGCATTCGCTCGCCAGCTCCCCTGGTAGGGGAGCCCTTGGCAAAGAGGACAAGCTTTCCGCCTGTAAAGGAAAGTGTCATCAAGTGAAATGCAGCAGACGGAGAAAGTAAGACCGATTATCCACGAAAATACCAAAGAATTGAGTGGTGAAGACACAACAATGCAACTGAAACCTGAAGAGATCTCCAAGATCATCCGTGCTCAGATCAAGCATTACGAAAATGTCATCGAGCAGAGCGAGGTCGGCACGGTCATTCTGGTGGGCGACGGCATCGCCCGCGCCAGCGGTCTGGAAAAGTGCATGGCAGGCGA
>OKTZ01000752.1_pt1 | contig 9392 bp, 7 predicted proteins | sample 1606711 | NCBI WGS metagenome assembly OKTZ01 (sample SAMEA3882535, study PRJEB24775) | human gut metagenome | biome: human-associated habitat; feature: intestine environment; material: feces | place: Netherlands | collected 2009/2010 | reverse complement strand
CCCTCTACGACCGGACGACAGGAGAGAAGCGGGTCCTGACAGAGCAGCTCGACAACTGGGTGGACGACTTCAAATGGAGCGCCGACTCCAAGGATATTTATTTCCTCACACAGGAGCGTGGATATGAGCCGCTCTACAAACTCAACCTCAAGACGGGCAAGTGGAAACCAGTCGTCGCGCAGCGAGCCATCCAGGGTTTCGACTTCGACAGCAAGGGCAACATCTACTACGCCTACACCACGACGGGCAAGCCCGTGGACCTCTACAAAGCAAACGAGCGCAAGGGTGGGGAAGAGCAGATCACCTTCTACAACCAGAAGTTTGCCGAGGAGGTCGATATCCGTCCCTCAGAGCAGATGTGGGTGATGGGAGCTGATGGCGACTCCATCCACGTGTTCATCGTCAAGCCGCACGACTTCGACCCCAACAAGAAATACCCGCTCGTCATCAACGTCCATGGTGGTCCGCAGATGCAATGGATGGACTCCTACCGAGGCGACTGGCAGGTGTATCCCGGAGCAGGATACGTCGTGGCTTATCCCAACCCGCACGGCTCGACGGGCTACGGACAGGACTTCACGCGTGCCATCTCCCAGGACTGGGGCGGCAAGCCTTATGAGGACGTACTGGCCGTCACGGAGGCCTTGGCCAAGCTCCCGTATGTCGATAAGGACCGCATGGGTGCCATGGGATGGAGCTATGGCGGCTATTTCATGAACTGGCTGCAGGGCCATGAGCATCCCTTCAAGTGCCTGGCCTCGATGATGGGTCTCTACGACCTGCCCTCCATGTGGGGTACGACGGAGGAGCTGTGGTTCCCCAACTTCGAGATGAACGGACAGCCTTGGAACTCACCATTGTATAAGAAGTTCTCGCCCTCGGAGTACGTGCACAACTTCAAGACCCCGACGCTGATCATCACGGGCGAGCGCGACTACCGCGTCTCCTACAATCAGAGCCTCGCTTATTTCTCCACGCTTCAAGCACTGGACATCCCGAGCCGACTGATCGTCTTCGACCACGACGGCCACTGGCCCAGTTCGCTGCGATCCATGCCGGTCTATTACAACGCCCACCTCGAATGGTTCCACAAGTACCTGGGTGGCGACCCGGCTCCGTGGAAAACGGAGGACCTGATCAACAACAACGTGGAGTATAAACTTCGATAACAGCCGATGGCTTTCAAGGGACGAAAAAGACGCATCGCCGTCATCGCCGCACTATGCTGTGCGGTGGTGGCGGGGGCTGTGTTGTGGAACCTCCCTGCCAAGAGGAAGCCGCTCCCTGCGCCTCGTGTGTTCTATCGCGACGTGATGTTGCCCACCACGCCTATGAAAAACCAAGGCAGCAGCTCCTTGTGCTGGGCGTATGCGATGCTCGCCACCATCGAGACGGAACATCTCGTGCAGGGCGACAGCGTCAACCTCAGCGTCGATTACGTCGCAAGAACCTACCTTCGGGAGCAGGCCGAGAACCGGTTCATGAAAGGATTTCCCTTCAACGGGGATTCCGACGACCACCTCTCGACGCGGGGCATGGCTCCCATACTCATCGACCTGATCCAGACCTACGGCCTGGCACACTATGATGCGTACCACCGGGGCGACCAGGCGGACATGGGCGTCATCACACGCAAGCTCCAGAAGTGTGTGGACGGGACGATGACACTCCCCGACCTGCGACAGGGCGTGGACCAGATTCTCGACGACGGACTGGGCCCCATGCCACAGTCGATATTCATGTTCGGCACGCGCTACACGCCGCTGGAGTTTGCCCATAGCGTCTGCAAGGAGAAGGAGTGGGTCGCCATGACCAGTTTCACACACCACCCGTTCTACCAACGCTTCGCTTTGGAGGTGCCCGACAACCGCTACCATAGCACCTTTCTCAACGTGCCCATCGACACCCTGATGGCGCGGATAGAGCAGAGCGTGCGCAGAGGACATCCCGTCTGCTGGGAGGGCGACATCAGCGAACCGCGCTTCAACTGGGAGGCAGGGTTCGCCCAACTGCCCGACGAGACCGAAGAGGTGACGCAGGAGGCACGACAGACGGCCTTCGAACACCACCAAACCACGGACGACCATTGCATGAGCATCGTGGGACTGGCGCACGACGGCGAGGGAAGACGCTATTTCATCATGAAAAACTCATGGGGGGCGTCCAACCAGTTTAAGGGCTTCATCTACGTCAGCTTTCCCTATGTCCGCATGAAGACCATCGCCGTGATGGTCAAGGCGCAGGAGGGAAGCAAAAGGGGATAGCACAGGAAGGACGCGTGGCCGATGAGGCTTCATGGCGCGGTCTGTGGCTATTTACGTATTCTATCACTATTTACAATAAACAAAAGAGAAAAATGGACAAAGATTTTATTTGGACTGACGATGTGGATTGCGCCATTACCGTCTGTGACAAAGAAGGGAAAGTACTCTTCCAGAACAAGGTCTCCCGCGGACTGTTTCAGCGAGACGGAGAGACGATGGTGGGCAAGAGCCTTATGCCCTGCCACTCCGACCACTCACGTGGCCTGATCGGCGAGATGCTCGCCACGGGCAACACCCATTGCTACACCATCACGAAGAAAGGACGCAAAAAACTCGTCTATCAGACTCCGTGGAAGCAGGACGGCGAGGTAGCCGGACTGGTCGAGATTTCGTTCTATCTGCCCGAGACGATGGTACACTACGACCGCGACAAGGGTGAGTAATCGCGAAATACAGACAGATTGAAGATATGATGGAACAAGGCCGTTTGCACCTTGGGCAACGCGGATACTCGGCCGTACTGGTCGTGGTCGGACTCCTCTACCTACTACTGGAGCATAACACTACGCCCACCTTGCTCGACGACGTGGTGTATCGCTTCCAGTTTACGGCCACGGGAGGCCTGCCCCCCGAGCCTATCCAAAACTTGGGCGACGTGCTTCGGTCGCAATACTGGCATTATCTGACGATCAACGGACGCGCGCCGGCTCATGTGCTGGCGCAAACCTTTCTTACGTTGGTGCCGGGACAAGTCCTCAATGTGCTCAACGCCTTGTTGTTCATGCTCCTCATCGACGGGGGCGTACGACTCATTGCACCGCCAAAGGAAGGCAGGGTGGCCTGCGCCGCCCTGCTGGGCGGAACTATCTTCGTCCTGCTGCGGGGCTTCCAGGGGGCGTTGCTATGGCAGCTGGGCACGCTCAACTACCTTTGGCCGATCGTCCTCCATCTCTTCTTTCTACTCTCATTGAGAAAACGACTGCAGCAAGCCCCTACCTTGGGTAGCACGATAGTCCTTCTTCCTGTTGCCCTGTTGGCGGGATGGACACACGAGGCATTGTCACTCCCAGTCTCATTGGGGCTTGTCACATGGCTGATCGTCAACGGGCAGGGGAAGCAAAGGCAGCATCTCGCCCCTGCCATCGCCGCCTACATCATAGGTACCGCACTTTGCCTTGCATCGCCAGGTATCTGGCATCGGGCTGGCGATGCGCCCACATTCGCCAGCCGCCTTATCAACGGATGCGTCGCCATCGCAACCAACGTGCGGATTCTATGGGCGTTGATGCTTACACTACTGATATTATGGAAGCAAAAGCGCATCTCTAAAAAGCTGGTGCTGCGCTATCTACCTGTGGCAGTGATGATTTCGGCAGCTTATGGCATCGTCTTCGCCAGCGGTGTGACCCTCGACCGCGTGGCTTTCCATGCGGAAATGATGACGCTCCTCGCGCTCCTCGCACTCTGGTGGCAGACCGTAGGCATGAAGGCCATGCGGATCTTGGGGATCGTGATGACTGCTGTCGCTCTGACGCTCTATGCACCAGCCCTGGCCATGTGCTGCCAGCAGGTGGACAACTATCGCTATGCCGTGGCACAGATGAAGCAGCCAGGCGTAAGCATCATACAGACGCGCGATGTGAGACCGGCCAACACTCTGGAGCGTATCGCCTACGAACGCTATGTCATGCCCTTTGCCGACTACGGCTTTTTCAGCTGCTACATGGGGTTTGACGCAGAGGATAGCAATATGCGCTGTGCGGCCAGTCTCTACGGCAAGTCGCGTCTGTGGTTTCTACCCGAGGATATAGTCCTCAAGATGAAGAACAACAGCCTCAGTAGCAACAAGTTTACCACCGATGAGGGCAACCGTCTGTATGCGATACGAATCGGCAAGGAGCAGAAGGTGAAGGGCGTGGAGTTTCTCCTCAAGCCCGAAGACCCGGCCTGTCTCCACTTTTGGCAGCGTCCCGTAGCCTACAAGGGAGATAGCTACGCCCTCGACGACTTCCATTGGGAAGTCCTACAAGTGGCGGGACGCCATTATCTGGTCTTCACACGCCCCGTTACTGCCATCAGCAGGCGCATTGACCATATCGCCATCCATTAGGTGGCTGGAAGTCGTGGAAACGAGTTGTGAAAATCTGTAATTGTAAAATCTATTCATTGATTATCCATAAAATAGGCACGAGACCACATACAGAGATGTTTTTCCTAAAAAACCGTCTAAAAAGCAAGTTAAGTGCATCGGCCAATGAAGTTATGTTCATCAGCCTACGAAGTTAACTTCATCGGCCAACGAAGTTAACTTCATCGGGCATTGAAGTTAACTTCCCCAAAAAGGCCCCTATATGACCTGCTTTTGCCTCTCGAAGACTTACCCGCCAGATCATAGTTGATGAGCATAGATAAAGAAAAACGTCAAAAGTTTTTCAACCTTTGACGTTCTCTTGTGATTCCGGCGGGATTCAAACCCACAACCTTCTGATCCGTAGTCAGATGCTCTATTCAGTTGAGCTACGGAACCAATCCTTTGCCTTCATTTCTGAATTGCGAGTGCAAAGGTACTATGTTTCTGCGAAACCACCAAATTTTTCCGCTACTTTTTCTTCAAAAACTGCATGATAGCTGTTTTTCGAGGCCAAAAAGGGGAGGAAATGGCCCTAACGGCCACTTTTCGGCAGGAAAATGAGGAGGAAAGAGGGATTAGACAAGGAGGATGATGAAGAAGGCTGTGACGAGCCCCAAGAAGAAACCGGCAAGGACTTGCGCGAGGGTATGCTGGCGCAGGATCATACGGCTGGTAGCCACTATGCCCGCAAGAAGGATCATCACGCAAAGCCACCAGACGGGATTGAAATTGAAGATAAGGGAAAAGGCGAGCAGTCCTCCCGTCACGCCGCCAATGGCTGCCGTATGGGAAGAGACGCCCCAACCGATATTGATGAGTGCACAGATGATCTGGATGGCAAGGGCAGCGACGACGATGCTATTGATGACATGGGGCACATGGGCGACCAGCATCAGATAATAGCAGAGAAAATAGCAAAGGATCGAGATGACATAGGGGACGACCCGTCGCTCCTTATGGCCAAACTGGATGGGCGACCATCCCGTATACTGACGATAGGCATGGAGCAGAAGGGTGGGGAAGAGGACGGTACTGAGATAGACGATGAGCAGCATCGTGAGTTGATACCCCCTCGGCAGCATCGACAAATAGCTGAACGTGAACAACGCTATCAGCCCCACAACAGGCAGATAATAGGGGGTGAAAAGCAAGCTCACCACCCTTGCGGCCAACAAAATATTCTTCTCGTTCATTCTTTTCTCAATCTTGCGACAGGCAACCCGAGTTGTTCGCGATACTTGGCGACAGTACGGCGGGCTATCGGCATTCCTTTGGCTCCCATGGCTTTGGCCAAGGCGTCATCGGAGAGTGGTTTGTGCTTGTCCTCCTGATCTATGAGCGCCTTGAGCGCCATTTTGATGTTGCGGGTGGAAAGTTCTTCTCCGCTATCGGTCGTGTAGCCTTCGGTAAAGAAGAAGCGCAACGGGAACGTGCCCCAGCGCGTCTGGGCATACTTGATGTTGCTCACACGACTGATGGTGGAGATATCCAGCCCTGTGCGATCGGCGACATCCTTGAGTGTCATCGGTCGCAAATCGGCCTCATCGCCATCGACAAAGAAGCGGTGCTGGATGGCAATGATGGCCTTCATAGTCACAAAGAGCGTATGGCGACGCTGCTTGACCGCCTCGATATATCCTTGCGCGCGTTCCACTTTTTCGCGCGCATAGAGCAGGGCTTCCTTTTCCCTGCGGTTCATTGAGGCCTTGTTGTCCTTGTAAGCACGGGCCATCTCCTCATACTGGGCCGAGACGCGCAGCTCGGGGAGGTTGCCGTGGTTGAGGGCGAAGGTCACCGTGCCGTCGTCATTGCTATCGACCAGGAAATCGGGAGTCACCTGATTGGTGCTGCGCCCCATCGTCTCTCCCATCGAAGATCCTGGTTTCGGATTGAGCTTGCGCACCTCTCGCTGAAGGGCCGCTATTTGGGGGGCAGAAAGCTTCAACTGCTGCTGCAGCTTGTCCCACCGCTTCTTGGAGAAGGCGTCCCAGTCATCCTGTATGATGGTATAGAGGAGGTTATAGAACTGTGCCAGGGTCTTTTTCTCCTCGGTATTGACGGGACGGAGAGCACGTTGCTTGCGATGCACTTGGAGCAAAAGGCACTCCTGAAGGCTACGCGCGCCAATACCAGGTGGATCGAAATCCTGCAAGACCAGCAACATCTGCTCCACCTCTTTTTCCTCCACGTCCAGACCTTGGTAGATAGACAACTTGTCGGCAATGCTGTCGAGGGAGATACGGAGCAGGCCGTCATCATCCAAACTGCCGATCAGATATTCCAATATCTCCTGCTGGCGACTCGTCAGTTCGCGCTCACCCATCTGCTCCATGAGTTTGTCCACGAAAGAGACAGGGTCGCCATAGACCATACCCTCATAGTCGGCCGTATCGGTAGGCTGCGAACGGGGATCATAGACGGGCAGGTCATTGTCCTCGCCTCCTATTCGCTCCAGGGCCGAGTCGAGGGCGTCCTGTCTTTCCTCCCGCTCCTGCTGCTCTTCGAAGGATTCAGCAGCGTCGGTAGAGGCAGAAGAGTCGTCTTCCTCGTGCTCGCGACCCACCTCAAGGGCAGGATTGTCATAGATTTCCGCGCTGACGTTTTCCTCCAATTCCGTCAACGGCATCTCCAGCAAGCGCACCTGCAACATCTGTTGCTGCGTGAGCCTGTGGCCTTGCACCTGGACCGCCGCCTGCGTCGTAGTCTGTTTGAGTTCCTGAGCCATGATCTATTTGTTCGTATGATGACGGGTGCAAAAGTACAAAATTCCAACGGCAACGGCAAAATTTCTGCCCATTAACTGCTGAATAGGGCGACTCCTAAGAATGGTTTTTGATCCATACCTCTAATCTACACCTATTTACGAGACTCGTGCCAGACCCGGCTGGCTTCTCAGCGACACAAGCGACGACAAAAACATGCCGCTTTTTTGCTTTGGCAAGGCAGAAATAAACGCTCACAGAAAAGAAAGCTGCCTTTTGCTTGGTTGTATGCGACAAAAAGCGTAACTTAGCAGACTGAAAAAGAAAAGAAACTGTTTAGACAAATCAGATATGTGCCATTCAGCATTGCAAGAACGATACGTCAACTTCTATACCGACTTCGCATTCAAAAAGCTATTCGGGACAGAAGCCAACAAAGACCTGCTCATCAGCTTCCTCAACTCGCTGTTTGACGGGACCGAGGTCATCAAAAGCCTCAACTACCTCAACGTGGAGCATCTCGGCCACAATGCCGCAGAAAGGAAGGCCGTCTTCGACGTGTACTGCGAGAACGAAAAGGGAGAAAAATTCCTGATAGAGATGCAGAAGGCCGAACAAGAATACTTTAAGGATAGAAGCATATTCTACAGCACCTTCCCCGTTCAGGAGCAGGCGCCACAAGGACGATGGAACTTCAAGCTCAACAAGGTCTATACCATCGGCATACTCAACTTCTGTATAGACGAGGGAAACGCGGACTACATGCGTCGGGAGGTGAAGCTCATGGACACCCACACGAAGGAGGTGTTCTACGACAAGCTCACTTATATCTACCTCGAAATGCCTAAATTCAGAAAGACAGAGCAGGAGCTCGTCACCGACTTCGACAAGTGGCTCTATGCGATCAAGAACCTCGCCACCCTCATGGAGCGACCCGCCGCCCTACAAGACGCGATCTTTCAGCGTTTCTTTGAGCAGGCGGAGATTGCTAAGTTCAACAGCAACGACCTGCGAAGCTACCGGGAAAGCCAAAAGGACTTTTGGGACATGTGTGCCGTCACAGAGACTGCAGAGAAAAAAGGACGCGCTGAAGGACTGGCAGAAGGAATGGAAAAAGGACGCGCTGAAGGCAAAGCTGAACTTATCAAGACCATGCACGCCAACGGTATGACAACGGAAGCAATCGCAGCAGCCATTGGTTTCGACCTTGCAGAGGTGGAAAAAATACTGAATCATCAAGCTCTTTCGTAAATCATCATGAAGGGAATCTATACGATCTTGCTCTTGCTTCTGAGCAATGTTTTTATGACGCTCGCCTGGTATGGTCACCTACGACTTCAGGAGACTGGGGTGAGCAAGTACTGGCCCCTGATAGGCGTGATCGCCTTTTCGTGGGGTATTGCTTTCTTTGAATACTGCTGCCAGGTGCCCGCCAACCGCATCGGCTTCGAGGGCACAGGAGGCCCGTTCTCGCTCATCCAGCTCAAAGTGATCCAGGAGGTGGTGTCGCTTGTCGTCTTTACCGTCATCGCCAACCTGCTCTTCCAAGGCCAGCATTTGCAATGGAACCACCTCGCAGCCTTCGTCTGCTTGATAGCCGCGGTCTATTTCGTCTTTATGAAATAAGCCCTAATAGCCATCCTCGTTCCAGGACGAAGAATAGGGAGCAAGCACAGCATTGCCTGCACTTGCTCCCTATCTTTCTATCTATGTACCAATCAAATGCCTGGTCATCCACGAGGACTATGTCAGTCTGCAACTGGACGAATAGACAGGCCAAGAAAACGTGTTCTGTCCGTATGGTCTAAAGACCTGGCGAACAGGGCAGGCGATAGCCAAAGCCGCTAAAGCAAAAAGTTATCCTGTTCTTTCTTCGCCAAAGCACAATCGCTTCTCAAAGACGGCGCCAACGAGCTGCACGAGGACTTGCTCTCAAGGACTTATGGCAACCGACCTTTTCCAAGAATCTAATAGTTCAACATTTTTTTGCGACTGCAAAATTACAACATTTTGATAATTATTTAGTGATAATAACTTACTTTTTGTTATTGAGTATTTAATTTGCTTTCAATAAGAAACTATTTTACTTGCTATAGTTGACAAAGTGAAAGTAAAATAGTCTGTTTTGATTTCGTTTTGATATTTTTTCGTCTTTTTCTCGTTATCGCCTTCTTTTGGGTAATTTCAATTGTACACTTCTATAACTTCTGAACTTGCGAAAGTTGAGTATATATATAATAAGGAGTTGACTCCTCAAATTAAACTCCTTGACTCCTTTTTCGAAATTTCTTCGAA
>OKTZ01000734.1_pt1 | contig 9677 bp, 9 predicted proteins | sample 1606711 | NCBI WGS metagenome assembly OKTZ01 (sample SAMEA3882535, study PRJEB24775) | human gut metagenome | biome: human-associated habitat; feature: intestine environment; material: feces | place: Netherlands | collected 2009/2010 | reverse complement strand
CCGCATCCGCGAGAGTGCGCCCAAGACGTTCCGCTTCTTTGCGAAGCAGGGCGTGAAGATCAAGGTCATCTCGGGCGACGACCCGCAGGCTGTCAGCCATGTGGCCGCCAACGCGGGCATTGCCGGGGCCGAGCACTGGGTTGATGCCGCCACGCTGCAAAGTGAGGCGGCGCTGGCCGAGGCTGCCGAAAAATGCACGGTCTTTGGCCGAGTCACGCCCGAGCAGAAGCGCCAGCTCGTCCATGCTTTGCAGGCAAAGGGCCACACGGTAGCCATGACCGGAGATGGTGTAAATGACGTACTGGCGTTAAAAGATGCCGATTGCGGCATCGCGATGGCATCGGGTGCGCAGGCGGCCAGCCAGGTCGCGCAGCTTGTGCTGCTGGATTCGGACTTTGCCGCGCTGCCCGGCGTTGTGGCCGAGGGGCGGCGGGTCATCAACAACATCCAGCGCTCGGCGTCGCTGTTTCTGGTCAAGAACATCTTCTCGTTTTTGCTCAGCATCGTCGCGCTGGCCCTGCCGCTGGCCTACCCGTTCCAGCCGCTGCAGCTGTCGCTCGTCACGTTTGCCACCATCGGCGCACCGGCGTTCTTTTTGGCGCTTGAGCCGAATCACGAGCTTGTCCACGGTAAATTCATGCGGAACGTGCTGCGCAAGGCGCTGCCCGGCGGGCTGACGGATTTCCTGCTTGTGTTCTGCGCACAGGGGTTCGGCTATGCGTTCGACATCCCGTCCGACATGGTCGGTACGATCTGCACGTTGGTGATTTTGTGCGTGGGCTTGCAGATTTTGTGGGGTGTCTGCATCCCGTTCACGCCGCTGCACTGGGCCATCTGGGGCAGTATGACCGTGGCGGGCGTCGGCGGGGTGTTCCTGCTGGCGCGCTGGCTGCCGCTGGTGCGGCTGGATCTGGGCGGCACGCTGGTGCTGGTCGTTCTGCTGGCCCTGAGCGCCCCGACTCTGGCCGGGCTTGTCTTTATGGGCGAGCGGCTGCACGGCATGGTCAACGATTGGAAAAATAAAAAAGCACGAAAACACGTATAAAACGACAGCCCCGCCCGCAGAAAAACGGGTGGGGCTGTCGTTTTATCAAAATTATAATTGCAATAAGGGAATTATGAGAAATGGAAATCGCAGGGAGGGGCCTTGACCCCTCCGCGGGGCCTGGCGGCGGCCACGGTGTTCCCGGGCGGATATGTCCGGTCCCTACAGCCATTCCGGCAGGGAAGATGCGTTATTTTTTCAGCTCCTCCTCGATCTCCGGCAGATCCTCTTTGATAAACATAAAGCACAGGCTCACCAGCAGCAGCGCGCAGGAAAGCCAGATCGTCCTCTCGCCGAAGATGCCGACGCACTGTGTGCCGATGCCCGCACCCAGCGCAAAGATAAAGATAATGGCAAAGTACTGCAGGGACTTCCACAGCGCGTTTTTATCGTGGCTGTGTCCGAATGCGACCAGCGCGTCCATGCCGCTGCGCAGGTTGCCGATGCACATGGTACTGGCAAATGGGTAGCCATGCACCTTGCGGAACGCCTGCACCTGCATGGCGCAGGCAAACGAGACCAGCGCGTTTGCGACAATATCCCACCCGGCAGGGAAGAAGCCCACCGCGAACAGCAGCACGATCTCGGCCAGCACGACGAGCTGACGCCAGTGGATGCGGCGGGCCTGCCGCCAGCGCAGGCGGATGCACTCCGCCGCGGCCACACCCAGCGCAAAGGACAGAACGGGGATAAAATAGTGGGCAAACCGCGATAGATCGCCATCAAACAGGCTCTTGCTCATCAGCACGATGTTGCCGGTCTGGGCGTTGGCAAACACCTTGCCGCGCCCAATGTAGGTGTAGGCGTCCTGCAGGCCGCCCGACGCCGACAAGAACATGACCGTGCGGAATGCCTCCGACATCTGGCCGCGGTGATGCGGGAATAATTTTGACATGACTTTCCGACCTCTCTATATTACGTATAAACACCGCCATTATAGCGCGCCGCGCCGCCGCTGTAAAGTTTGCAGCAACACATGCGGCGTTTTGTACCAAAGTGACGCTGCAAAACGGAGAAAGATTTTATACAAAGTGCAGAAATTTGTGCAGGAGTATTACATGGGCGCAACTTTTGCGGTATACTGGCTTCACTTTCCAACGCAGTGAGACAACAGCCGCAGGGCGTCGCAACGAGTTGAGCGACACCTTGCGGCTGTTTTTGTTTTGGAGAAAATAACGTATATATGAGGAGTAATTACAATGCCGCAAACAAAGAAACAGGAAATCGTCTACACCGTCATGATGGTCTGCGTCATGGTCTACGGAATGGTCTGCTACAATATCGCACTGGATGTGGGTGGGATGCAGAATTTCATCTTCGCCGCTGCCCTCAGTGAGCTGCCCATCATGGGCGTCATTGGCTTTTTGCTGGACACGTTCCTGGTCGGCCCCACGGCCATGCGCATCGCCACGGGCTGGTTCACCCCAGGCGAGGACAAGCAGGTGTTCCTGGTGGCCGCTATCTCCTGTCTGTCCGCGTGGATGATGTGCCCGTTGATGAGCTTTTTCGCCACGCTGTTCTTCAAGGACAGCCACAACGCGAACTTTTTCGCCATGTGGGTGCAGACCACAGCGATGAACTATCCCACGGCATTTTTGTGGCAGCTGTGCGGCGCGGGCCCGCTGGTGCGGTTCGTGTTTGGCAAGGGTCTGGCCGCTATGAAAAAGAAGTGATAACGATTTCATAATACATCTAATACATCGACAGAAAAAACACAAACCTGATTTTGTACCAATAAAACTGCACAAAAACCACTTGCTATATTTGGTAATAGTGCTATAATACGGCTGAACCTGAAAGTTGGGTGTACCTATTTATATAGAGAAAAGCCCCTTGGCCCCCTCGCAGAGGGAGGCAGGGAACCCAACCCAGGTAAAGCTCCCAAAGAGTGAGGTGCATTGCATGAAAGATGTCAACGACCTGATGCAGGCCATTTTGGAGATGGATGCCGCCCAGCGCCGCGAAAGCGAGAAGGCCCGGCTCGAGCGCTCTGCCCGGCTGGCTCTGGACGAGCAGAAGCAGAAGATCATCGCGGAGTGTGACGCCCGCGAGAAGTCCGAGTCCGACGCCGCCGCAAGAGCTGCCGAGGAGGGCAACGCCGCCGCACTGGCCGCGCTGGAGACCCAGCGCAGCCAGGCAGCCGAGGCCATGACCGCCGCCGCAAAGGCCCATGAGGCCGAATGGTGCGCTGCGCTTGTACAGCGCACCCTGGGCGGGGAGGCCGCACAATGATGCCCACGGGCAAGGCAAGCGGCAACGCCGTGCTGGCCAAGGCCCGCGCCCTGTACGGCAGCCGCCTGCGGGCCGACGATTACCGCCGCCTGATGGCCTGCCGCACAATGACCGAGCTGGCCGCGGCCTTGAAAGAATACCCGCTGTACAGCGAAGCGCTGGCCGAGGTCAACCCCCAGTACGCCCGCCGCGTCCAGCTGGAAAACCTGCTGCGCCAGAGCCTGTACACCCGGTACGACAGCCTTTGCCGCTATGACCGCAGCGCGGGCAGCAAAGTGTATGAGTATTTCACCCTCTGCTGTGAGGTTGATGAGCTGACTGCCGCCATGCGGTGTCTGGACGCAGGCCGCCCGGGCGATTACCTGTTCCGCCTGCCGGAGTTCTTGCAGCAGCGCTGCTGCATCGACCTCTACGCGCTGGCCAAGGCCACGAGTTTGGACGGTATCCTGGCCGCTGTGGCCGGTACGCGGTGGGAAAAGGTCCTGGCACCGCTGCAGAGCGCCAAGCCGGACCGCGGTCTGACCGCCCAGGCCGAGCCGCTTCTGCAGGACTTCCGCCACCGCGCACTGGTGGCGCTGGCCCCCGCGAAGGGCGGCACAAGCGCTGCGCCGAACCTGCGCGACCTCGTCGAGCTGGAATGCGACACCTCCGCTGTTTCCAACGCCGCGCGGCTCATCCGCATCGGCGCGCCGGACTCGGTGGTGCGCACCAACGCCCGCCGCGACTGCACGGCCCTGACGAACGACGAGTGGGAATACCTGCTCGCCGCCCGCGATCTGGACACGTTCAAGGCGCGGTTCGCCATGACGAAGTACGGCCCGCTGCTGGGACACCATGAGTACAGCGTTTTGAAGGAGGGCTTCTTCCACTACCGATGCGACTGGTGCCGCAAGTGGCTGCGGTTCTCCACCGACCCGACGCTGGTCATGCTGTGCTACGTCTGGCTGGCCCGGTGTGAGGTGCAGGATCTGGATCACATCATAGAGGGCGTGCATTACAAGCTGCCGCCCGAGGATGTCCAGCCGCTGCTGGTGGGGTTTGATGAGAAGGATTGAGTGACCCTTGGCCCCCTCTGGGAGGGGGCTCCGCCCTCGCCGAGGGAGGCAAGCTGAAACAAGGAGTGTGAACTGATTGGTTGAAAAGATGAAACTGGTGCGGGTGCAGGGCACGATGCCCCAGCTGAACGAGTTTATCGGCTCGTGCTGCATGGACGGACGCTTTGACCTTGAGCCCGCAACCAGATATATGTCGGAATCGCTGGGATACGGCGCTCTGAATGAGGAGAACCCCCACACCGCGATCCGCAACCAGATCGAGACGATGGCCAAAGAGGCCAATATGGAGCTGCACGAGGGGCAGCAGCACAGCGACCCGGTGGATGCCGAGGGCCGCAGCTATCTGAGCGACCTGCTGGAAAAGATCGACGACCTCTGCGCCGAGCGCAAGGTCCTGCTGGACCAGAAGAAGCTCTGCGAGGACGGCATCGAGCAGTACAGCCACTTTACCGGCCTGAAGGTCAACGTGGACGACATTCTCGACTGCGCCCACGTCAAGATCCGTTTCGGCTTCCTGCCGACGGAGGGCTACAACAAGCTGATGAACAACTACGGCGACGACCCGTACATCCTGTTCACCCCCTGCAACCAGACGAAGGCCGGTTACTGGGGCGTCTACATGACCCCGCGGGAGCACGCGCTGGAGACCGACGGCATCTTCTCGATGCTCTACTTTGAGCCGGTGCATGTGCCCGGCGCGGCTGGCTCGCCCGCCGAGATCATCGAGCACTTTAAAGAGAATCTCGACGTTGTCAACAAGAGCGTCGAGGACGTCAACGCCCGCATTGCCGCCTTGTGGCAGCAAAACGCCGACAAGGTCCAGCTGCTGTACAACACAGCCTGCTACTACGCGGCGGTCTACGACCTGCGCCGCATGGCCGCGGTCAAGGGCGAGCACTTCTTCTGCGTCGGCTGGGTCCCGGCGTCGGAGGTGGACGAGGTCGCGGGCAAGGCCCGCGGCATCCATGGGCTGCGCGTCACGGTGGACGGACCGGAATCCGCCGGTAAGATGACGCCCCCCACCAAGCTGAAGAACCCCTGGTGGAGCCGCCCTTTTGAGTTTTTCGTCGAAATGTACGGTCTGCCCGCCTACGGCGAGACAGATGTCACCGGCTTTGTAGCGATCACATTCACCGTGCTGTTCGGCATGATGTTTGGCGACGTCGGGCAGGGTATCGTGCTGGCACTGTTCAGCACGTTCATGTGGAAGGTCAAGCACAATGACCTGTTCCATCTGATGATCCCCTGCGGCATTTCGAGCACGATCTTCGGCCTGGTCTACGGTTCTCTCTTTGGCTACGAGGAGGCCCTTGACCCGCTCTACCATGCGCTTGGCATGGCAGGCAAGCCTGTTTCCGTTATGGATTCCATCACCGGCATCCTGATGGTGGCTGTCTACATCGGCATTGTGCTGGTGCTGGCCGCCATGGCACTGAATATGTACACCCACGCCCGCCACAAGGAGTGGGGCGAGTTCATCTTCTCGCCCAACGGCCTTGTCGGCATGGTGACCTACCTGTGCGGCGTTGATCTGGCGTCCGCTTATATGGGTGCTGTCACGTTTATGCCGCAGGTGCTGGCGGTGGTCGGCATGGTCGTCGGTCTGGTGCTGCTGCTCTTTGCGGAGCTGCTGGCCCCGATGGTCGAGGGCAAGCCCTGGAAGCCTGCGGGCGGTATGGGCAACTACCTGATGCAGAGCGTATTTGAGCTGCTGGAAACGGTGCTGAGCTACCTGTCCAACACGATCTCGTTCTTGCGTGTCGGTGCGTTCGTCATCGTCCACGCCAGCATGATGATGGTCGTCTTTACACTGGCCGGTACGCCGAACAACATTGTTGTGGTCATCCTGGGCAACCTCGTGGTCATCTGCCTCGAGGCGCTGCTCTCCGCCATTCAGGGCATCCGTCTGGAGTTCTACGAGATGTTCAGCCGCTGCTACAAGGGCGGCGGCCGCAAGTTCGTAGCCTTTGATTTGAAGAAAGCAAAAGCGTAAGATGCGCCGTAGGGGCCGGACATATCCGGCCCGCAACCATCCCACAATCGGACGATAGAATCGAAGCCGCGGGCCGGGCATGCCCGGCCCCTGCAAAAGCGCCTTGACAGAGGGGCGCGGAATAAAACAAAAAATTACGGAGGGTTCCATTATGAAAACCAAGTTCAGCAAACTGTTCGTTACCATCCTGATCGTGGCCGCTGTGACCTGCTGCGGCGCACTGGGCGTCTTTGCCGCGGATGATGCCAATGCCGACACCACCGCTGCCACCACCGCTTCCGAGACCGTAAACACCGACAATGACCACAACAGCTCTTTGAGCATCGGCTTGGTCGCTGCCGCTCTGGCTACGGGTCTTGCCGGTATCGGCGGCGGCATGGCCGTCGCTTCCGCTGCGCCTGCCGCTATCGCAGCCAACAGCGAGAACGAAAAGACCTTCGGCAAGAGCCTGATCTTCGTCGCCCTGGGCGAGTCCATCGCTCTGTACGGCCTGGTCATCTCCATCATGATCCTGTCCAAGCTGGTGTAACGCCATGCGGTTCTTTCTCATCAGCGACAACTCCGACGCCATGAACGGTCTGCGCCTTGCGGGTATTGAGGGCACCGTCGCCCGCAGCGAGGCCGACCTGCGCAACGCGCTGGAAATGGCAGCCCAGCAGCCCGACATCGCCGTGCTGCTCGTGACCGAGAAAATCGCCGAGACCTACACGGCCACGCTGGACAGCGCCCGCGCTGCCGGTGGGCCGCTGCTCATCACGGTGCCCTCCACCGGCGGCGGTGCTGCCGGTAAGGACCGCCTGACCCGCTATATCCGCGAGGCCATCGGCGTCAAGATTTAAGAGGTGTGACCATGAACGAATTAGATACCCGCGCCGAGCGATTCCTCGAGTCCATCCGCGCCGAGGGCGAGGCTGCCTGCGCCGCCATCCGTGAGGAGACGGAGCGCGCGATCAACAGCCAGCTGGACGAGACGCGCAGGACCGAGAACACCCGCGTGGAGCGCACCCTGCGCTTTGAGACCGAGCGCGCCAAGACCCGCGCCAACCGCGATTTGAGCGCGGCCCGCATGGCCGCCCGCGCCACGCTGGCAGCCCAGCGCCAGAAAATCGCCGACGAGACCTTCTCGAAGGCCCGTGAGCAGCTGGCTGCCTTTGTGGCCGGCAAGGACTACGCCGCCTGGCTGCAGAAAGAGGCCGCTTCTCTGGCGGAGACCTTAGGCGAGAACGCCAAGATCACGGCCCGCGCCGCCGACCTGCCGCTGCTGAAAAACGTCGAACTGCCCGCAGGCACCGTTCTGGAGGCCGACGACAGCATCACGCTGGGCGGCCTGAAGGGCGCAAACCCCGCGAAGGGCGTGGCTGCCGACGATACGCTGGAGGCCCGTCTGGAGGCCCAGCACGACTGGTTCCTGGAAAACGCCGGTCTGGAAATTAACATTTGAGGGGCAAAGCTATGAAAAATACAATTTACAGCATCAACGGCCCCGTTGTCACCATCAAGGGCAAGACTGATCTGGAAATGATGGAGATGGTCTATGTCGGCAAGGCACGCCTTGTCGGCGAGGTCATCCGCATGAACGACAAGGAAACCACCATCCAGGTCTATGAGGAGACCGGCGGTCTGAAGGCAGGTGAGCCTGTCGAGAGCACGGGCGGCCCGCTGTCCGTGACCCTCGGCCCCGGCATCCTGCGCAATATCTATGACGGCATCCAGCGTCCGCTGCCCGCCATCGAGCAGCACATGGGCAGCTTCATTGAGCGCGGTGCGCATGAGCCGTCTCTGGACGAGGCCGCCAAGTGGGACGTGACCGTGACCGTACGGCAGGGGGACACCCTGACCGCGGGCCAGATCTACGCCACCTGCCCCGAGACCCCGGCCATCGAGCACCGCTGCATGGTGCCGCCGACGGTCTCCGGTACGGTCACCTGGGTGGCCAACAACGGCAGCTACACCGTCAACGAGCCTATCGTCAAGCTGACCGATGCCAAGGGTAAGGAGCACACGCTGACCCTCTGCCAGAAGTGGCCTATCCGCACCCCGCGCCCGTCTGCCGAGCGCATGACCTCGCCCCGCCCGCTGATCACGGGTCAGCGTGTCATCGATACGATGTTCCCGCTGGCCAAGGGCGGCGCTGCGGCCATCCCCGGCGGCTTCGGTACCGGCAAGACGATGACCCAGCACCAGATCGCAAAATGGTGCGACGCCGACATCATCATCTACGTCGGCTGCGGCGAACGCGGCAACGAGATGACGCAGGCTTTGCAGGAGTTCAGCGAGCTGGTCGACCCCCGAACGGGCAAGAGCCTGATGGACCGTACCGTCCTGATCGCGAACACGTCCAACATGCCTGTCGCTGCCCGTGAGGCTTCTATCTACACCGGCATCACGCTGGCCGAGTATTACCGCGACATGGGCTACCACGCCGCCATGATGGCCGACTCCACCTCCCGCTGGGCCGAGGCTCTGCGTGAGATCAGCGGACGTCTGGAGGAGATGCCGGCCGACGAGGGCTACCCCGCGTACCTGCCCAGCCGTCTGGCCGAGTTCTACGAGCGCGCCGGTTACGTCAGGACGCTGAACGGCGCGGAAGGCTCTGTCTCCGTCATCGGCGCTGTCAGCCCGCAGGGCAACGACTTCTCCGAGCCTGTCACCCAGAACACGAAGCGCTTCACCCGCTGCTTCTGGGCGCTGGATAAGTCGCTGGCCTACGCCCGCCACTATCCCGCCATCAACTGGAACGACTCCTACAGCGAGTATCTGGGCGACCTCGGTGGCTGGTACTACGACAACGTCGGCCACGACTTCATGTCCTGCCGTGAGCGCATCGCCAACCTGCTGCTGCAGGAGAACAATCTGATGCAGATCGTCAAGCTGATCGGCTCTGACGTGCTGCCCGACGACCAGAAGCTGACGATTGAGATCGCCCGCGTCATCCGCGTCGGATTTTTGCAGCAGAACGCCTTCCACGCGGTTGACACCTACGTCCCGCTGGAAAAGCAGCTGAAAATGATGGAAACCATTCTGTACCTGTACGACAAGTGCGCAGCACTCGTCGCCAAGCAGGTGCCTGTCAGCCGTCTGCTGGCCACCGGCCTGTTTGACGAGCTGGTCCAGATGAAGTATACCGTGCCCAACGACGATTTGAGCAAGCTGGACGAGCTGCAAAAAGCAATCGATACCAAGCTGGCCGCCGTGGCCCAGGGCTGATGAGGAGGGAACAACATGATTCTGGAACATATCGGACTTTCCCAAATCAACGGCAGTCTGGTCGTGCTGGACGGCGTCAAGGGCGTCCAGTATGACGAAATGGCAGAGCTGCACCTCGACGACGGCTCGACCCGCGTGGGCAGTG
>OKTZ01000728.1_pt1 | contig 9721 bp, 7 predicted proteins | sample 1606711 | NCBI WGS metagenome assembly OKTZ01 (sample SAMEA3882535, study PRJEB24775) | human gut metagenome | biome: human-associated habitat; feature: intestine environment; material: feces | place: Netherlands | collected 2009/2010 | reverse complement strand
TACCTTATACGCCGCAGTGCGCATCCTCGCGGAGCGTTTTTTACTTTACAGGAAAACAATTTCCTGTAAAGTAAAAAAAGGCACTTACCGATTGGTAAGCGCCTTCGCTTTTGTTTGTCTATTATTTTGAACATTTATACAATATCACGTCTTTTTTGCTCTGTCAATATTTTTTTACAAAAAGTTGCATTTTCCTGTTTTTTCTGCTTTTTTCAGTCTGTTCGTTGGAATTAATAGAATATATTGCGTTATTTTGTGTATTATATTGTACATTTGTATTATTCATTCATACACTATAGTATCGTTTTGACTTTATACACTCTCCGCTCCGATATAAGCTTCGATTCTATCCCGCTGTAAATGCTCTCCGATTACAATAATAACTTTCTGGCCTTCCTGAATCGGTTCCATCCGCACTCCGTTATGGGTAGCATTAAGTTGTATCCAGGAATTATCTTCTGCTTTTATAAATCCCTTAATCCGAAATACTGCTCCGCAGGAACTGTCTTCTAAGATTTCTTTTGCAACCTTCTGCATTTTTTCTGCCGTCATAGGTACATTCATAAAATACTGTGACTCGAAACCGGAGTGTTCCTCCAGATCCATTTTCTCATAATTTTCCATCACATAGCCGCTGCTCATAATCCGGTGTAAATCTTCCGAAGTAAGCTGTGGTGTACTCTTACGCAGAATCTCTTTTTCAATTCTTCTCTTACAGTGTATCTTCTCCAAGGCTTCGTTGATGTGTGCAACCGTTGCATCCATTTCTTCTGCTGTAGCTTCATCGGCATGGCTTAATAGAATGCAGCCTGCATCTGCCACCTCTGATGCCAGAATAAAATCTGCCTCATCGGACAGCTCTTTTTCCAGCTTGGCATCTACAATTGTAATTACATTTCCAATCTCGTACCATTGATCCAGTGGTTCTTCCCGCAGTGCATCAAAGAATTCGTCCACATCAAAAATGCCAGATGGTTCCACCAGCACTCTGTCATATCCGCACATGCCCATGGCGATTAACTTTGTCTTAAAACGTCTTCTGTGGCAGTCCTTATCACAGCCTCCGGCTACCATTTCCAGCTCACAGTTATCTCCCATCAAATCCTGCAACAGCATCATGTCCACATTTACTGCGCCATAGTCATTCTCTAAGATTCCAATATTCATGCCCTGTCCCATCAGATACTGGGCATATTTTCTTATAAATGTTGTTTTACCGGAACCTAAAAAGCCGGTAATTAAGTCGATTTTTACCATGTTTGTCTTCCTCTTTCTCAGATATCCCGCTCCAGCCGCCGTAAGAGCTCCTGGTATGCCTCCATTACTTTATCATGATGACTTCGGATATAATCCGTATCCGGAATGTCATGATTCTTGATGGCATACTCTAATCCCTTAAACTGCTCAGACAGCTCCATGGCTCCGATATTCGCAGACACATTTTTCAGTCCATGCACATGAATCTGATACTGCACCCAGTCTTTTTCTTCATAATCCTGCCGCAGGGTATCCACCATCTCATCTTTCAGATAAACTTTTAATATCTTAAAATAAAACGCTTCATCTCCCATACATACGGACATTCCCTGCTTCGTATCAAGATATGGAAAACGCTCCTGCAATGATTTCTTATTTTCTTCTGCTCCACTGTCAGGATTTTTCTTTTCCACTGCCTCTGTCTGCTTGTCCGCCAGAAAACGTTTCAGTATCTTCCACATCTTCTCTTCAAAAATTGGCTTCGAAATATAATCTGCAAATCCATGCTGCAGATACATTTCCTTTGCTCCTTTTACCGCATTGGCTGTCATGGCAATTACCGGTGTAGTTTTATTCTGATGATTCATTCGCTTCATTTCTTCAAAGGTGGCAATGCCATCCATATCCGGCATCATCTGATCCATGAAAATAAGATCATAGTGCTGTTCTTTCATCAGAGTCAGTCCTTCTTCCCCACTGCCTGCCACATCCACGATTGCACCAGTCTGCAGCAGCATCTCTTTTGCCACAATGCGGTTCATTTCCATATCATCCACCACAAGGATATGCACGCCGGCAAACTGAGGTACCGGCATCATAGCGCCGACAGAAAGCTCATAGTTTTCGAAAATCTGCTTCATATCACCAATGCCATCTTCACAAATGACCTTCTGCGGTATGATTGCCGTAAATGTTGAGCCTTCACCATACTGGCTTTCTACCTGTACTTCTCCGTGCATCATATCTACCAGACGTTTCGTCAGGCTCAGTCCCAGTCCGGTTCCTTCGATATTGCGGTTCTTATGCTCTTCTAATCTTGTGAAATTCTGGAAAAGGTTCTCCATATCCTTCTTCTGGATTCCAATTCCGCTGTCCTTTACATCGATACGCAGGTTGATATTTTCCTCGTCTATCCTGCTATAAGAAATTTTTAAAATTACATGACCACGCTTGGTATATTTTACCGCATTGGACAGGAAATTATTTACAACCTGGCGGATGCGGACATCATCTCCATATAAAATGGATGGAAGATTCTCATCAATTTCCATATACAGATCCAGATTCTTTTTCTTGCAGTTAGAGGCAACTATCGTATAGCAGTCGTTAATGAGGGAAGCCAGCTCATAACCCTCGCAAAGCAGCTCCATCTTTCCGGATTCAATTTTGGAAATGTCCAAAATGTCATTTACAATGGCAAGCAGGGTTCTGCTGGCCCGCTGCATATTTCCTGCATACTCTGCAATCTTCTCCCTTGGCAGCGTATCAATCTGCCGGAGCAGGATACTGTTCATTCCCATAATACCGTTGATTGGCGTACGGATTTCATGGGACATATTCGTAAGAAAATCGGTCTTCGCCCGGTCTGACACCCGGAGCCGCTCTAAAAGTTCTTCTTCGTAAGTAATATCCACCAGTGTTACGATAGTGTTCTGCATCTCGCCATATTCATCGCAGACCATCGAAGACGTTACCGATAAAATCTGATTGCCCTGCAGGCATTTCACCTTGCAGTGCTCTAATTTTCCCTGATAAAGCTGTTCTGCAAATTCTTCCTTATTGCACTCGCAGGTTACCAGTTCTTCAAAAGGCTGTTCCACATCTGCACCAAACAACACTTCTGCATTTGTATTATGTAAAATATGTGTTCTCTGATAATCATATACCATCACACCATAGTCAATCTGATTAAACAGATAATCTGAAACTGTTAATTTTGATATTCCAAAAGTATCATACCGGATACTAAAAAATACAGTCATTAAAAATGAAACTGTTACACCATAAACCGAACTGGGATAAGATTTAATTCCATAAAATGGCAACACCGTATCCGGAATTGCCGAAAGAAGCATAATTGTATTTCCCAGAATGATATATGCCACATATTTTCTCTGACTTTTACGCATAATTTTCTTCGACCAATATAGTACAATATAGATGCAGCACAAAAAGCAAAGCATAATATACATCCAGTGATAAAACACGCTGCCATGAAATTCTGTGGTAAAACAGGTTCTTCCATTGACCCTGTAAAAATGGCGGATCCGCATACTTCCAAAAGAAACACCATCCACCAGAGATGTCAGTATTCCTAATCCAACCATCAGGCCATATCCCTTTATTTTTACACCAGTCAGACACGCCACATAAATTACAATCGCAATGACATATAAATTAAAGCCTACAATTGTCATGCAAAAGAAATCCTGTGCCAATCTGTCATCCGTACAATTTCCATACAATGCTGAACCCAGTGCCCAGATTCCTCCTCCTATTCCCAGAAGCAGGATACAAATCCGCCCCTTGTTTTTCGTATTATTAATAAAAAAATAAAAGATACCAACGCCAATACATATAGTTGCACATGCTACCAAAAGCACTGTTGTAATCATTCCTGCTTCCATCAATTTTTCTCCCGAGTTGTTTTACTTCATTATATATAAAATCCAGTTTATTCGCAATAAAACAATCCCTGTGGAAGCTGCCACCAGCATTTTCTTATTGCCGCAAAAAAGCAGGAGCTCCGTTCCAGTTTCGGTGTTCCTGCTTTTTTCTGTCTTTTTCTAATTTTCCAACTCTAATCTTATTGTGAACTTTTCATTTCGATCTTTCATTTTGAGTCCTTATCCAAACTCTTATTTTAATTCTCCTGCCGGATGTATCATATCCGGTGTAATCAGCTCTTTGATAATCAGGTACTGCTCAATGGTTTTTACACAGTTCTGCACGCCAACCCGCTCACTGTTTAATGTCATGTCATAATTGACCGGGTTTGTCCAGTAATTTCCGTGTGTGTAATATTCATAATAATCTGCCCGGAATTTATCCGTCCGCTCTATGGTTGCATTAGCGACCTCTTCGGTCACACCCATATTTTCCATGGTACGGTTCACACAGAATGCTCTCGGTGCCTCAATATAGATGCTCACCACATTTGGTTTGCCCTTCAGTACATAATCGGCACATTTTCCGACGATGACGCAGGACTCTTTTTCTGCCAGATCTTTGATAATTTCACTCTGATATTCAAACAGCTTGTCATCCGATACGAATTTTTCATTTCTGGAAATGTAACGTCTTGACCGTGGCAGTCCTCTTAAAAAGCTGGAAAATCCACTGGTCTCCCTCATTTTTTCATTTACTTCCTGAAAAATATTCTCATCCAGTCCACTGAGCTGGCTTGCCAGTGTTAAGATTCGGTTTTCATAACAGTGAATACCTAACTCCTTTGCCAGCTGGGAAGCAATCGCCTTTCCGCCTGTTCCGAATCCTCTTGCAAAGGTTATTACAAAATTCTCCATATTTTCTGTCCTCCTTTAACCTGCTAAATAACGACTTAAGAATTCCCGTGTTCTCGGATTTTTCGGATTGGTAAACAGTTCGGATGGAGCTGCATCCTCTGCCACATAGCCGGAATCCATGAAAATGGTTCTGGTGGACACATCCCTTGCAAATGCCATCTCATGAGTAACAATAATCATTGTAAGTCCCGTCTTGGCAAGCTCTTTCATAACATTTAATACTTCTCCTACCATTTCCGGGTCCAGTGCAGAAGTCGGCTCATCGAAAAGAAGTACTTCCGGATTCATGCAAAGAGACCTTGCAATGGCAACCCTCTGTTTCTGTCCTCCGGAAAGCTGTGATGGTTTTGCATTGATATAAGGAGCCATTCCTACATCCTTTAAATGTGTGATTGCCCGGTTAAATGCCTCTTCTTTGGAAATATGAAGCACCTTTCTGGTGCAGAGCATGCAGTTCTGTAATACGGTCATATTGTTAAATAGGTTAAAGGACTGAAATACCATTCTCACCCTGGAGCGGTATTCATTGATGTCCTTCTGTACATTCCGGACTTCCTTATCATGGTAAAGGATTTTACCGGAGGTCTGCCGCTCCAGTTTATTGATACACCGCAGCAGCGTTGACTTTCCGGAACCGGAAGAACCCACTATACAGATAATTTCTCCTGCTTCTATATCAATATCTATTTTTCTTAAAACCTCATGATTCCCAAATGATTTGCTCAAATCCTTGATTGAAATTACTGTCTCTCCCATATCCGTTCCTCCTACTGATTATCCATATACTCAATTGCCAGTGCGTAATCTGTCTTGCCCTGCATTTTCTTTTCAATAAATTTGAAAATCTTATCAAAGACAAAGCACAATACAAAGTAAATCACTGCAATTACCAGGTATGACTCGAAGTATTTGTAATAATTTCCTCCGACTGTTTTTGCAGCCATGAAAAGTTCCTGTACTGCAATTACATTTAATACGGATGTCATCTTCAGGTTTGTCAGGAATGTATTTGCCATCTCCGGGATAATATTTTTAAATGCCTGTGGCAATACCACATACAACATTGTCTTAAATGGCGACATTCCCATTGCCCATGCGCCTTCCCGCTGGCCCATATCAATGGAGCCGATTCCGGCACGTACTGTCTCACCCATGTAAGCTCCGGTATTTAATACCGTTACCACAATACCTGCAAATACCGGTGTCATTTCTACTCCCAGCATTTTTATTCCATAGTATACAATCATTGCCTGAACAATCATTGGAGTGTCACGGAAGATTTCCACATATACAGTAAAGATGATTTTCAAAAGCCGCATCAGAAGCTTCTTGAAAACATTATCGCCCTCGCTGATTTTTGCATCATTTACAAGTCCGACAATATAGCCTAACACAAAACCAACCAGCGTTCCGATTACAGCAATTTCCAGCGTAAGCCAGGTTCCTTTGATAAACATACTTGCATATTTCTGGGCTAAAAATATCATCCACTCTAACGAATTACTCGGATTTTCTACTAACATATTTCTCTACCTCACTTTATCTGTTACTCAGCTCACGCTGGAAATATTTCTAGTTTGCTGCCGGCTGCTGTGTCAGAACAGTATCCATCAGCTCATCCATTTTGGCTTTATCATTCCAGCCAATGGCATCCATAGCATCCTGGATTTTATCTCTTAATGCGGTATCATCTTTTCTGGTAGCGATACATACATTTACCATTTCATCATCACCGGTGAAAGAATCATCTTCATCTAACTGGATAATCACAAGGTCATCATTGGTAAGTGCTGCTGACTGTGCGGTTGGCAAATCTACGACACATACATCTGCAACACCATTGGATATTGCCATGAAACATTCGGATGTTGTCTCATAATTTCCTGACTGCTCTGCACCTTCAATCTGATCCAAAAGAGGTACCCAGCCGGTTCCTAACTGTGTTGTTACTTTACATCCGGTTCCTGCCAGATCAGAAAGTCCTTTTACATTTTCATAAGCACTTCCCTTTTTTACTACGATACAGTTATCTCTGTAATAATATGGTTCTGTAAATGAATAAGAAGCTTCTCTTTCTGCTGTTTTTCCCATTCCTGCGATGATTACATCATAATCTCCTGCATCTAATGAGATTCCAATGGAAGACCATTCTACTTTATGAACCTCTAAATCCATTCCCATCTCATCAGCAAGCTTCTGGGCTACTGCCACATCATATCCATATGCATAATAGTCAGATCCATAAATCGGAACCGCCTTGCTTCCATCCGGTGTTGTATCACTGTCCTGTGTCCAGTTAAATGGAGCATATGCACATTCCATTCCAACTCTTAATACATTCTTATCAGATGTCTCTGCTGTCTCTGAGGTTTTCACATCTGTATCGGATGTTTTTGTATCTGATGAACCACATCCTGCCAATGTAGATATTGCCATAACTCCTGTCAGTACCAATGCTAATAATTTTCTTTTATTCATAATATGTTCCTCCTTAAATGCAAATGTGAAGCCGACTTTTTGTTTCTCTAGAGTATCAAAAAAGACGCTTGAGATTTCTTTCTCTCAAAGCGTCTTTGCTGATAGACAGTATAGTATACTTTCTTTTTCTTCTTTTCAACTTTCAAATTGCACAATTTGATTGTGCATTTTGCACAGCATCTTAATTAAACATCAATCTTTTTACCAGAATACAGTTTACAATATCGAGATATTCCATGGAATCTTCCAGGTCAACCTCCAATATTTCTTCTATCTTCTTCAGGCGGTACTGCAGGGAATTCCGATGGATATACAAAGCCTCTGCTGTCTTTCCCACATTAAATCCACTCATATAATATGTCAGCAGTGTCTCCACCAGAAATGCCCCATTGGTCTGGTCATACATCTCAAGCTTCTTTAATTTATCATTACAGTAGTCCAGTATTTCCTGCTGATTTCCGTTGTTAAACATATATTTATAAATGCCCATGGAACTGGCACTAAGCACTTTTTTATTAGTAGGATTCGGCAGATAATCTTTCTTTGGAATCAGATTTTTTGCTTCCTGATAGCTCTTGCCAAATTCAGACGGATCCGTATAGGCTGCGCCCAAAATACAGGTACTGTGTATCAGCCCAGCGAACTGTGGGCGGCTGTCCAGCTTCTTTAGCAATTGTTCAATCTGCCGTTCTGTCTCCTTATCCTCCGTTGCCTCAAACAGCAGCACAAATTTATTTAAGAAACGCATATACATCGGACGATTTTCCATATGCATTACTTCCCGGTTCAGACAGTCCGTATAATAGAGATAAGTATGCTCATCCTGCTCCAGGTTAATTCCATATTTCCGGTCAATTACAATGATTCCAACACGATATGCCCGGTCGAAAGCTAGTCCAAACTGGCTGGATATTTTTTCAATATATTTATCATTTACTTCATATCCAAACAGCAGATTATATAAATAGTCCCCGGTACGCTTATTTGTAATATTGGTTTCCAGTATCAGCCGCCCGATACTCTGTGCAATATCCACGAAGGTTGCGCCTTCCCAGCGGACATAGAACAGTGGCAATTTCAATTCAACCGCCTTGTCTATCATTTTCTGTGGAATCTTCTCCCGGTCATCCACAATCGATATTGCAAGCCCGGAAATTCCCAGTGCATTCAGTTCTACCATTGTTTCAAAGGTCTTCTCGATGTCAAACCGCAGATAATCCACTACAATCAGTGCGAAGTTGCCAGGATTCATATGATCTTCATATGGCTTCGTCTGCACAAAATATGTCCAGGACACCACTCTGTCCAGTCCTACTTCCCCTGTCAGCAGTTCTACTCCATCCAGATCCAAATTATTGACGTCTCTACAAGTAACCATAATGTCTCCCTCTGTTGGTCGTGTGCAAGTTGCAAAAAACCCGGAGAAGTGCGAACACTCTCCGGGTTAATTTTACTTATTCTAGCAATTCATTGCAAGAGCAAAGATTACTCGATAACTGTAGCAACACGTCCTGAACCTACAGTACGTCCACCTTCACGGATAGCGAAAGTAAGACCCTGCTCCATAGCTACTGGATGAATCAGTTCGATAGTCATTTCTACGTTATCACCAGGCATACACATCTCTGTACCTGCTGGTAATTCACAAACACCAGTTACGTCAGTTGTTCTGAAGTAGAACTGTGGTCTGTAGTTATTGAAGAAAGGTGTATGACGTCCACCTTCATCTTTTGTTAAAACGTAAACCTGAGCTGTAAATTTTCTGTGGCAAGTAACAGTACCTGGTTTAGCAAGAACCTGTCCACGAACGATCTGGTCACGGTTAACACCACGAAGAAGTGCACCGATGTTATCACCAGCCTGAGCCTCGTCTAACTGTTTACGGAACATCTCGATACCAGTTACAACTGTCTTCTGAACATCTTCCTTAACACCAAGGATTTCAAGTTCGTCATTCAGATGTAATGTTCCTCTTTCTACTCTACCTGTTGCAACAGTACCACGACCTGTGATTGTGAATACGTCCTCAACTGGCATTAAGAAAGGTTTATCTGTATCACGCTGTGGATCTGGGATATAGCTATCTACAGTATCCATTAATTCCATGATCTTGTCGCCCCATGGTCCGTTAGGATCTTCAAGAGCTTTAAGAGCAGAACCCTGGATGATTGGGCAGCCTTCAAAACCATATTCCTCTAACTGCTCTGTAACTTCCATTTCTACTAACTCGATTAACTCTGGGTCGTCTACCATATCACATTTGTTTAAGAAAACAACGATGTAAGGTACACCTACCTGACGAGACAGAAGGATGTGCTCCTTTGTCTGAGCCATAACACCATCAGTTGCAGCAACAACAAGGATAGCGCCGTCCATCTGAGCTGCTCCGGTAATCATGTTCTTTACGTAGTCAGCATGTCCAGGACAGTCAACGTGTGCGTAATGTCTCTTCTCTGTCTCAT
>OKTZ01000720.1_pt1 | contig 9814 bp, 7 predicted proteins | sample 1606711 | NCBI WGS metagenome assembly OKTZ01 (sample SAMEA3882535, study PRJEB24775) | human gut metagenome | biome: human-associated habitat; feature: intestine environment; material: feces | place: Netherlands | collected 2009/2010 | reverse complement strand
GGCTGCGGTCGAACACCACATACCCGTATTTGGCGGTATTGCCGAAACCGGTCTCGTCGCGCTCATAGGAGGGCTGCTGTTTCTCGTTGATGATGACGCTGGTGGGCCGACCGTCAGCGAGAACCACAGTGGCATTGCCTTCATCCAGGTTATACAGAATCTTGGCGTTGTAGTCTGCATTGGTCAGCCAGAGTGTGCCATTGTCCTCGGTCAGCGTGAAAGCATAGCCGCGTTTGCCGAGATCGGAGCCGTTGTCCGTGGAATGGGTGCCAGGCTCATCGTTGCGCCAGTAATCGCCGTAGTACCCGGCAGGAGCCTGGCTCTCTACAATGAGGAATTTTCCTTCATTGGAGAACCAGCGCCCGCTATCCGGGTAATCCGTCTGTGTGTCCTCGAAGTAAAGGTATCCTTCTTCGTAGTGTGTCCAGTCGCTGTGCAGTGTGGTTACAGTGTAGTAACCATCTTCGCGGCGCACGATTTTGTAGTTGGTGCTGACCTCATATTGGTTATTCCGCTCATTCCACTCGTACAGTGTCCAGGTCGTGTCCGGCAGGATAAATTCGCCGGTGGCATCATCGACTTTCTTAATGAGGACTTTTGTTTTGTAGGGCATGTTGCGAGAAGCGGTTTCGCCCAGGAACTCATAGGTGGGATAGTCTGGATGGACGATAATTTCCTCGCTCCAACCGATGACCCAGTTGTTATGCTCCCAGGCTTTCAGATTGTAAGAGGCTGGGGCTTTCAGTTCGACGATCCGATACTTGCCCTGGTTGGCCTGATGGTAGTAGAGCACGCCTTGCTTGCCCTCCCAGCCTTCAAAAAAGGCGTCGCCAATCAAGTGTACAGTGTATTTGCCATCTTCACGGCGCACGACCTGGTAATGGGTGCTCTTTTCATATTCACCTTTTTCGGGGTTCCACTCCTGGATTTCAAAGGTGGTGTCTGCATCAACCAGGCCGCCGGTGAGGGCGTCGCGCTTTTCCCAAACAACGGTGCTGTACCAGGGATTGTTGCGGAACAGGTTGTTTTCGTCGTACTCGGTGAGCGCCGGTCGGAATACCTGGAGCGTTACGGTCTGGTCGCCCAGGTCGATCAGGGTGCCGCCCTTATTTTCCGTCAGGACGTGGGCATTGTATTCGCTGTCTGTGAGGGTGATTGTGGAACCGTCATCGGTCAGGCGAATATAATAGGCGTGTTTACCGGCATCTTCGACCTCAAAATTAGGGGTCTCGCGTGAGCCGGTCCAGTCGCCGTAGTAGCCATACGGAGACTTAGATTCCACCACGACAAACTGACCGTCATTGGTGACGGCGCGCTCGTCAAGGGAGAAGTCAACCGGCTCATAGTCGGTATAATACTGCGGGTGTTCGGTCGTGGAGCCGTCGCTGTTCACAGTATCTTCTCGGACATCACACAGGGTATCTTCATAGTACAGGTTGCCTTCTTCATACTGCGACCAGTCATCATGCAGGCAGGTGATGGTGTACAGGCCCTCGGCATTCCGAACAAAGGCATAGTCTTTGCTTTTTTCGTACAGGCCGCGTTCCTGGTTCCACTGGTAGAGCGTGAATACGGCATCGTCCACGATGATCTCGCCGGTGTGGGCTTCGATCTTTTTGATGATGACTTTATTACCCTGCGGGCGGTTGTAGTCTGCGTCGTCGCCGGTATAGCTGTAGGTCTGGTCGCTGTCGGTGATTTCAAATTCCTGGCTCCAGTGTTCGACCCAATCGGTCCCCTGCAGGGCGGCATCGGTATACCCTGCGGGCGCAGTGACTTCTTCGATACGGAATTTGCCCAGGTTGTCCTGAGTGTAATACACATACCCCTCTGTCCAATCGGTGTAGACCGGGTTGGTCACGGTCACAGTGTACAGGCCGTTTTCCAGACGCGTGACGCGGTAGTTGTTGCTGATCTGGTATTCGTTGGCGTCCACATTCCATTCGTAAAACGCATACTCTGCATCTTCTGTGATGCGGCCGCCGGTGAGGGCGTCGCGCTTTTCCCAGGTCACATGCGCCTGCCAGGGCTGATTTGCCACAACAGCAGTAGCGGAGCCGTTGGACGGAACAGAAACAGAACCCGAACTGCTGTCCGTGGGGTCGAAGCCATGCGGGACGGTGGTTTCCTCATAGTTGATCGTGATTTTTGCCAGCTGGGCTTTTGCTTCAGCAATGGCTGCATCAACCATGGCCTGGGCTTCATTTTGTAGCTGTGCAATCGCGTTGTTCTTGGCGGCCTCGGCGGCAGCGTTGGCCTCCTCCTGTGTGTTGTACGGTCCTTCTTTGCCGCTCAATGTGGTGGTGCTGGTTTTTGTTACTTCGTAATGAAGCGTCCAGGTGGCAGAGGCCGCGCCGTCCACTGTGGTCACAATCTGCGGGTCGCCAATGGTCCAGGTGCCGCCGCTGATTGTGCCGCTGGAAGGGTTGGGGGTCAGCTTGAAGATAGCATCATCCAGCTTCTCATGGGTGATGTTGGCAGACTTGTCAATGTGTACGGTGTAGGTCAGATCGAAGCTCCCGCTGGCAGACTGCGGCGGAGCTGTCCAGTCTGCGGAGTAGTATTGCATCTCTGGTACATCGGGAAGGCCGCTTGTATCGTCATCGTCGGAAATTGGGTTTAAGTCCACAACAACAATGCGTTGCCAGTTATATCCTGCCGGAGGGAAATAAGCGTAGGTATAGTAACCATTATCCCCTGGGTTCACAAAAGGTGTGGCGACGTTTTCTCCAGATAATGCGCCAGCAGATTTGAGATAAGTCTGTGCCGCCACACTGTTCGGATAGTGTTCGATAATCCAAAGCTGAGTGTCGTTGTAATACTCGTAGGCGGTTTTCAGAACGTCGTTGCCGGTGGTGGAGTAGGTGGTTGCCGCACTGGCTGCAAAGCTGCTGCTGGCAAAATCATTTACATCATGGCTCTTGGACAAAAGGCCCAGCGAAAGCTGATTGAGGCCACCCCAAATGTTTACCTGGTTGGCATAATGGTTTCCGGGGGTGTACTGTCCAGGTTCCAACTTGGAAACGTATGCAAATGAATAGGTCGGGCAGCCATCGGGCGCAGCATACAGCCCGTTATCACAGCAATAGGCTTCAATGCCATTAAACCAGACCAGCCAGGTACTTACCACATACTCGATCTTCGTGATTCTGCCGGTCGGAAACGGCGGCGTCGGGGTGTTGGCGTAGGTACTGACACCATTGCTATTAGACGCGGGGAGGACGGCAGATTCCGCACTGCCGTTTATGGAAACATCGAGCTTTTTGCTGATGGTTGTGCCGTCGGGGGCCGAATAGGTGAATGTGACAGAAAAATCTTCGGCTGCCTTCACATAAAAGCCGGAGGCAGAAGCCGACGAATCCTTGTAGCTGGCATTCAAAATTTGGGCGCGTTCCTTTTCACTGGCAACGACCAGATTATCGGCGGTGGATGTGTAGCTCAGAAGTTCCACGCTGTCCGGCAGTGTGATCGTCGTGGTAGCACCGTTGGCGGGGTACTCGACCTGGACGGCAATGGGTACAATAGCGTAATCTGCGCCATCCTGCTTTGCTACCGTCATTACAGCGTTGGTTTCATTCAGTGCGTCTGCGTCCAGACGGCCTTTGCTGCTGGCGTCCAGCAAGTCGTGCTTCCAGGCCGAAATGCTGATTTTGGTGTCGCCAGTGGCAACCGGCAGCCCATATTCGCCAATATAGCTGCCGGTCGGCGCATCCGGCAAATCGCCGTAGAGTACAGTGGCGATTTCCTCAAGATCAGGTTCATCACCACCGCCACCAGGGGCGACCGGGTTTTGCATGGCCAACTGCATGGAAATGAACAGCGCGGTCAGAGAACTGTAAGCGGTCTTGACGGCGTCGATCTCGCGCTCCTCATCGGAAAGAGCCATATAGAGATCTTCCGCGGCATAGACGGGAGCCGCCGCCGCATCCGAGGCTTCCGTGGCGGCCTCCAACGCTGCGGTCAGTTCGGCATTCGATTGATCGGCCTGCCAAGCCTGGCTTGCCAGGCCCCAGGCGTTGATCGCGGTCAAGATACTTTCCCGGTCCAGCGCGGCAACGGCGTCCAAAAATGCCTGGGAAGCTTCGCTCAAGGCTGTTTCAGTAGTAGCCGAAGTAAGAGAAGATGCGTCATCGGAACTTTTTTCTGTACCGGCATCACTGGCCGCATTTTCGGGGGTTGCCACAGACACAGAAGTCTCTACCGGCGTTACTTCCCCGGTGGAGGTTTCGGCATAGATCGGCAGTGTTGTGCTGCACAGCATGCACAACACTAAAAAAAGCGCCAGAAACTGGCGCAAGCGGGGTTTATTCATTCTGTTTTACCTCTTTCTTTTTCATTACAAATTCCAATGGTGAATGGTTGAAATGGAGGGGCTTTAGTTGTTGTCCACGCCGTTACATCACCGCCCAAGAAATGCTGCGGTAGGTCAAAATTATCAGGGAAATGCAGGTGATAATAATAACCAGCGTGACGGCTGTGCTAACAAATTTCCAAATGAAAAATGCCGGTGGAACTTCTTCAAGGGGATGGTTTAGCCCGTACTCCCTGAGAGATGACACATTAAATGCAATCCACTTCTTTATGAGTATCAATCCGAGTAAAATGGCAATGTGGAACGCAAAAGTTGAAATTTCTGATTTCATAACGACCTCCGTGATTCAAAGAAAATAAGGGCGGAAAATTATCGCACTTAACTAAAATGGAAATCTTATAAGCTTTTGTTGACCGTATGTGACAAAGTTGGTAAGATAAAATTATCGCATCTTTTTACGGTATCTCATTAAAATAGTTGGAGAGTGTTGCCTGTGAATATCCAAAGATTTGACTATGCTCGTGCAGAATACTATTCTCTTTCGATAACGGATTTTTATGATTACTTGTTTGGTTCGTGTTATCAGTACCTTCAAAAGATTGGAATAAATAATGCGACAGAGTATTTGCAAGGGTGGAAAACCTTATTGGAACGAGGTCTTTCTTTCAAATCATTAATGATTCCACAGTCAGAAAGCGGACAGATATATTCTCAAATTCTATTTCCGAAAACGCCATATGAATTGAGGATGAGTTTCAGTGTGTCTATTTTAGATTCTCGCTTTTGTTTGGATAACGCGCAAAAAGTTATTTTGAGCCCGCGAACTGAGGAACTAGGATGGATTTGGACTGACAGCGGTATCGATTTCGAAAGGATTTACAAACCTCAAAATCCAAAGCCAATTTATCTTTGCCGCTTGCCGCTTGTGATAGGGGAATATCGGTATATTTTGGTAGATGGAAATCACCGCTTGGCTGCTATGCAAAAATATGGGTATACGCAAGAAGCGCTCTTGTTCGATGTGCGTAGTACATACGCTTCCATCATGGGAGAGTTCGAGAGAGTGTTTTTTGCTTTCCTTGTAGATTTTGACAATTTCATCAAAAGTGAAAATTCGTCTCATTACAAAAATCTTCTTTGGACGCGACCACTTTACAAATTTGTTCAATCTGATCTTGTGTCAAAAGGTGTGTGATGGATGCCCATTCCTTAGAAGGGTCCATTATGTACTTGCCGTCGCTTGCATAAAGACTGCAATCAACAATCTGTCTTGATAGGTGCTCCAATTCAATCCTCCTTCCAATACAGAAAGAAAAAGAGGCGCGACATTGTCGTGCCTCTTGGGGTTATACTCGATTTTTAGCCAAACGTGGCGCACCAAAAATGGCAACCGTCTCCGTCATAGATGTGCACAATAGCGCCTCTCGTGAAGCCAGAATTGACCATGTTTGCATAGTGGCCGGAGCTGGCCGACCATGCGGAGATTACTGTGGATGCATCGGCAGGTCCCATAGCGATATTCTCTGCAGTAGAAGCACCGTTATGGCTAAAATCAGCCAAAAGCTGTTTGCAGCGTTCCCAAGCAATATCACCCAAGGCACTGTCCCACGTCAGCGGTTCTACGCCAGCGCTTGCCCGTACCTGATTTTGCAGATCAAAAGCTGTTCCATCTGCATACAACGTCCAGTTTGTATGCAATGTGCCGTCGGAACTTGCGGCGGGAGCAGAGCCGCCACCGCCTGCGGCAGCGCCAGCGCCAGACCCGGTGCTGGCTGCCGGTCGCGCAGCGGGTGCGACGCCGGTCAGCTCCACAGAGGCAGAAACACCATATTCGGTGCTGGCCGTGATCGTCACCGCGCCGGTGCCGGTCACGTCTACCCAGCCACCCGATACCTGAGCGACGGTTTCGTCGCTGGAGGCCCAGGTCAGGCTTTCGGCTTCCACATCGTTGCCCTGTTCATCGGTGACGCCGATCTGCGTACCGCTTCCCTTTGTCACTTCGGTCTTTGCCGGGGCAAGATTCAGTTCTTGCGGGCCGTCCCATACGCGAATCTGAGCGGTGGCCGTCATGCCGTTGGGGGCCGTAACGGTTACGTTGGTATCTCCTGCGCCTACCGGCGTGATCTGCCCATTGGCATCCACGGTGACAATGGCGTTGTTGGCGCTGGCAAAGGTCAACTCGCCGGTGAAGTTCTCCGGCACCACGGTGTAGGTGAGTGAGGCGGGGCCGTCGGCAAGGTGCAGCATCATGGATTCAGCTTCCAGGCGTTCCACCGGGATGATGACCGATACCGTGCGGCTGGCGCTCAATTCACCCACGGTGGCCGTGATGGTGGTTTCGCCCTCGGCCACGCCAGTGATAACACCGTTCTCGTCCACCGTGGCGATAGCCGCATCGCCGCTGGTATAGACCACTTCCGGCTGGGCGTTCTCTGGCGTTTCGCCGTCATAGGTATACGAGGTTTCTGCCGTAGCCGTTTCGCCGGTGGCCAGCACCAGCGGCGTTTCCGGCAGCGTCACGCCAATTAGCTTCGGCCCGCCGCAGGCCGTAAGCATGAAAGCACCGGCGAGGGCAATACAGAACAATTTGATTTGATTTTTCATGAGTGCGCGTCCTCCTCTGTTGCAATCATTGTATCATAAATTTGCTTTGCTACAATAACCAAACGCTCGGTTTCTTTTTCTGTACAGGTAGCCAGTGTTAAAATCTGGTCACCGGCAGAAAGCTGTTCCAAACCGTCTACCTGATTTCGGGCATTTGCATCTTCGATCAGATAGCGAAATGCCTCATCCTCTAGGTTACAGTAAATGGGAAGGCTGGTTTCCTCAACATCGCAGAAGCCCACACTACATACTTCGTACTCCAGCACGGTGCCGTTGATCTCCAGTTGGAGTGCTTTGTGATTCTGTGCCCAGGAAGTGTCTAAGTACTTGTCCAGCTGTTCAAAGCCGCCCTCCCAGCCGTCAGTGAAGGTGTGCCCGTAGATGACCACATTGCGGCTGAGATTGGCCAGAGAAACGATAGCGTCGGCATCAGCAAAGTAACAGCCACGGTAATCTTCATTGCCGTCGCTGTCCCGGCGCAGATAGTAGTCGTTATCCGGCCCCTGCTGCACCGGCCCGTCGATATTGGTGCCGGGAATCGTGAGCCAGGCAACCGTATCAGGGTTTGTACTCTCGTGCAAAGCTGATTCTGCTGTTGCTGCTGGGGGCGGTGTTGGTGTGGAAGCAGCTTCTGGGATGGATGAAGAGCCAGCTGCAGTACACCCCGACAATGCCAGCACTACCATTACCGTGCCAGACAGGATTGCCGGGATTCTCAGGTGAGCGCGAGAACTGGCCAAAAAGAATGCCCCGGCAAGAACGCTGCCGTGTAGTCTGGAAAATCTCATTGTTTTCTCCTTCCATATTCATTTTATCACTGGTTCTGTCCCAAAATATGGACTGCGGCAGCAATGATTTCGGCATTCGTTTCTGGCGACACGACAGAAGCAATGTTGTCGTATCTATTGCCGCGTTTATATCCAGGATACCCAACATAGTATGCTTGCAGCTTTTGGTTGTACAGCAGCACACAATTATGGATCTCCACTAAGGGCTGTTCATCCATATAAAGGGTTACGGAAAACCGCGCCCGACAGGATGATTTTATAGTCTGAGTGGGCCGCGAAAAATCCGTGATCTTGCAAGTCAACATTGGCCATCACCTTTCTTTTGGGCTGTGCTATAGGCGATCAAAGCGGCCTCCAGATAGTCCAGTTTTTCCTCCTCGGTATCCAAACCTACAAAATAGTGGTCAAACCGCTTGGGGTTCAGCTTCAATTTACCTGCCCTGGGGGCCGGGGCGGCCTTCTTTTCCCGGACGGGGAAAAGACAGCGTTCAATCGCTTCAACATCATGGCGCTGGAGAGCGGCTACCTCCTTGGCGGCCTTTTCTGTGATGCCGTCCTGGTCGTGCTGTTCCAGCACGGCCAGCAGGTTCATTTGGGCGGTCGGCGTCAAGTCTGCCAAAGCAGCCCCCGCATACACGGAGATTTCCTTTTTATCCACCTTATCCAAAAGCGGCTTTTCCAGATTTACAAGGCGCATATAGCGGTAGACTGTCCGTTTGCCTTCGGAGCCGATCTTGGCAACTTCGTTGACCGCGCCGTTGCCTTCCAGGCGCAGCACTTCGGCCAGCGCCTTGTACCCGGCAGCCCGCTCAGAGGGCAGCAACTCGCTGCGCTGTCCCATGTTGGTGGCATAAAAGACGGTTTTGGCCTCGGTGTCGGTCATGCCCATGTACACCTGGCACGGTACGGTTTCCATCCCGGCCCGCCGTGCGGCCTCTCTGCGCCGGTGACCGGCGATGATTTCAAAATCGCCCGGAATTGTCGGGTGTACCCTGACGATCAGAGGCTGGAGGATGCCGGAAGACCGCACATTTTCGGTCAGTTGTTCCAGCTCGGCTTCGTCCATGCTGAATACTTTTTGCTCCGGGTACTCATGCAGTTTGGTGAGGGGAATATCCAATACCTGGAATTTCTTTGTCCAGCCGGAATCTTTGGCGGTCCGGCCCGCCAGCGTGCTGACAACGGAGGCTGCCTGGGTGTTCATTTGCTGCCCGAAATTGTTTCCGGCCAAACGACCCTTAAAATCAAAGTTCTTGCTCATGGTACTTACCCCTCTCTCGCAATCAGTTCGTCAGCCAGGGCGCGGTATTCTGCCCCCGTGTCACCACCGGCAGGTTTGCCCATCATGGAACTGTTGACGGCTTCCTGCTTTCTGGTGATTTCAATGGAAAAAACGGACTGCGGGTACTGCTCGCGCAGCGTCTCGGTTACAGCGGTGGCCACGCTGGTTTTGTCCTTGAATGTGAGCAGGATGTTCACGGTAGTCAGGTCAGCGTTCAGCGTCATGCGCACATTGCCGATGACGCCCTCCAACGATGACAACCCCTGGGTGGCAAAGTATTGTGTCTGCACCGGGATGATGACCTGGTTGCTGGCAACCAGCACATTGGTGAGCAGCAGCCCCAGGCTGGGGTTGCAGTCGATCAGGATGTAGTCATACGCCTGACGCACCGGCTCCAGCACGCGCCGCAGCACGGTCTCCCGGCTCATTGCCGTAGCAAGGTAGATGTCCGCTTCGCTGAGCCGCAGGTCCGAGGGGATGAAGTCGAACCCGAATCTCTCGGAATGATAAATGGTTTCGCGGATGTCAGCAGGTTGGAACAATACTGCTGCACGCATCACGCTGGCGATGGAGTTTTCCCTGGGTTCGCACCCGGCCACATAGTTGGTGAGATTCGCCTGGGGGTCAAAGTCAATACAGAGAACAGATTTACCTTTGCGGGCCAGAGCCGCGCCAAGGTTCACGACGGTGGTGGTTTTGCCCACGCCACCCTTTTGGTTTGCTACAGCAATAATGTTCATTTTGTTTTTCCTCACTTTCCGTCTCTTTTTGTGTTGTTTCTTGCAAAATCCACGATTCTACAAATGATCGGTTTGGGGTACAGCTGCA
>OKTZ01000712.1_pt1 | contig 9987 bp, 7 predicted proteins | sample 1606711 | NCBI WGS metagenome assembly OKTZ01 (sample SAMEA3882535, study PRJEB24775) | human gut metagenome | biome: human-associated habitat; feature: intestine environment; material: feces | place: Netherlands | collected 2009/2010 | reverse complement strand
CCGGCGACCTGCCCCTCGTTCTGCACGGTGGTACCGGTATCCCCGAGGATCAGATCAAGAAGGCCATCTCCCTGGGCATCTCCAAGATCAACGTCAACACCGACCTGCAGCTCGTCTTCGCCAAGGGCGTCCGCGAGTACATCGAGGCTGGCAAGGATCAGCAGGGTAAGGGCTTTGACCCCCGCAAGCTCCTCAAGCCTGGTCGCGACAACATCGTTGCCCGCACCAAGGAGCTCATGGAGGAGTTCGGCTCCGTCAACAAGGCGTAAGCGTCGCTAAACTTCCCGCCGGAAGCCCCGTCTCCCTACACTGTTTCCTTTGCGCTCACCTGGCTTCGCCAGAAGTCGCGCCAAGGAAACAGTTCCGGGGGACGGGGCTTCCTTCGTTTAACGCCGCAGGGTTACTGGGCTGAATTCATTTTTTTTGACTACCGTTCGGCGGTGTTGATGGCTCCCTTGTTGGGGCTTTCTTTTTATCTCGCTACAATGGGCTTCAAGGGTTCTAGTGACTTGGAGTTTTGGTATGGCTGTTATTAATGTGCTGCCTTCGGATGGGAAGGTTGTTGACGAGGGTCCTGTTGGTTGCTCTGTTGATGTTTGCTGCGATGACTTTCGCCATCTCGATATTGGGCTACCGCCTGAGATTCTTCGTCTTAAGGATGCCGGGTATTTGACGCAGGCTGTTGCTGCTTGCGATCGCCTTTTGGAGCAGAACCCTGAGCCTTCGCTGGCTGCTTGTGTTCGTGCCGAGCGGTATCGCATGCTCGAGACGCCGCTTCATTTTTCGGTGTCGCGCGATCAGGCTATTGCGATGATTCGCGAGGAGTGGCCAGAGTTTACCGAAGAGCAGTTTGACGACCTGATTAATCGCAAGCGTATTGACTGGCGCTTTATCGATGGCGAGCTGTTCGTTCTCGACAACTTCCTCGATTCACTTTGCGTGTACCCCAAGGAGGTTCCGGGCCTGCGTCCCGATTCTACGGACGGCATCGCGCTGCGTAACCAGATGCTCAGGGAGATGGAGTCGCAAAACGGGTTGACTCGCGTCATCACGCTCAAGGCATCCGTGTCTGTCCCCGGGGCTCTGAAGGGAGAGGCTGTTCGCGCGTGGCTACCCGTTGCCGCCGCCTGTCGTCAACAGTCTCATATCGAGATACTTGATATGACGTCGGAGGGGTCCATTGCTCCTGTGAACGCCTCGGCGCGTACTGCCTCGTGGGTCTCCTCGACCGACCGATCGTTCTCGGTGACCTATCGTTATATCTATGGAGGTGCGCTTCCGGCGCATCCGTGTATGGACGCGCCGCTGCCCGAGGACACCTCCGAGGACCGTCCGCACATTGCGTTCACGCCATATTTACAACAACTGACCGAACGTGTCGTTGACGGGCTCGAGGATCCGCTCGATCGCGCTCGTGCTATCTATGATTACCTGACACAGCATATCGACTATCGCTATCAGCCACCGTACCTGCTTTTGGGATCTATTGCCGACGACTGTGCGCATTCGCTCCGCGGCGATTGCGGCGTTATGGCGCTCACGTTTATCACCATGTGCCGCATCGCGGGCGTGCCTGCCCGTTGGCAGAGCGGCCTGTATGTTGCTCCCGATTCGGTGGGGCCGCACGATTGGGCTGAGTTCTATACGCCACAGACCGGTTGGCTTAACGCCGACATATCGTTTGGTTCCTCGGCGCGCAGGATGGGGGAGGAGTGGCGTCGCCAGCACTACTTTGGCAACCTCGACCCGTGGCGTATGGTGGCCAACAATCGATTCCAGGCCGAGTTTGTGCCTGCTTTCGATGGCATGCGTGAGGACCCCTATGACAACCAGATGGGCGAGGCCTCGGTTAACGGACGTGGATGTCGTAAGCGGGAGATGTTGCGCAAGGTTGAGCTTATCGAAATGCTCGAAGTTCCATTTTCGGACTAATCAACAGAAAGCTGTGATAAACTAACTCACGCATTACGTGCCCGAGTGGCGGAATTGGCAGACGCAGTGGACTCAAAATCCACCGTTGGCAACAACGTGCGAGTTCGAGTCTCGCCTCGGGCACCATACATGCAAGTGAGCGTTCAAGGGGGTCAAGGCACCCTTTTTCGTGCCGAACTCGCGTGAGCGCGCGGAGCGTTAAGCAAACAGGCCCGTGGCCTGTTTGTAGCGGAGCGTGGCGAGGGCGCCATGCGCCCGAAGCCCGGGGCTTCGCGAAGCGAAGGCCCTTCGAGTCTCGCCTCGGGCACCATACATGCACCTGCGCTTCAAGGGGGTCAAGGCCCCCTTTTTCGTGTACGTAATGTGATAACGCGCGGTACGTGTTATTATTCGCAAGGCGTTGTTCTCGCAATGCCCTAAAGAGGAACCCGAGGGTTCCCACCTTTTGGCGCCAATGAGCAGCTGACTGGTCATACAACCTAGATTCCCTTCCTCATACCGAGGATGTCTATGTGTACGACCTGGTTGCAAAGAAGCGCCGGGTTATTTTTTTATGAATGGAGGTAGGGAAAATAGCTAAGTCTGATGACACCCGCATCAACGACGAGATCACTGCATCTTCGTGCCGTTTGATTGGCGTCGATGGCTCTCAGCTCGGCCTGTTCGCCATCCGCGATGCCCAGCGCGTCGCCGACGATCAGGGTCTCGACCTGGTCGAGATCGCTCCCAACGCGGAGCCGCCGGTCTGCAAGGTCATGGACTACGGTAAGTTCAAGTACCAGCAGGCCATGAAGGCCAAGGCCGCTCGTAAGAACCAGTCCAAGGTCGAGGTTAAGGAAATGAAGTTCCGACCCAAGATCGACGTTGGCGATTACGAGACCAAGAAGGGCCACGTTCTGCGTTTCCTCAAGAAGGGCGCACGCGTTAAGATCACCATCATGTTCCGCGGCCGTGAGATGGCTCACCCGGAGCAGGGTCTTAACGTTCTCGAGCGTCTCGCCGAGGATCTCAAGCCTTACGCTACGGTCGAGTCCAAGCCTAAGATGGAAGGCCGTAACATGCTTATGCTGCTCGCCCCGATTAAGGGCGCCTTCGATGAAGATAAAGCGGCAAGCGATACCAAGTAACTAGTGTTCTGTAACCGATTAAGGAGTATTTCATGCCTAAGATGAAGTCCCACAGCGGCACCAAGAAGCGTTTCCGCAAGACTGGTACCGGCAAGCTTATGCGCGCCAAGGCTTTCAAGAGCCACATCCTGAGCAAGAAGTCCACCAAGCGTAAGCGTGGCTTCCGTCAGGAGACCGAGATCGCCGCTGCCGACCGCAAGGTCATCAAGTCGCGTCTCGCCTAAGTTCGCGTTCCCGTTTTTCGTTTTACCGTCTAGGAGTTGATAGAACATGGCACGTATTAAGCGCGCTGTTGCCGCCAAGAAGAAGCGCCGTACCGTTATGCACCGTGCGAAGGGTTACTACGGTGCCGCTTCGCGTACTTACAAGCATGCTAAAGAGCAGGTCCAGCACTCCCTGCAGTATCAGTATCGTGATCGCCGCAACAAGAAGCGCGAGATCCGTTCTCTCTGGATCACCCGTATCAACGCTGCTGCTCGCCTGAACGACATCTCTTACTCTCAGTTCATGCACGGCCTGAAGGTTGCCGGCATCGAGCTCGACCGTAAGGTCCTGGCTCAGATGGCTTACGAGGACATCGAGTCCTTCAACGAACTGGCTACCATCGCCAAGAAGGCTCTCGAGGCCTAATAGATTCTCTTGAATCGCTAGGGGAGTGTCGCGCTGTGCGCGGCGCTCCCTCTTTTTATCTAAGGCGCTGGTTTATATAGCAAAAGCGCGGGTAGATAGACACTTACAGGTGACCGATCTTTATATATCTCTTAACCGAAGGGTCATCATCTGATACGTGCAGTATTGCTGCACCAGCCTTTCTATTACTTATATAGGAAGCGATATATTGTGTAGGAATTGTGAAGAGTGGAATTGACGTCCCACGGCGCCCCTCCGGTCTGGCAATATATCTCCTTGCCGCGCGGCCCGGTCGGACCGGATGAGCCGCAAAGCGTGCACCTTGAGAACCGGATACTGCGAGGATGGACACTAACTTCAGTGTCGCATCCGGGCAGACATCGAACCATTTGAAATGGTCTAACTTGGATTTGTTTTTCGCAAGGCCGCCGAGAGGCGGCCCCGAGAAATTCCTTTTCCTATACTAAAACCATATGAATCGAACGGAACCGATCAGCGATGAACTGAGAGGACCGGACGGGCTCGAAGCCCAGAATATTTGGACGGAGAGTTCGATCCTGGCTCAGGATGAACGCTGGCGGCGCGCCTAACACATGCAAGTCGAACGGCACCCACCTTCGGGTGGAAGCGAGTGGCGAACGGCTGAGTAACACGTGGAGAACCTGCCCCCTCCCCCGGGATAGCCGCCCGAAAGGACGGGTAATACCGGATACCCCGGGGTGCCGCATGGCACCCCGGCTAAAGCCCCGACGGGAGGGGATGGCTCCGCGGCCCATCAGGTAGACGGCGGGGTGACGGCCCACCGTGCCGACAACGGGTAGCCGGGTTGAGAGACCGACCGGCCAGATTGGGACTGAGACACGGCCCAGACTCCTACGGGAGGCAGCAGTGGGGAATCTTGCGCAATGGGGGGAACCCTGACGCAGCGACGCCGCGTGCGGGACGGAGGCCTTCGGGTCGTAAACCGCTTTCAGCAGGGAAGAGTCAAGACTGTACCTGCAGAAGAAGCCCCGGCTAACTACGTGCCAGCAGCCGCGGTAATACGTAGGGGGCGAGCGTTATCCGGATTCATTGGGCGTAAAGCGCGCGTAGGCGGCCCGGCAGGCCGGGGGTCGAAGCGGGGGGCTCAACCCCCCGAAGCCCCCGGAACCTCCGCGGCTTGGGTCCGGTAGGGGAGGGTGGAACACCCGGTGTAGCGGTGGAATGCGCAGATATCGGGTGGAACACCGGTGGCGAAGGCGGCCCTCTGGGCCGAGACCGACGCTGAGGCGCGAAAGCTGGGGGAGCGAACAGGATTAGATACCCTGGTAGTCCCAGCCGTAAACGATGGACGCTAGGTGTGGGGGGACGATCCCCCCGTGCCGCAGCCAACGCATTAAGCGTCCCGCCTGGGGAGTACGGCCGCAAGGCTAAAACTCAAAGGAATTGACGGGGGCCCGCACAAGCAGCGGAGCATGTGGCTTAATTCGAAGCAACGCGAAGAACCTTACCAGGGCTTGACATATGGGTGAAGCGGGGGAGACCCCGTGGCCGAGAGGAGCCCATACAGGTGGTGCATGGCTGTCGTCAGCTCGTGTCGTGAGATGTTGGGTTAAGTCCCGCAACGAGCGCAACCCCCGCCGCGTGTTGCCATCGGGTGATGCCGGGAACCCACGCGGGACCGCCGCCGTCAAGGCGGAGGAGGGCGGGGACGACGTCAAGTCATCATGCCCCTTATGCCCTGGGCTGCACACGTGCTACAATGGCCGGTACAGAGGGATGCCACCCCGCGAGGGGGAGCGGATCCCGGAAAGCCGGCCCCAGTTCGGATTGGGGGCTGCAACCCGCCCCCATGAAGTCGGAGTTGCTAGTAATCGCGGATCAGCATGCCGCGGTGAATGCGTTCCCGGGCCTTGTACACACCGCCCGTCACACCACCCGAGTCGTCTGCACCCGAAGTCGCCGGCCCAACCGAGAGGGGGGAGGCGCCGAAGGTGTGGAGGGTGAGGGGGGTGAAGTCGTAACAAGGTAGCCGTACCGGAAGGTGCGGCTGGATCACCTCCTTTCTAGGGAGATACGTTCTTAGAGAGACAAACTTTAACTCGAATGGAGGGCAGGAGCCCGTCCGGTAGATGTCGCCCGGAGGAAGTCCCCGCAGCACCCGGTCCCCGGGGTCGCACCCGCGTACCTTGAGAGCCGCATAGCGATAGGAGAGAGATGGAAGAGGTTCTCTTCCAGACTCGATTCTTTTCTGCGATTAAATCAAGAATGATAGCAATCATTCATCCGATCCAAACAAGAAGAATTCACTTATATATGAGTGAGGAGCATCTGATCGCGAGCACAGTGAAACGGACTGTGCCGCGGTATGAGATACCCGAATTGCGACATACGAGCGCTATTCATGATATCGATTAATTAGATTAATTAGCGACACGTGGATATCCCGCGGGCCCGAGAGCGGTCCCGCAAGATACCACGGGCGCACGGCGGATGCCTTGGCACAGGGAGCCGATGAAGGACGCGGCAAGCTGCGATAATCCCCGGCGAGGAGCACACATCCTTCGACCCGGGGGTCTCCGAATGGGCGAACCCATGCACAGCAGTGTGCATATCCCCGGCCTGAACACATAGGGCCGGGGAGGACAACCCGGGGAACTGAAACATCTAAGTACCCGGAGGAGAGGAAATCAATCTCGAGACTCCCCGAGTAGCGGCGAGCGAAAGGGGACCGATGGCCAAACCGTCGAGCGGGCATACCCGGCAGGGGTTCCGCCGACGGGGTTGCAGGGCCGCGCATCCGGGGGCTGCCGCCCCCGGGCGCAGGTCCGGCTGGGGAGCGGAACGGCATGGGAGGGCCGGCCGCAGCGGGTGACAGCCCCGTACGCGAACCCAGACCGGACGGCGCGACGCGGTCCCTGAGTAGGGCCGGGCACGTGAAACCCGGTCCGAACCTGGGTGGACCACCATCCAAGCCTGAGTACTACCCTGTGACCGATAGCGCACCAGTACCGTGAGGGAAAGGTGAAAAGCACCCCGGGAGGGGAGTGAAACAGTACCTGAAACCGTGCGCCCACGAGCAGTCGGAGCACCTTTATGGTGTGACGGCGTGCCTTTTGTAGAATGAGCCAGCGAGTCGCTGGCGCGGGGCGAGGTTAACCGAAAGGGAGCCGAAGCGAAAGCGAGCCTTAACAGGGCGACTTGAGTCCCGCGCCGCGGACGCGAAGCCGGGTGAGCTATCCGTGGGCAGGCTGAAGCGGGGGTAAGACCCCGTGGAGGGCCGAACGCACGTCGGTTGAAAACGGCGGCGATGACCTGCGGATAGGGGTGAAAGGCCAATCAAACCCGGAGATATCTCGTTCTCCCCGAAATAGCTTTAGGGCTAGCGTCGCGCGTTCACCGCCGGAGGTAGAGCACCGGATGGACGAGGGGGCTTCGCCGCCTACCGAATCCAACCGAACTCCGAATGCCGGCGGCCCAGAGCGCGGCAGTCAGAGCATGTGGGCTAAGCTGTGTGCTCGAGAGGGAAACAGCCCGGACCGCCCGCTAAGGTCCCCAAGTTCCAGCCGAGTGGCAAAGGATGTGCGTCCGCCCAGACAACCAGGATGTTGGCTTAGAAGCAGCCATCCATTCAAAGAGTGCGTAACAGCTCACTGGTCGAGTGGACATGCGCCGACAATACACGGGGCTAAGCTGGACACCGAAGCGGCGGGATTTTGATTTTCAGAATCGGTAGGGGAGCTTCCCATGGGCGGAGAAGCCGGAGGGCGACCGACGGTGGAGCGCATGGGAGTGAGAATGCTGGCATGAGTAGCGAGAGACGAGAGAGTAACTCGTCCGCCGTGAACCCGAGGTTTCCTGGGCAAGGCTAATCCTCCCAGGGTCAGTCGGGGGCTAAGGCGAGGCCGGGAGGCGTAGCCGACGCGCAGCAGGCAGACATTCCTGCACCGCGCACGCGGCGCTACGACCGACGGGGCGACGGATGGGGGTGGCTCGGCGGGGTTCTGGACGTCCCCGTGATGGAGCGCGGCCCGCGGACCAGGGAAATCCGGTCCGCAGAAGGGCGAGGCTCCGGACGAAGCGACTGAGCGAAGCGAGTGAGCCCGAGGTCCCTAGAAAAACCCCTAGGCAGGCGCGTGCGCGCCCGTACCGCAAACCGACACAGGTGGGTGGGTAGAACATACCGAGGCGATCGGGTCAACCATGGTCAAGGAACTCGGCACAATGGCCCCGTAACTTCGGGAGAAGGGGTGCCCGCGCGTACGTGAACGGACTTGCTCCGGGAGCGGAGGCGGGCCGCAGTGGAGAGGCCCAAGCGACTGTTTACCAAAAACACAGGACTCTGCAGAAGCCGCAAGGCGACGTATAGGGTCTGACGCCTGCCCGGTGCCGGAAGGTCACGCGGAGGAGTTAGCGCATCGCGCGAAGCCCCGAAGCCAAGCCCCGGTAAACGGCGGCCGTAACTATAACGGTCCTAAGGTAGCGAAATTCCTTGTCGGGTAAGTTCCGACCTGCACGAAAGGCGCAACGACTTGGGCGCTGTCTCGACCATGGACCCGGTGAAATTGCACTGGTCGTGAAGATGCGACTTACCCGCGGAAGGACGGAAAGACCCCGTGAACCTTCACTGCAGCTTGGCATTGGCCGCTGGTCCCGCGTGTAGAGGATAGGCAGGAGGCACAGATCCGGAGGCGCCAGCCCCCGGGGAGCCGCCCTTGGAATACTGCCCTCGCGCGACCGGCGTCCTAACCCGAGGCCGTCAACCGGCTCGGGGACCGTGCCAGGCGGGCAGTTTGACTGGGGCGGTCGCCTCCTAAAGGGTAACGGAGGCGCGCGAAGGTCCGCTCGGGACGGTCGGCAACCGTCCTTTTGAATGCAAGAGTACAAGCGGGCTTGACTGCGAGGCCCACAAGCCGAGCAGGTGCGAAAGCAGGCTCTAGTGATCCGGCGGCCCCGAGTGGGTGGGCCGTCGCTCAACGGATAAAAGGTACTCCGGGGATAACAGGCTGATCTTGCCCAAGAGTCCACATCGACGGCAAGGTTTGGCACCTCGATGTCGGCTCATCGCATCCTGGGGCTGGAGCAGGTCCCAAGGGTACGGCTGTTCGCCGTTTAAAGCGGTACGCGAGCTGGGTTCAGAACGTCGTGAGACAGTTCGGTCCCTATCCTCCGTGGGCGCAGGAGAATCGATGGAGGCTGCCCCCAGTACGAGAGGACCGGGGTGGACGCACCTCCGGTGAACCGGTTGTCGACCAACGGCACGGCCGGGTAGCCGCGTGCGGCGCGGATAACCGCTGAAGGCATCTAAGCGGGAAGCCGTTCCAGGGATTAGTTCTCCTTCCGGTAAGGGCCCAGGTAGACTACCTGGTCGATAGACGGCAGGTGCAAGGCTGGCGACAGCCTCAGCCGAGCCGCACTAATCGCCCGAGCTCTTCCGGAACCGCACCTCGCGGCCCGCGGGACATGCGCTCTGAAGCGCGGTCCGGGCACGAGGATGCCCCCGAGTCAGTTCCCTTTCCTATACGCCATGCGGCCCCCAGGGCACGTGAGTAGACACCCGGACACCGTAACGGTGGGCGCCGCCCACCGGTCAGCGGCCAGAGCATGGGGGGCACGCCCGGTCCCGTTCCGAACCCGGAAGCTAAGCCCCATCGCGCCGAGAGTACTGCGGGGTCAGCCCGTGGGAGGCCAGGGCGCCGCTGACCGGTGGACGGCACCGAGCCGTACGCTTGAACTGAGAAGGGGGAGGCCTCGCGGCCTCCCCCTTTTTGCGTTGTATAAGCTGATAATTGCCCTTTCTGTTTTAGGAGTGCTTGGATTGACTTTAGTCGAGGACATCGTTGTCTTCCGCGGTGAGGTAGAGCCGATCTTCTTGCTTATGTCGCTTTCTGGTGGCGCTCAGTCGGCTCCAGGGTTCTGTCGCCACGTTTATCCGGACGGATCTTTTGCTCCTTATTTCCAGTAAATCAATTAAGGGGCAGCGTTTCAATCAAATACACTCCGCCTGCAGGGGCTCTATCTAATTAGTGATAGAGCCCCCGCAGGCGTTTTATAGGTTTGTTAACGTTGTCCTTCAATTTATGACGGGTTAATTTGCGGATACAAACGAGGGTATAAAGATGCTATGTCTACAGTGGACAGCGAGATTCCCGAGGTCATACGGTCTGTCCAAGGTTTATGACCATATGTATGACTCTGAGCAACTCGGAGCCCAGTTAATTAATTTGTGAACAAAATATGGAGTGCGCGATTCCCGCCCACGGCGCCCCTCCGGTCTGGCAATATATCTCCTTGCCGCGCGGCCCGGTCGGACCGGATG
>OKTZ01000707.1_pt1 | contig 10042 bp, 8 predicted proteins | sample 1606711 | NCBI WGS metagenome assembly OKTZ01 (sample SAMEA3882535, study PRJEB24775) | human gut metagenome | biome: human-associated habitat; feature: intestine environment; material: feces | place: Netherlands | collected 2009/2010 | reverse complement strand
AGGGGGATAAGATCGCTTTTTTACATTTTTGTATATTAGAATAGAACTTTAGAAAGCACTATGGTAAAATAAAGTGAAGGTAAATTGAAAGTTATCAAAACAAAGATAAAAACGCAACGTGCATCTTTGATGTGCCAGAGCCGGTAGGTAGCCCGGCCGTCCTATATAAATAGGGTAAGTAACCTGCCCCTCCGGGTTGTCCATTCTTTGTTCAATCAATTTTAGGAGGGATTCTTATGGACAAAGTAAATGGAAAGCTGACAGTATTTTTTGAAGAGCCGTTTTGGGTGGGAATCTTTGAACGCATCGAAGATGGTAAACTATCTGTGGCAAAGGTAACATTTGGTGCAGAGCCAAAAGATTATGAAGTACAGGAATATATTCAAAAGTGCTATTTCAGTTTGAAATTCAGTCCGGTTGTTGAAACTGTTGTAAAGGATATCAAAAGAAATCCGAAACGGATGCAGCGGGAAGCAAAGAAGCAGATGCTGGAAATAGGCATTGGTACAAAATCGCAACAGGCGTTGAAATTACAACAGGAACAGAACAAACAGGAGCGTAAAGAAAAAAAACGAAAGAAAAAAGAGGCGGAAGAACAGCGAATGTTTGAACTAAAACAGCGAAAGAAAAGAGAAAAGCATAAGGGACATTAAAAGTCCTTTGGGCTTTTTCTCAAATTCGGGATTTGGAGGTATAAACAATGAGGAAATGTGAAAAGTGTGGAGCAAGTATGAAATTAGATTTAAGACTTAAAGTTAATGGCGGTGGCTATGGGATGGTTGTTCGTGTAGATGAAAAACAAAAGGCGACAACTATAGATGATGTTAGAGTTGCAGTCTGCCCAGAATGTGGTTATACAGAAATGTATTTAGAGGATTTAACGAAATTGAAATCTTAAAAGACAACTTTCAGATTTTTAGAATTAAGAAAAACGGAATTTAGGGAGGGGTCTATAATTGAAATTAGCAGATTTAGCAACAGGTTCTGATTGGATAGTGTGGATTGTCTTTGTGATATTTGCTGTATTTTCTATTATTTTACTTTCTGGACACGGGAGTTGGTTTATTTCCGGATATAATACGGCTTCAAAAGAAGAAAAGGAAAAATATGATGAAAAGAAGTTATGCAGAACAATGGGAATTGGAATGTCTATTATAGCAATTCTTGCATTAATTATGGGCTTGCTTGAAAATATTTTGCCTGCATTTTTTGTATATATTGCATTGGGGATTATTTTGGTTGATGTCGTAGTAATTATCATTTTAGGAAATACACTATGCAGAAAGTAACAACTTTTTAGTTTGTATGCGACAAACGTTTGAACACTTTTTGAACACCGCAACCGTGATGAAGTCTTCAAAGCCCCTTTCTATCAGTATTTGAGATTAAGTAAAACGGTTCGATTCCGGTCTGCGGCATTATTTTTTTCTCTGAGATTTTTGTGAAGTCAATGTTTGCAAGAATCTCAGAATTTTTTTTTATGCATTCCATTTGGAGGTAAGGATATTATTCAAAAAATAACGGCATTGCATCTCATCTTATGAGATACAATGCCGTTATTTTAAAGTCTTCACACTTTTCATTAAAAGTGGACCTGGCGGGAATCGAACCCGCGTCCAAAAACCTGTCCCATGTACTTCTACTATCATAGTCAGTTATTTGACATTCCCTCTGCCGTACGAAAACTAACATCCTTACGGGTTCAGTAGCTTCATAATACGCCTGACAGCTCAAAGCTTTGCCGTCATCGTTTCTCACATAGTCGGTGCCAGATTCCTAAAGTGTGAGTGCTTCAGGGCTGACATGCAGCATTTAGGCTGCAGCTAATTCGAAATTATCGTTAGCGTTTAATTTTAAGTTTGCGATTTAACGCATCAGCCTACGGATAGCTTCTCCATCTTCGAGATCCCTGTCGAAACCAGTACAAGCCCTGATCAGGGTAGAGTAATGAATACTCTCTACTGTAACAGACACATTCTCTTGTGTGCTGTACATACTAATATAGTAAAAAGAAATATAAATGTCAAGTGATTATTGCGTTAAAAGAAGTGAAAAAGCAGTAAAAATTTAGTATTTTTAATGTCATTTCACATATTTTTTATAAAGATAATTACTGTCAGACAGGGAAGAATGTGTTAATATAATAATATGAGTAATTATAAATCTTAACAAGAAAATTCGGAAAAAGGAGAGGTTTCTTATGCCAACAACATACGCACATTATAAATTCGGAAAAGAGGTGCTCAGCGCACTTCCAAGACCCCTTCAGAATTCTATAGAAGCGCATAGAGAGTTGTTTGATATTGGGTTACATGGACCGGATATCTTATTTTATTATAATGCATTAAAGAAAGATCCGGTGAATGAACAGGGGCATACACTTCATGAACAATTTGCCGATGAGTTTTTCCATCATGCTGTTGAAGTGATTGAGAAAGCAAAAGATCCGGCAGCGGCGCGTGCATATATTTATGGATTTATCTGTCATTTTGCTTTAGACAGTGAATGCCATCCTTATGTTGAAAAAATTATGCAGATAGGAAGAGTTTCACACAATGAGATTGAGATGGAGCTGGATCGAATGATGCTGACGGAAGATTATCATGATCCTTTGCGCTATCTGACAGCGAAGCATATTCATCCTAAGATGGAGTATGCGGAAGTGATTGCACCATTTTTCAAAGATGTAACAGCCGAGCAGATCTATAAGGCATTAAAAGGGATGGTTTTTTATCATAAGCTGTTTCTGGCACCGACATCTGGAAAGAGAAAAGCGTTGTTTCTTGGGATGAAGGCAGTGGGGAAATACGATTCATTGCATGACATAGTGATGAGTGTAAAGCCAGATCCGTTATGTCAGAAATATTGCAAGGTTTTGAAACGGCAATATTCAGGTGCAGTGCCGTTAGCTGCGAGTCTGATCGTACAGTATCAGAAGAAATTATTCCAGGATACACCGCTTCCGGAACGTTTTCATGAGACATTTGGTGCAGGAGAAGAGTGGGAGAAACTGCGTCTGTAGAGAATCGAAGAAAAGAGCAACAGACTGCTTGCCAGGAGAGATGCAGAAGAAGAGAAAAAGAGTCAGGAGAATGTAGATGAAGGAATTCGTTAAAGTGCAGGATATCACGAAAACTTATAAAATGGGTGAAGTTGAGATTCATGCAGTGGATCACATCAGCTTTTCGATTGAGCAGGGAGAACTTGTTGTAATCGTTGGACCAAGTGGTGCAGGTAAGACAACTGTGCTTAATATTCTCGGCGGAATGGATACGGCAACAAGCGGGAAGCTGTATGTAGATGGAAAAGATATTACAGCTTATAATTCCAAACAGCTGACAGGATACCGCAGAGATGACATCGGATTTGTTTTTCAGTTTTATAATCTTGTGCCGAATCTGACCGCATTGGAAAATGTTGAGCTTGCGTTGCAGATCAGTAAGGATCCGTTGGATGCACAGGCAGTTTTGGAGGAAGTTGGTCTGGGGGAACGGAAGAATAATTTTCCGGCACAGCTTTCCGGCGGTGAGCAGCAGCGAGTTTCAATCGCGAGAGCATTAGCGAAGAACCCAAAGCTTTTGCTTTGTGATGAGCCAACAGGTGCATTGGATTACAATACAGGAAAATCAATTTTGAAATTACTTCAGAATATGTGTAGAGAAAAGGGAATGACAGTTATTATCATTACACATAATCAGGCACTTGCGCCGATGGCAGATCGATTGATTCATATAAAAAATGGACAGGTAGCAAGAATGGAATCTAATGAGAATCCGACTTCGATTGATGAAATTGAATGGTAGGGGATGTGGATGAAGAAAGCATTACGAAAAAACTTTTATATGGAGATCCGTCATAGCCTTGGACGTTTTTTATCCATTTTCTTTATTGTTGCGATAGGATGTGCATTCTTTTCCGGAATCCGTGCATCAGAGCCGGATATGAGATATTCAGGAGATGCATATTTCGATGAGAAGAACCTGATGGATATTCAGGTAATGAGTACTATGGGACTGACAGAAGATGATCTGGATGCAATTCGTGCTGTGGATGGTGTATTGGATGCAGAAGGAAGTTATGCAACAGATGTACTTTGTACGATTCGGGGAAACCAGGTAGCAGTTCATGTTATGGCGCTCCAGGATAAGATGAATCAAGTTCAGTTAGAAGATGGCAGGCTTCCGGAAAAGGAAAATGAATGTGTAATAGATGCAGATTATCTGGATGGAAAGAATCTGAAGATTGGGGATAGGATCACATTATCGAGTGGGACTTCGGATTCTTTGGAAGATACACTTAAGACAGATACATTTACCATTGTTGGTACGGTCAGCAGTCCGGAGTATATTGCATTTCACAGAGGCAGTACAACAATTGGAAATGGAAGTGTCAGTGCCTTTCTTTGCGTTCCGGAGAAAGCATTTTCATTAGATGTGTATACAGAGATTACAGTGCAGGTTGAAGGTGCAAAGGAAGCGACTGCATTTACGAAAGAATATGAAGAACATGTGGATTCTGTGCTGAAAAAGGTTCAGGCAATTAAAGCGGAAAGAGAACAGGCCAGATATGATGAGATTACTTCGACAGCGCAGGAAAAAGTGGATGAAGCACAAGAAGAGTTAGCTCAGGCAGAGCAGGATCTGGCGGATGGAAAAGAAGAGGCGGAAGAAGAACTTGCAAGTGCAAGAGAGAAACTTGATGCAGCGCAGAAAGAGCTTGAACGAGGAAGAAATCAGCTGGCAGCTTCGAAGCTTGAACTGGAGCAGTCGAGAAATCTTTTGATATCAAAGCAAAAGGAGCTGGATCAGTCCAAAGCACAAGTTGAGCAGGGTGCACAGGAACTTAGCGAAAAACAGATTGTACTTACAACATTAAGAAATCAGCTGGCACAACTGAAAGAGCAGGAAGAAAGTCTGGAAGATCAGAGACAAGAACTTTTAGTGCAACAGACACAGATGCAGCAAAAGAAAGACGAGCTTCTGAAAGCAAAGGAAGAATTGCAGCAACAGGCAGAAGACTATCAGTCTGCGTATCAGCAGATTTATCAGCCGCTGAAACAGTCTTATGAAGAACTAAATACACAATATGAACTTCTTTTACAGAACTATGAGGCACTGAAAGAAGAATACGACCGGAAGCAGGAAGCAGGAGAAGAAGATCCAGAATTAAAGGCTCAGTTAGAACAGTTGGAAGCTGAAAAAACAGCAATGGAAGAGAAGTTGACTGAATTGAAAGCAAATCTGGATAAAATGGAACTGGAGGCGAAAGCTGCCGAAGCGGAGATTCAGAAAAACCAGACAAAGATCGAAGCCGGATTGACGCAGATTAACGAAGGGCTTCCAGCAGTTGAAGCCGGGATAGCTCAGATTGAAGAAGGTATTCCGGTATTGCAGGATAATATACAGAAACTGACGGATGTGTTGACACAGGGAGATGCTGCAATCCTTACCGCAAGTCGGCAGATAGATCAGGCAAAGGCGCAGATTACATCCGGTCAGCAGCAGATTGACAGCGGATGGCAGCAGATCAGTGAGGGACAGAAGAAGATTGAGGAGGCACAGCAGCAGTTAAGCAGCGGAACAAAGGAGCTGGAAGACGGTTGGGCAGTGTATGAGGAAGGTCGTATAGAAGCTCAGAAGAAGATTGAAGATGGAGAGCGGCAGATTACAGAAGCAAGAGAAGAGCTTGCGAAAGCACAACAGAAGATTGATGATCTTGAAAAGCCAAAGTGGTATGTTTATGATCGGAACAATCTGACAGAATACAGTGGATACGGAGATAATGCAGACCGTATGCGGGCAATCGGTAAAGTGTTCCCACTCATTTTCTTCCTTGTTGCAGCATTGATCAGTCTGACAACAATGACACGAATGGTAGAGGAGGAGAGAACGCAGATCGGTACTTTGAAGGCTCTCGGATATGGAAATGCTTCAATTGTTGGAAAATATCTCTGGTATGCGATCCTTGCGACATTAACCGGTGGTGTTTTCGGAATTCTGATTGGAGAAAAGATAATTCCATATATCATTATCACTGCATATAAGATCCTGTATCGTCATATGCAAGATATTGTGATCCCGTATAATTTGTATTATGCTGTAACAGCATGTGCAGCGGCACTTGCATGTACAGTAATCGCAACACTGTTCTCCTGTATGAAAGAATTACGAGAGCAGGCAGCAGAATTGATGCGTCCGCCGACACCAAAACAGGGAAAACGAGTATTTCTGGAACGAGTTCCGTTTATCTGGAAAAATCTGAATTTTACATGGAAATCGACCGTGCGTAATCTGGTGCGGTATAAAAAACGCTTCTTCATGACAGTATTTGGAATTGGCGGTTGTATGGGCATGATGTTGTTTGGTTTTGGATTAAAAGATTCTATCTCAGCAATCGTTCCGCTTCAATACGAACAGATTCAGCTTTATGATGGAGACGTTATTTTAAAGGAAGATGTGACAGAAGAAGAAAGAAATGAGGTTCAGAAAGAACTGGATACGGATAAGAAGGTATCAGTGACTGCAGAAAATCTTTTGAAAAATATTGAGATTAGTTCAGGAGAGTCTTCTCAGGAAGTTTATTTAGATGTACCAAAAGATGTGGAAGCATTCAAAAAGTTTGTCGTGATCCGGGATCGGAAGACAAAAGAAATTTATTCATTGGATGATAAAGGAGCAATCCTGACTGAAAAAGCAGCGAAACTGCTGGAAGTCGATGTTGGTGATAAATTAACGATTGATACAGATGATGGAGAGAAAACAGTCTTGATCAGCGCAATCTGTGAGAATTATATGGGACATTATCTCTATATGACATCTGAAGTCTATGAAAAGACATTCGGTGAGGCTCCGGCCTATAATTCAATTTATTATAGAACTCAGGACCGTACAACAGAGGAGGCAAAGGATGTCGGCGAAAATATAATGAAGTGTGATGGAACACTTAGCATCAGCTATACGACAAGCCTGAAAAAGCAGGTGGATCATATGCTGGAGAGTCTGGACATCGTGATTATTGTATTGATTATTTCAGCAGGAATGCTGGCATTTGTAGTGCTGTATAATCTGAATAATATTAACATTACAGAGCGCAAGAGAGAACTGGCAACATTAAAGGTACTTGGATTTTATGACAAGGAAGTTTCTTCTTATGTTTACAGAGAGAATATCCTGCTGACCTTGATTGGGGCACTGGCGGGATTGTTGATCGGAAAAATTCTGCATCGCTTTATTGTTGAGACAGTGGAGATTGATTCGGTTATGTTTGGACGAAATATCGATCCACCGAGTTTCCTGTATGCCTTTCTTCTGACAGTGGCTTTTTCATTGTTTGTCAATGGAGTGATGTATTTTAAGTTAAAGAAGATTAACATGGTTGAATCACTCAAGAGTGTAGAATAAGACAGATTTGTCAGGAAATATAATAACGAACATAATAATGGATTGCAGAGAAGCTGCATGGAACATAGATACAATTGTGAAATGTTCCATGACAGCTTCTTTGTTGTTGCCGGCCGCATATAGCGTAAGCAGCAACCGCACGTAGCATGAACAGTAACTTTTTGTTAAAAAGCACTTGAAATATACCTGTAGGGGGTATATATTAATAATTAGAAAATATACCCCATGGGGGTTATACGATAGGAGAAATACAATGGAAGAAAAGAAAGTCTGTCCGGGATGTTGTCACAAGAAAAAGGATCGACCGGAAAAAGAATATAAAGATCTGATGAATCGTCTGAGTAGAATTGAAGGACAAGTCAGGGGAGTTCGAAGGATGGTTGAAGAAGGCGCGTATTGTCCGGATATTCTGATTCAGGTATCTGCGGTGAATGCGGCTCTGAATAGTTTCAATAAAGTGCTTTTGGCAAACCATATCCGGACATGTGTGGCAGATGATATCCGGGATGGAAAAGATGAAACGATTGACGAGCTCGTGACGACACTTCAGAAATTGATGCGATAAAAGATCTGAAGAGAGATCTGGCACAAAAAGTCCGGATCACAACTTGAAGGAGGAGTAAGATGGAACAATATAATGTGACGGGAATGAGTTGTGCAGCCTGCAGTGCCCGTGTTGAGAAGGCAGTTGGGAAAGTCCCCGGAGTTGAGAACTGTTCAGTCAGTCTTCTGACGAATTCCATGGGAGTGGAAGGCACAGCAACAGTAGATGCGGTCATTGCGGCTGTTGAGGAAGCTGGATATGGGGCAACGTTGAAATCTGCAAAGAATGAAGGGCATGGGATGAATCAAAGTGAGCAGAACTGTGCGGAAGATGCGTTGAAAGACAGGGAGACACCGAAGATGAAAAGGCGTCTGATCGCTTCTTTGTGTTTTTTGATTCCGCTCATGTATCTGTCAATGGGGCATATGATGTGGGGCTGGCCACTTCCGGTATTTCTGGAAGGGAATCATGTGGCGATGGGGCTGGCGCAGCTCCTGTTAACGACAATCGTTATGGTGATCAATCAGAAGTTTTTTATCAGTGGATGGAAAGGCATGATCCATAGAGCACCAAATATGGATACGCTGGTTGCACTTGGTGCAGGTGCATCTTATGGATATAGCGTGTATGCATTATTCGCTATGACGGCAGCGCAGACGGCAGGCGATATGGATCATGTGATGGAGCTGATGCATGAATTTTATTTTGAATCAGCAGCAATGATTTTAACGTTGATCACAGTAGGAAAGATGCTTGAAGCGCATTCAAAGGGAAAGACAACAGATGCATTAAAGAGCCTTATGAAGCTGGCACCAAAGACAGCAACGCTCCTGCGTGATGGAAAAGAACAGGAAGTTTCGATTGACCAGGTGAGAAGAGGAGATCAGTTTGTTGTAAGACCGGGGGAGAATATTCCGGTGGATGGAATTGTTCTGGAAGGAAACAGTGCAGTAGATGAAGCTGCCCTGACCGGAGAGAGTATACCGGTAGATAAAGCAGAAGGGGATAAAGTGTCTGCGGCTACAATGAATCAGTCAGGTTTTCTGCGTTGCGAGGCGACGAGAGTTGGCGAGGATACGACATTATCACAGATCATTCAGATGGTAAGTGATGCGGCAGCAACAAAAGCACCAATTGCCAAAGTGGCAGATAAAGTTTCAGGAGTATTTGTTCCGGCAGTTATTTCTATTGCAGTTGTCACAATGATCGTATGGCTGCTTGTCGGAGAGTCTGTTGGATTTGCACTTGCAAGGGGAATTTCTGTTCTGGTGATCAGCTGTCCGTGTGCATTAGGTCTGGCCACTCCGGTTGCAATTATGGTTGGAAATGGAATGGGCGCGAAGAATGGAATCATGTTTAAGACAGCTGTTTCGCTGGAAGAGACCGGAAAAATGCAGATCGTAGCACTCGATAAGACCGGTACGATCACGAAGGGTGAACCGCGTGTAACGGATATCTTTCCGGTAGGCTGTGAGGAAGCGTATCTGATGCATGCCGCATATGCGCTGGAACAAAAAAGTGAGCATCCGCTTGCGAAGGCGATTATCGCATGGGGCGATGCGAACAACCAGACGGAGGCAGGTGTCGGGGAGTTTCAGGCAGTTTCCGGAAATGGTCTGATGGGCGTCCGCGATGGAAAGCATTTGCAGGGTGGAAACTGGAACTATATTTCCGGGCAGATCAGGATAGCAAAAGAGGAAGAAGCAGAGCTTCAAAAGTAGGCAGAGGTCTATGCATCCGAAGGAAAGACACCATTATTCTTCGCGGAGGATGGCAAGATCCTTGGAATGGTGGCAGTTGCCGATGTGATGAAGGAGGACAGCCCGGAAGCAATCGCGGAGCTTAAAAATATGGGAATCCATGTTGTCATGCTGACCGGTGATAACGAGCAGACGGCTCAGGCAATCGGCAAGCAGGCAGGTGTCGATGAAGTGATCGCAGGCGTGCTTCCGGATGGTAAGGAGGCTGTGATCGCCAATCTGCAGAAGAAAGGAAAGGTTGCGATGGTCGGTGATGGCGTGAACGATGCCCCGGCACTGACACGTGCAGATATGGGTATCGCAATCGGAGCCGGAACGGATATTGCCATCGACGCGGC
>OKTZ01000705.1_pt1 | contig 10089 bp, 7 predicted proteins | sample 1606711 | NCBI WGS metagenome assembly OKTZ01 (sample SAMEA3882535, study PRJEB24775) | human gut metagenome | biome: human-associated habitat; feature: intestine environment; material: feces | place: Netherlands | collected 2009/2010 | reverse complement strand
CAGCTCGAGCCGCCCACCGGCCAGCTTGAGTGCTCCCGCCGTGATCTTCGCGTTGAGTTTTTCCCGTTCGGCGCGCATCCGCCCTTCCCCCTTCTTGCTATGCCTGCCCCGCCGGGGCAGTGCTCTGATCTTCTTATCCCCAGTGTACCATGCCCGCCCTCTGCGGGCAAGCCGCAAATCGACGCAAATAACTCAGGAGGCTGTAAAAATGAACCTGTCTCTCATCCGTTCCATGACCCGCAGCGCTGTCTTCGAGCTGGAAAACGGCAAGTGCTTCCGCCCGGAGCACCCCTTCGCCGTGTCTCTGAACGGCAAGACCATTTATGAAAGCTGCAACACCAACGTCTTTTCCCTCTTCTCCCTGACCCCGGCCACCGACTACACCGTCACCGTTGAGTCGGAGGGCGAGACCCTGACCGCGAACTTCCGCACCCAGGACGAGAGCTTCTTTGTGGATGCGTCCCGCTACGGTCTGGTGGCCGACGGCGAGACCGACAACACCGGCAAGCTGCAGGCGGCCCTTTCCACCTGCCCCAAGGGCGGCACCGTCTATGTTCCGGCCGGCCGTTACCGCACCTCCAGCCTGTTCCTGAAGAGCTGCACGACCCTGTATCTGGAAAAGGGCGCCGTGCTGCTGGGCGACAACGACCGCACCCATTACCCCATCCTGCCCGGCGTCCTGCCCAGCGAGAACGAGGTGGATGAATACTACCTGACCGGCTGGGAGGGCAACCCCCTGAACAGCTTTGCAGGCCTGCTGAACATCACCCAGGTGCACGATGTGGTCGTGACCGGTGAGGGCACCCTGGACTGTGACGCCCAGAACGGCGACTGGTGGGTGAACCCCAAGGTCAAGCGCATCGCATGGCGTCCCCGCGCTGTGGCAATGGTGGACAGCGAGAACGTCTGCCTGCACGGCATCACGGTGCAGAACAGCTACTCCTGGACCATCCACCCCATCTTCGTCAAGCATCTGGATCTGCTGAACTTCAACATCAACAACCCCTACAACGCCCCCAACACCGACGGCATTGACCCCGAAAGCTGCGAGGATACCCGCATCATCGGCGTGAACATCCATGTCGGCGACGACTGCATCGCCATGAAGGCCAGCAAGGTCTTCCTGGGCATGAAGCTGAAGAAGAGCTGCGAGCACACCGTCATCCGCAACTGCCTGCTGGACAAGGGCCACGGCGGCATCGTCATCGGCAGCGAGATGAGCGGCGGCGTCAAGGACATGGTGGTCACCCAGTGCCTCATGGACCACACCGACCGCGGCCTCCGCGTCAAGACCCGCCGCGGCCGCGGCAACACGGCCGTCATCGACGGGCTGGTCTTCCGCAACGTGGAGATGCGGGGCGTCAAGGCACCCTTCGTCATCAACATGTTCTACTTCTGCGACCCGGACGGCCACGGCCCCTATGTCCAGTGCCGCGAGCCTCTGCCGGTGGACGAGTACACCCCCAAGCTGGGCACCCTGACCATGGAGAATATCGTGGCCACCGACGCCCAGTTTGCAGGCTGCTACTTCGACGGCCTGCCGGAGCAGCCCATTGAGCGCGTTACCATGAAGAATGTCACCATCACCTTCGACCCCGACGCCAAGGAGGGTCAGGCTGCCATGGCCGACAACCGCCCGCTGGTCAAGAAGCTGGCCATCTACGCCGAGAACGTCAAGAACATCAAGCTGCACAACGTCAAGATCGAGGGCTACGAGGGCGAGCGTCTGCGCTTCGCCAACGTCGGCCATTTTGAGGAGGACTAACATCATGACACACGAAGAGATCCTGTCCATGCTGGGCAATTATGTGGACTACCTCATCGCCAATTCCAGCGCTGAGACCCCCATGTGGAACATCGAGAAGGTACGCAGCGGCAAGCCCAACAAGTGGAACTACATCGACGGCTGCATGATCACCGCCTGCCTGAGCCTGTACAAGACCACCGGCGACGAGAAGTACCTGAGCTTTTCCAAGAACTTCATCGACTGGTTCGTGCAGGAAGACGGCTCCATCAAGACCTACGACCCGAAGGAGTACAACCTCGACAACGTGAATCAGGGCAAAAACCTGTTCATCCTCTACGACATCTTCGGCGACGAGAAGTACCGCAAGGCCATCGACACCATCCGCAGCCAGCTGCTCACCCAGCCCCGCACCAAGGAGGGCAACTTCTGGCACAAGGACATCTATCCGTGGCAGGTGTGGCTGGACGGCACCTACATGGCCCAGCCCTTCTACATGGAGTACGAGACCCGCTTCAACAAGATGCAGGGCTGCATCGACAGCTACAAGCAGTTCATGAACATCCGCAGGCACATGCGCGACCCGAAGACCGGTCTGTACTACCACGGCTACGATGAGAGCCGCGCGATGTACTGGGCCGACCCGGAGACCGGCTGCAGCCCCAACTTCTGGCTGCGGGCCATGGGCTGGTTCATGGTGGCTATGGTGGATGTGCTGGAGCGGATGGACGAGCAGCTGTACAACGAGTACCGCGGCATCATGGCCATGTTGAAGCAGACCATTGAGGACGTGCACAAGTTCCAGGACGAGGAGACCGGCATGTTCTGGCAGGTGATGGATCACCCCGGCGTGGAGGGCAACTACCTGGAGACCAGCGGCACGGCCCTGTTTGCCTATGCCGTGCTCAAGGGCGTGCGTCTGGGCTACCTGCCCAAGCGGATGGCTGCCTGGGCCGAGAAGGCCTTCTACGGCACCTGCGACAAGTACCTGTCCAAGAACCCGGACGGCAGCCTGCAGCTGGGTGGCATCTGCCTCGTGGCCGGCCTCGGCGGCAAGGACCACCGCGACGGCTCGCTGGCCTACTATTTCAGTGAGCCTGTGGTCTGCAACGATGCCAAGGGCGTCGGCCCGCTGGTGCTGGCCTACACCGAAATGATCGCCCGCTGAGTACACGAACCAAATAGAAACTGCATTGGGGCCGGGAGCTTTTCCCGGCCCCAATGCGTTTTCCGGGCGCAAAAAAGAGGAACTGCACGGGGCAGTTCCTCTGGGAAAAGGCTGTTTACTTGAGCACCGCACCGAGGTTTGCACTCGTGACCATGCGGGCATAGCGGCTGAGCCAGCCGGTCTTGATGTTGGGTTCGGGTGCGACATACCGGGCTTTGCGCTCGGCCAGCACGTCGTCGGAGACCTCCAGCGTGATGCTGGCGTTGGGGATATCAATGTGGATGATATCGCCCTCCTCGATGAGGCCGATGGGGCCGCCGGAAGCCGCTTCGGGGCTGACATGGCCAATGGCAGCGCCGCGGGAAGCGCCGGAGAAGCGGCCGTCGGTGATGAGGGCCACGGTCTTGTCCAGCTTCATGCCGGCCAGTGCAGAGGTCGGGTTCAGCATCTCACGCATACCGGGGCCGCCCTTGGGGCCTTCGTAGCGGATGACCACCACGTCGCCCGGGACGATCTGGCCTGCGTAGATGGCTGCAATGGCGGTCTCCTCGCTGTTGAAGACGCGGGCCGGGCCGGAGTGCTCCTGCATCTCCGGGGCGACGGCGCTGCGCTTGACCACGCAGCCGTCCGGTGCGATGTTGCCCCACAGGATCTGCAGACCGCCGGTCTGGGAGTAGGGGTTCTCGATGGGACGGATGGCCTTTTCGTTCAGGATGTGGGCACCCTTGATGTTCTCGCCCAGGGTCTTGCCGGTGACGGTGGGGACATCCAGATCCAGCAGGCCCTTCTTGGCCAGCTCGGCCTGCACGGCGGGGATGCCGCCTGCGGCGTAGAGGTCGGGCATGTGGGTGGGGCCGGCGGGGGCCAGATGGCAGAGGTTCGGGGTCTTGGCGCTGATCTCATTGAACAGCTTCAGGTCGATGGGCACACCGGCCTCGTAGGCGATGGCCAGCAGGTGCAGAACGGTATTGGTGGAGCAGCCCAGCGCCATATCGCAGGTCAGTGCGTTGCGGATGGAGCGCTCGTTGATGATCTGGCGGGCGGTGATGCCCTTGTTGACCATCTCCATGATGGCCATACCGGCGTGCTTTGCCAATTGCAGACGCTTGGAGTAGACCGCCGGGATGGTGCCGTTGCCGGGCAGGGCGATGCCGATGGCCTCGCACAGGCAGTTCATGCTGTTGGCGGTGTACATGCCGGAGCAGCTGCCGCAGCTGGGGCAGCAGTTGCAGGTGCAGTCTTCCAGCTGCTCGTCGGTGATCATGCCCGCCTTGTAAGCGCCCACAGCCTCGAACATCTTGGAAAGGCTGACTTCCTCGCCGCCGTAGCTGCCGGCCAGCATGGGGCCGCCGGAGCAGACCACCGCGGGCACATCCATGCGGACCGCGGCCATGACCATGCCGGGCACGATCTTATCGCAGTTGGGCACCAGCACCAGACCGTCCAGCTGATGAGCCATCAGCATGGTCTCCACGCTGTCGCAGATCAGCTCGCGGGAGGCGAGGCTGTACTTCATGCCCACATGGCCCATGGCGATGCCGTCGCACACGCCAATGGCGGGGATCAGGATGGGGGTGCCGCCTGCCATCTGCACACCGGCCTTGACGGCATCGGCGATCTTATCCAGATTCATGTGGCCGGGCACGATCTCACTGTAGGCGCTCACCACGCCGATGAGGGGGCGCTCCAGCTCTTCGGGGGTGTAGCCCAGGGCATAAAACAGGCTGCGGTTCGGAGCGCGCTCCGAGCCTTTGGTCACGTTGTCACTTCTCATGTTGTCCTCTCTCTTTTCTGAAACCCTCTCAGTCAACGCCTGACGGCGTTGCCAGCTCCCCCGAAGGGGGAGCCATTGGCACGCCGGGCAAGCCAGGGGTGTTTATCACAAAATGCCGGGCCCCGCTCTCCTTATCAACAACAGCAGACTTGATGCTACTGGGTGAGAGAACAGCGCCCGGCGCTTTATAGGAAAATGAAATTCAAATCGTTCAGCAGGAACTTTGCCGATACGCCAGCGGCTCGCCCTTCGGGAGAGCTGGCGCGAAGCGCCTGAGAGGGTTTACTTCTTCAGCCAGCTCATCATGCTGCGCAGCTCTGCGCCCACCTTCTCGATGGGGTGTTCGGCCTGCATCCGGCGCTCAGCCAGGAAGTGGACCTTGCGGCCGCCCTTGGGGCTCATCTCGGTCAGGAACTCGGAAGCAAAGGTGCCGTCCTGGATCTCGGTCAGGACCTTCTTCATCTCCTTGCGGGTCTCCTCGGTGATCAGGCGCTTGCCGGTGCGGTAGTCGCCGTACTCAGCGGTGTTGGAGATGGAGTAGCGCATCTTGGAGAAGCCGCCCTCGTTGATCAGGTCAACGATCAGCTTCATCTCGTGGCAGGTCTCAAAGTAGGCCATCTCGGGGGCGTAGCCGGCCTCGACCAGCGTGTCGAAGCCAGCCTGGATCAGCTCGCAGACGCCGCCGCAGAGCACTGCCTGCTCGCCGAACAGGTCGGTCTCGGTCTCCTCCTTGAAGGTGGTCTGCAGGATGCCTGCACGGCCAGCGCCGATGCCGGAAGCGTAAGCCAGAGCGATGTCCTTTGCCTTGCCGGTGTAATCCTGCTCCACGCAGATCAGAGAGGGGCAGCCCTCGCCCTCGGTGTACAGGCGGCGGACGATGTGGCCGGGGCCCTTGGGGGCGATCATGATGACGTCCACATTCTTGGGTGCGGTGATGGTCTTGAAGTGGATGTTGAAGCCGTGTGCAAAGGCCAGAGCCTTGCCCTCGGTCATGTAGGGTGCGACCTGCTTGATGTAGATGTCGGCGCACAGCTCATCGGGCACCAGCATCATGACGACGTCGCCGGCCTTGGCAGCCTCCTCGACCTCCATGACCTTGAAGTTGGGATGCGTTGCAGCGAACTCAGAAGCCTTTTCCCAGTGAGCAGAACCCTTGCGCAGGCCGACGACGACGTTGACGCCGCTCTCGGCCAGGTTCTCGGAATGGGCGTGGCCCTGGCTGCCGAAGCCGATGACAGCGACGGTCTTGCCGTCCAGCACGCCGAGGTTGCAGTCGGAATCGTAGTATTTCTTGATAGCCATGGTAGTTGTTCTCCTTTTGCTTTTTCTGTTTGGATTTTATATTCGGTTGATTTGAAAACTGGGTGAAACCCTCTCAGTCTCGCATTGCTCGCCAGCTCTCCCAAAGGGAGAGCTTTGGTGCGAACATTTCCGTCCCTGCAAAAACCTCGCCCTTCGGGAGAGGTGGCAGCGCGTAAGCGCTGACGGAGAGGGTCAAAAACGTGTTAGTGGCACTTCGTTCCCGGCAGGGGCAGCTGCGCGTCGCGCACTTCCTGCGGGGGTTTCTGTATGTGCTGGTGCATCCCGCCGCGTTCCAGCGCGGTGACGCCGGTACGGCACAGTTCGAGGATGGTGTAATCCGCGAACATCTTCAGGAAGGCGTCGATCTTTTCGGGCTTGCCGATCAGCTCAAAGACCATGCTGTCCGGGGACAGGTCGATGATCTTGGCCTTGTAGATGCTGCCCACCTCCCGCAGCTCCGCGCGGTTGTGGACATCGGCGGCGACCTTGAGCAGCAGCAGCTCCCGCTCCAGCGCGTTCTCGTGGTTGAGCACGAAGACCTGGCGGGTGACTTCCAGCCGCTCGGTCTGGAGGATGAGCTGATTCAGCTCCTTTTCGGTGCCGGACACCGCGACCGTGATGCGGCTGACGGTGGGGTCGTTGGTGGCGGAAACGGTCAGGCTGTCGATGTTGAAGCCGCGGCGGCAGAACAGGTTGGACACACGGGCCAGAACGCCGCTCTGGTTGTCCACCAGCAGACTGATGACTCTGCGTTTGGATTCCATGGTGCGTTCCTCCTTACTTCATGATGATATCGTTGATGTCGCCGCCGCCGGGGATCATGGGCAGGACCTTTTCGTCCTTGTCGATGATGCACTCGATCCAAGTGGGGCCTTTGCGCTTCATCGCTTCGGCAAAGGCGGACTGGAACTCGGCGAGATTGGTGCAACGGTATCCCTTCAGGCCGAAGCCCTCGGCCAGCTTGACGAAGTCGGTGTGGCGGTGGGGGTCGGTCTGGGAGTAGCGCTTTTCGTAGAAAGTGGTCTGCCACTGGCGCACCATGCCCAGCACAGAGTTGTTGAAGATGACCGTGATGATAGGCAGCTCATAGCTGACAGCGGTGCAGGCCTCGTTGAGGTTCATGTGGAAGGAACCGTCGCCCGTGAACATGACCACCCGCTGCTCCCGGCCCAGCGCCATCTGTGCGCCGATGGCCGCGCCATAGCCAAAGCCCATGGTGCCCAGGCCGCCGCTGGTGATAAAGCCGCGGCTCTTGGTGTGGCGGATGTACTGTGCCGCCCACATCTGGTGCTGGCCCACGTCGGTGACATACACGGCCTCGGGGCCGCACTGGCTGCACACCTCGCCGATGACCTGATGGGGCATCAGGCGGGTGGGGTCGGACACAGGGTGGTAATCCTGTGCCTGCCACTCGTGGATCATCTTCATCCAGTCGGGGTGCTTTTTCTCTTCCACCAGCGGCAGCATGGCGTTCAGCACATAGGCTGCATCGCCCACGATGGAAAGATCCACATCCACGTTCTTGCCCAGCTCGCTGGGGTCGATGTCGATCTGGATGATGGTGGCGTTCTTGGCAAAGGTCTTGGGGTTCAGGGCCACACGGTCCGAGAAGCGGGTGCCCACCGCGATGAGGACATCACAATCCGCCACGGCCCGGTTGGAGGTGTAGCAGCCGTGCATTCCCACCATGCCGATGTTCATCGGGTCGCCGTAGGGCACGACGCCTGCGGCCATCAGGGTGTAGGTGGCGGGCATGCCGGTCTTTTCCAGCAAATCGCGCAGGGGCTGGCAGCCCGCCGCGCTGCGGACGCCGCCGCCGAAGTAGACGATCGGGCGCTCCGACTCGTTGATCATCTGAGCGGCCTTTTTGACGTCCTCCTCATTATACCGGGTCACGGTGCGGATGAGCTCGGGAGCCTTGGGGGTGAACTCACAGGAGGCAGCCGTGATGTCCTTGGGAATATCGACGAGGACGGGACCCTTGCGGCCCGACTGCGCAATGCGGAAGGCTGCGCGCATCGTGTCGGCCAGGTCCTCGACCCGGCGCACCGTGTAGTTGTGCTTCGTGATGGGCATCGTGATGCCCTCAATGTAGGCCTCCTGGAAGGAGTCCTTGCCCAGCAGCGTTGTGGCGACGTTGCCGGTGAAAGCGACCATCGGCACGCTGTCCATGTAGGCTGTGGCAATGCCGGTGACGAGGTTCGTGGCACCGGGGCCGCTGGTGGCCAGCACGACGCCGGTGCGGCCCGTGGCGCGGGCGTAGCCGTCTGCCGCGTGGGACGCGCCCTGCTCATGGGCGGTCAGCACATGGCGGATGCGGTCCGAGTTTTTATAAAGTTCATCGTACAGATTCAACACTGCGCCGCCGGGATAGCCGAACAGGGTGTCAACGCCCTGCTCGACCAGCACTTCGACGAAGATCTGTGAACCGGTCAATTTCATGTTTCTGCTCCTTCCTGGTTTTAGCACGGCCTGCCGGGGGTCTGTAGGGCGGCCTCCCGTAAGAGGGGCAAAGGATAAAACAAAACAGGCTTTGCCCCTTGTATTCCAAGAGACAAAGCCTGTGTATAGCTCTGCGGTACCACTCTTATTGGGGCAGTGCCCCCACCTCATGGGCCTCCAACAAGGCCCGGCACTGTAACGGGTGCGCCCGTACCGCCCTACTGTGATTTCGGGTGGTCTGCTCCGGGATCAGTTCGCGGCCTGCTGCCCTGCTGCCTTGCACCGACCGGCAGCTCTCTGCAGGGTGCGGGACCGTTACTAACTTCCCATCCACGCATTGTCTGAATGTGTGATAAACTATACCGTACTTTTGCAGATTTGTCAAGACTTGTTTGAAAATTCCGCAACAAATCTTGCAACTTTTTGCGGCGGCGTTTATACTGGTGGTAAAGAGTGTATCTCTTGGGAAAGGAATATGAATATGCTTCGTAATGAATGGCTGGCCCATCTGGATGGGCTTGTGGTGTTCCGCGGCCTGCTGGCGGCGGTCTCTGCACGCGGCGCTGGCAGCGGATGAGGACGCCCTGACGGGCGCTGTCGCCGCGTTTGAGGCGGCGCTGTTTGCCCGCGGCACCAACTGGACCGAGGCCCTGCTGGATGCCGTGCTCGAGGAGGAAAACCTCTGCCTGCGTGTGGCAGCCGGGCAGGATGCCGGCCCCGTGCTGGAGACTGCGCTGAACAGCGAGCTGGACTTTTTGCAGACGCTTGGCCGTGCGCCGCTGGACGAGGTGTTCCCCGGCGCGGCAGTGTTCCTGCCGCGGTGGGAGACAACGCCCGACGCCGACTACCACGCGGCCTATGAGGCGCGCCGTGCGGCCATGGGCCAGAAGGGCTACGGCATGTTTGCCCGCCACCATGTCTTTGCGCTGGAGGACGGGCATCTGGTGCCGGTGCGCTACCCCGACCCGCAGCGTCTGAGCGAGCTGCCCGGCTACGAGCAGGAGCGCGAGAAGGTCATTGCCAACACCCGCGCCCTGCTGGAGGGCCGCCCGGCCAATAACGTGCTGCTCTACGGCGATGCGGGCACGGGCAAGTCCAGCACGGTCAAGGCGATTGCCAACGAGTTTGCGCCCGACGGCCTGCGCCTGATCGAGGTGAAGAAGAACCAGCTCTACCAGATCCCCGCCCTGATGGACGAGCTGGCTAAGAACCCGCTGAAATTCATCCTCTTTATTGATGACTTGAGCTTTGCCTCCAACGATGACGACTTTGCGGCGCTGAAGGCAATCCTGGAGGGCGGCGTCGGCGGGCGCAGCCATAATGTGGCGGTCTACGCCACAAGCAACCGCCGCCACCTCGTCAAGGAGACGATGGCGGACCGCAGCGGCGACGACCTGCACGCGATGGACACCCGGCAGGAGCTTATGAGCCTGTCGGCCCGGTTCGGCCTGACGGTGACGTTCCAGCAGCCTGATAAGGACCGCTATGACCGCATCCTGCTGGAGCTGGCGAAGCAGTACAATGTCCAGATGCCCAGCGACCAGCTCTTTATCAAGGGTGCCGCCTTTGCCCTGCGCGCCGGTGGCCGCAGCCCGCGCGTAGCCAAGCAGTTTGTGGAACTGCTGGCAGCGGGTGTGAAGGTGTAATGATGTGCCCCCT
>OKTZ01000682.1_pt1 | contig 10319 bp, 8 predicted proteins | sample 1606711 | NCBI WGS metagenome assembly OKTZ01 (sample SAMEA3882535, study PRJEB24775) | human gut metagenome | biome: human-associated habitat; feature: intestine environment; material: feces | place: Netherlands | collected 2009/2010 | reverse complement strand
ATCAATTTCGGCTTGATATTATATTGGTAGATTGTTACAATATCAAAGTACTAAAAACCGAGGCCGAAATGCTCCGGTAATGGTTTGGGTTACAAAGTTTTGTCAAAAATATTATAAAAAGGGAGACAAAGAAGTATGAAGAAATGGGTATATTTGTTTACCGAAGGTAATGCAAACATGCGCGAACTGCTTGGTGGTAAGGGCGCGAATCTGGCTGAGATGACCAACATTGGTCTGCCGGTTCCTCAGGGCTTCACCATTACAACAGAGGCATGTACACAGTATTATGAAGATGGACGCGAGATCAATGAAGAGATCCAGGGTCAGATCAACGAGTACATTACTAAGATGGAAGAGATCACCGGCAAAAAGTTCGGCGACCACGAGAATCCTTTGTTAGTATCCGTTCGTTCCGGCGCGAGAGCATCCATGCCCGGTATGCCGCCGCAGGCAGCCGCATCATCAATGCCAATACCTTTGGCGCTTCCGCCCACAAGCTGGCGGGCAGCGAGTACACGCTGGAGGAGATCATTGCAGCGGGTATTGCCAACTGCAAACGGGCCTGTGCCCCTTACGGTGCATTGGCCGCGCTGGATGTGGGCCCGCTGGGGGAGCTGCTGGAACCCAACGGCACCCTTGCGTTTGAGGATGCCGTGGCAGAGTATGGACGCATCGTCCGGGCAGGCGTGGCCGCCGGGGCTGACCTCGTGTTCCTTGAGACCTTTACCGATCTGTATGAGCTGAAGGCCGCCCTGCTGGCCGTCAAGGAGAACAGCAGCCTGCCCGTGCTGGCCAGCATGAGCTTTGAAGCAGGCGGCCGCACCTTTACCGGCTGCACGGTCGAGAGCTTTGCCGCCACCGCCCGGGGTTTGGGGGCCGATGCCGTGGGCATCAACTGCTCTCTTGGCCCCAAGGAGATCTTCCCCATGGCAAAGCGGCTGACCGAGGCCCTGCCCGGCAGCTTCCCGGTGTTCGTCAAGCCCAACGCGGGCCTGCCCCGCGCCGATGGCTCGGGCTACGATATCACCCCGCAGCTCTACGCCATGCAGATGAAGCCCTACCGGGAACTGGGCCTGTTTGCTGCAGGCGGCTGCTGCGGCACCACCCCGGAGTTTATCCAGCTGCTGAACGGCGTGTTTGCCGATTGCAGGCCGGGCCGCCCCGACCACCCCATGAAGTCGGTGGTGTGCAGCCCCATGGACTGCGTAAATGTGGACGGCATCACGGTGGTGGGTGAGCGCATCAATCCCACCGGCAAAAAGCGGTTCCAGCAGGCCCTGCGGGAAGGGGATATGAACTATGTGCTGGAACAGGCCGTGAGCCAGACCGAGGCCGGGGCCCAGATCCTGGATGTGAACGTGGGTGCGCCCGGTGTGGATGAGCCTGTCCTGATGGAGCAGGTGGTCAAGGCGCTGCAGAGCGTGGTCAGCCTGCCGTTGCAGCTGGATTCCTCCCATGCCGAGGCACTGGAACGGGGCCTGCGGGTCTACAACGGCAAGCCCATCGTCAACTCGGTGAACGGCGAGGAGGAAAAGCTGAACACCATTCTGCCCCTGTGCAAAAAGTACGGCGCGGCGGTGGTCGGCCTTGCCATTGACGAGCGGGGCATCCTGCCCAAAGCCGAGGACCGCGTGGCCATTGCCCGCCGCATCCGGGACGCGGCACTGGCGGCAGGCATCCCGCAGGAGGACATCTATATCGACTGCCTGACCCTGACGGCCAGCGCCCAGCAGAAGGATGTCCTCGCCACGGTGGAGGCCCTGCACACCTGCAAGACGGAACTCGGCGTCCGGACCATCCTGGGCGTGTCGAACATCAGCTTCGGCCTGCCCTGCCGCACCTACCTGAACACGACCTTCCTCACGATGGCCATGTATGCGGGCCTCGACCTCGCCATCATGAACCCGTCCAGCGAGGAGATGATGGCGGCGGTCTACGCTTACAACGTTCTGACCAACCGGGACCGGCAGAGCACGAAGTACATTGAGCGGTATGCCAACCGGGTGCCCGCTTCTGCCGCACTGGTGCAGGCCGTGCAGAATGCCCAGACCGCCCCGGCAGCAGGCGAAACGCCGGAGGCCGCCGGCCCCTATGCCCCCTTGATGAAGGCGGTGGAAAAGGGCCTGAAGGGCGAAGCCGCCGCCCAGACCCGCGCCCTGCTGGAGACGAAGGAAGCGCTGGAACTGGTGGACGAAGCCCTCATCCCGGCGCTGGACATCGTGGGCAACAAGTACGAGAAGGGCACCCTCTATCTGCCGCAGCTGCTGCAGGCGGCCAGCGCCGCCCAGAGCGCCTTTGAGGAGATCAAGACGGCCATCGCCAAAAAAGGCGGCACCAGCGAGAGCAAGGGCCGCATCGTCATCGCCACGGTCAAGGGGGACGTCCACGACATCGGCAAGAACATCGTGAAGGTCATCCTCGAAAACTACGGCTTTGAGGTCATCGACCTGGGCCGCGACGTGCCGGTGGAGACGGTCGTGAACACCGTCCGGGAGAAGAACGTGCATCTGGTCGGCCTGTCCGCCCTGATGACGACCACCCTCAAGAGCATGGAAGAGACCATTGCGGCCCTCCATGCAGCCAAACTGGATTGCAAGATCATGGTCGGCGGTGCCGTCCTGACGCCGGAATACGCTGAAAAGATCGGTGCCGACTGGTACGCCAAGGATGCCAAGCAGAGTGCCGATATTGCCAAGGAGTTCTTTGGCGTATAAGTTGGAATATTAAGAGAAAACGACCCTCTCCGCATTGCAATTCCCGGAGAGGGTCGTTTTTTGCTTACTTTTTGATCCAGTTGTCCACTGCACTCACCAGAGCCCTGCCCCGGCGGCCCAGGAGCTTGGGCAGGAGCATCCGGGCCATGGCCCAGACACCTGCAAAGTTGAACAGGATGATGGCGGCGGTCAGGAGGCCTGTCCACAGGCCGTAGAGCGGAGGCTCGGCCAGCAGGAGCAGGGCCTCGCCCGCCAGCACGCCGAAGTTCAGCGCCACCCGGCCCGGGTGGATGGACATACCGATCATGTTGTGGGCATCCAGCGCGCGCAGCACGAACACGATGCCCAGACCGAAGAAGGAAGCCACCGTTGCGCCGATGGGCCCCCACCACTTGATGAAGAAGTAGTTCATAATGCAGTTGCTCACGGCACCGGCCAACATGGTCCACAGGCTGTGGGTGGACTTTTTGTTGACAACGTATGCGCTGTTGAGGAACTGGTTGAAGCAGCTGCAGGTGGAAGCCAGCGTCAGGAAGGGCACAAAGTGCCAGGCATAGTAGTAGTTGGACTTCATCACGTGCATGACCGGGCGGCAGAGCCAGATGATGCCCGCCGCACAGCAGAACAGCACCGAGGAATAGGTGCGGAAGATCTTAGTAAAGAACCGGGCGCGGCCCTCCTCCTCGGTCACGGCGGAGAGCTGCCAGGCATCGTAAAAGATCAGGCCCAGCGTGGTCAGGATGGTGGGCAGGAAGTAGCCGGTGGAAAGCAGGCCGCTCCAAGCGTCGCCGCTGTGGCCGTCCAGCCCACCGCACATCTCGCGCACGAAGAACAGGTCCGATGCGTTGATGACCCAGAAGCTGATCTGGGCCGGGATCATGGGCAGGGAAAAGCGGAGCATCTGTTGCCAGAGATCCCGGTTCAGGCCCTTGAGCTCCACATAGTTCCACAGCCTGCCGGTGATGCAGAGGAAGAGCACGCTGACCAGGTCACCGCTGATGATGGCCAGCAGGTAGCCGTTGGCACCCCAGTGGAAGCCCACAAGGTAGAGCACATAGAACATCAGGGTGGCAAAGGTGCACAGGATGCCGTCCACGGCCACCAGCTTGTTCCACTGGCGGCTGCGCACGAACTGGGTGCAGAGGGTGCGCAGGCAGCTCATGAGGACGTAGATATAGATGAGCAAGCCGTACTGGGCCATGTCAGGCAGGAACTGCGCCACTGGCCAGCAGAGCACGAGGATGCCGAAGCCCCCGAGGATGGTGAGCAGGCCGTTGGTGAACACCTGCTTTTCGCTGTTGCCCTTGTCGAGGCCGAAGCGGATGATGGCGTTGGACATGCCCATCGACACAAAGGGGATGAGCAGGTTGGCGTACTGGCTCAGGATCTTGGCCAGGCCCAGATCGGAGATCTCGGCCATGGCGTAGGTCAGGAACGGCTGCACCAAAAGGGTCAGCAGCTTTGACGAAAAGCTCGAAATGGCAAAGATAATGGTGTTTCCGGCCAGCTTTGAATATTTGTCGCTGCCGGAGGTCTTTTTTTCACTTTCCAAGGGTCGAACCCCTCCTGTTGATTTTTATCACAAGGTTTATTTCAATAAAGCCCGCCGTTCTTTCCAGTCCGGCAGCAGCTTTTCCACCTCGGCCCAGAAGGCCGGGCTGTGGTTGGGCTGCAAAAAGTGGCAGTACTCATGCACTACCACATAGATCTGCGCCGCCGGGGGCATATGATACAGCTGCAAAGCAAAGGTGATCTGCCGCTTTGCCATGGCGCAGACACCCCAGCGGCTGACCATGCTCCGCACCTTGATGGTGGGTTTCTGCCCGCCCAGCACCCCGGCAAAGGCCGGGTAGACCTTATCACTCATGGCGGTAAAGCAGGCCAGGGCCTCGGCCTGGGAGGGCAGGGGTTGGTCATTCCGGGCGTTCCGCCGCAGCTGGCGGGAGACCGCCTCCCGGATCCACTGGGCCTGCTCTGTCACAAAGGCATCGGCAAAGCCCACCGCGTAGGACCACGGGATGCTCACGGCCACGGTGCCGTCCCGCCGGATGTGCAGGTTGAGCCGCTTGACCTTTTTGCGGGTCAGCTCATAGGGAATGCCTGCGGCGGTGCGCCGGGTCACTTCCGGCTTGCGCTGCGGCATTTCAGCCAGTCCTCCACGGGCAGCTGGGCCAGAACCACCGCTGCAAAAATGAGGGTGCAGCCAAAGACCTCCCGCATGGAAAGGCTCTGGTGGAGCAGCAGCCAGCCGCCCAGCGCGCTGAATACACTCTCCAGACACATGATGAGGCTTGCAATGGCGGGGTTTACGTCCCGCTGGCCCAGGATCTGCAGGGTGTAGGCCACGCCGCTGGACATCACGCCGCAGTAGGCCAGCGGGAGCCAGTTGGCCCCGAACTCGGCCAGGGTGGGATTCTCGAACAGGAGGGCGGCAGCGGTGCTCTCTACGGCCACCACAAAGAACTGCAGCAGGCTCAGGCGGACACCGTCCACCTGCGGGGCAAAGTGATCCACCGTCATGATCTGAAAGCTGAACAGCACGGCGCAGGAAAGCAGGATCCAATCGCTGGCTTCAATGCCGCCAAAGCCGTTTTTCATGCAGAGCAGATAGAGCCCGCCCACGGCGATGACCATGCTCAGCCAGAGCCGGGCACTGCCCCGCCGCCCCAGAAACAGCCCGAATACCGGCACCAGCACCACATACATGGCGGTCAGGAAACCGGCCTTGGCCGTGGAAGGGTTGAGCGTGATGCCGATCTGCTGGGCAGCGGAGGCCGCAAACAGCAAAGTGCCGCAGCAAAGCCCCGCCGTCAGCAGATGTCTGCGGTCGGCAGGGGCTTTGGGCCAGCCATAGGCTGCGCCGTGCCTGCGGTGGAGGGCATCGAAGGCGCGGACGGTGGGCAGCAGCACCAGCACCGCCAGCCAGCTGCGCCCGGCCAGAAAGGAATAAGCCCCCATGCCGGAGCCTGCGCTCTGGGCCACGAACGCCGTGCCCCAGATAAAGGCGCAGAGCATCAGCATGAGAGAGTGTTTTGTTTGTGTGTTCATCTTAGCCGATGCCCTCCACTTTCATCAGACCGTAGAGGTAGTAACGGCTGGAATCGTAGGAAATGGTAACGCGGTAGCTTGCGTTGGGGTCAAGGTTGCCGATGTCGCAGTGGTAGTTCTGGCCGTCGGCGGTGAAATAGAAGGTGGTGTTGTCCACATACTGCGCGCCGCCGTCCACCTTTTTCCAGAGGGAGACCTTGAACTTCTGGGCACCGCCGTCGGTGGTGCCGCAGCCGTAAATGCTCAGCAGGCCGCTGGGCACGGTGAAGTATTCGGTCTTGCGGCTCCAGATGCCGTTGAACACGATGTTCAGCGCCCCGTTGGCCCGGGCTGTGGCGTATTTGGCTGTGGTATCGGCAATGCCATCGAGCATCAGCGGGTCAGAACTGAGCACGGCCCACTGGGTGGTGTCGTCCTCCTGCACCTCGTTGGAAGATCCGAACACCTTTTGGGCAATGCTCTTGCAGCCGCTCAGGACGACAACGGCCAGCACAGCTGCCAGCGCAAAGGCAAGGATTCGTTTTGTTTTACTCATGTTTTTCTATCCTCAAAAACAGCAGGTGAAAAATGCGATATTTTTGCATGATACCATAGTATACCGCATTTTTTTCCTGCTTACAAGAGATTTTCTGTGTCTTAGCCGTCCAATGCTGTCAGAGCGGCACGTTCGGCGGCGGCAAGGCCGCTTTCGTCGGAGCGGAACAGGGAGCCATAGCGGTAGAGCGCCCAGCCCCCGGCCCCGGCGCTGCGCAGGTCGGTCACCTGCCGGGCCAGCGCGCTGCCGGTGCACCACTGGCTGACGCTGTCGGCGTTGGCTCCACCGTCTCCCACACCGACCCGGTAGGCTCCCAGCCCGAAATAGAGGGCCGTGGACGCCGCCCGGGGCATGGCCAGCCACTCGGCGGTGATGTTCTCAAAGGCAAAGCGGGTGCTGCCGGAGGAGAGGGTATAGCCGTAGCCCCAGTAGATCTGGGGGCAGAGGTAATCCACAACGGCATCCGCACCGGAGGCCGTCAGCCAGACGGAGAGATCGGTGTACTGCTCGTTCCGGTCGTTGTCCGGATTGCCCTGGGGACTGACCCCGAACCGCAGGGTCGGGTCGGCGGCCTTGACGGCATCGTGGGCAGCCTTGACCAGCCGGGTCACGTTGGCACGCCGCCATGCGGTCAGGTCGGTTTCTCCGCTGGCTGCAAACTGCGCCGCGTCAATGGAAGGATCGGTGGTGGGGTAGAAGTAGTCGTCAAAGTGGATGCCGTCCACGGCGTAGTTCTGCACCAGCTCTGCCACGCCCTGCACCACATAGTCGGCAGCCTCCGGAATGGCGGGGTTCAGGTAGGCCCCCTCGTTCACGGTGCAGACCCACTCCGGGTGGGTGTTCAGCAGGCTGTTCTCTGCAAGGACGGGGGGCATGGAGGCCGAGCTCCTGAGCCGGTAGGGGTTGACCCAGGCCTCCAGCGATAGCCCCCGGGCGTGGGCCTCGGTCAGCAGCACGTCCAGCGGGTCAAAGCCCGGGTCCTGCCCCTGCACGCCGGTGCACAGGTGGCTCCACGGAAAGAGGCTGCTCCGGTAAAGCGCATCCCCAAAGGGGCGCACCTGTGCAATGACGGTGTTCAGCCCAAGGGACAGGCAGTTGTCCATCAGCGCGGCGGCATCGGCCCGGAACGCGCTTTCTGAGGAAAAGTCCATCTCTGCAAATTCGAGATAGCTCACCCACACCGCCCGCCACTCGCCGCTGGGCAGGGCAGGGTTGGGGGCAGCCTGTGGCGATGGCGCAGGCTCCGCGTTGTTTCCTGCCGGGATAGAACGCAGCAGATAATACGTCAGGGCGGCAGATACAGACCCGCCCAGTCCGATCAGGAAGGATCGACGACCAACCCGGCGCTTGCGGTGCCGGTTCCGCCGCCGCTGGGTCATGCGTCCTCCTCCTGCATCTTGTACAGGCTCAGTGCCGCCCAGCCCCGGGCGCAGGCCAGCAGCACCCAGAGCAGATTGGCCCAGAAGCTCAGGCCTGCCATGCCGCCGTAGACCGTGAGCAGGACAAAGAGCAGGTGGAACGCCTCAGCGGCACCCACCAGCTGCAGCTGGCGCTGGATGGGCCTGCCCTTCTGGTACTCCAGTGCCAGAAGGGCGGGCCAGACCAGTGCGGAGAATAAGTAGGCTGCCCAGCCGTTCAGCACATAGCTGAGCATGAGCAGGACAAAGATCAGGAAATAGCTGCGCTTGTCCTTGGGGTCAGAGCCCTTTTCAGCGGCCAGAAACAGGATGGTGATGCCGGTGATGCAGAACGCCACCATCTCCAGAAAAGAAAAATCCATGCCGCCCAGCACGGCAAAGCCGTTGAGCATGGATGCCGCTGCCGCGCACAGCAGGAAGAAATACCAGGTCTTATGGGTGAATTTGAGCTTCATAGGGGAAGTCCTCCAGCAAAAATTTGGATTGTTTCAAATATTATAACACAATTTTCCGCAGGTTGTGTTACAATAAGGAAAACATGATTCAAAATCTGCGGAGGGATCCATGAACGTTGTATTCTCACTCATCCTGCTGGCGGCCGCCCTGGGCTGCATCGTTTTTCTGCTCACCCGGCGGGAAAACGCCCGCCGCAGCCAGTATGGCCCCAGCGGCCTTTCCGAATTCCGCACCGACCTGCCGCTGGACGACTGCTTCGACCGGCTGGACCAGCACAGCCCGGACGACGAGTTCGCCTACGAGTGCCGCCGTGAGAACGATGGCGGTTTCCTGCTCCATCTGATCCTGCACCAGCCTACCCAGCAGCCGCTGGACACCCTGTATACCCTCCGGCTTGACCCCGGGCGGCAGACCATCGCCACCCTGATCTTCATCCGGGAGGCCTTTGGCTACAAGGAGCCGCTTTTTCCGCAGGAAATGCTGGACAAGTTCATGCAGCAGAAGCTGGAAGCCCACCGCACAAAATAATTTTGCCCGAAAACGCTTTTCATTTTCGCAGTTTTTTGCTATACTATCTGTTGCACCCTGCTTTTTCGCCGGGTGCCTCTGCGGGCCAGTAGCTCAGCTGGTCAGAGCTGGCGGCTCATAACCGCTTGGTCGCGGGTTCAAGTCCTGCCTGGCCCACCATACAGTTCGTACTCGAACCCGATTCTTTACGAAAAAGGGTTCGGGTACGTTTTTTGTTTATCGGAGGTTCTGCGGAAGGACTACTCGGAACGGTAAACGAGCAAAGGCAGGGTATCACTATGATAGTGGTATCCTGCCTTTTGCTTTGCGGAATCAAGTTCGCTTTGTGCGAACTTGGTCGTCCCCCTATATGGCGCGTTTGGGAGTAGTCGCTGCGTACGTGCGTACCGGGAGCCTGTACACCTCTGACAAGGTGTAACACACTAGACTTTGTGCCAAAGTCTGTGTGCCAAGGGGTCAAGCCCCTTAGAATCCCTGCGGAGCGTGTACGCACGTACGCAGAAAAATGGCAAAATTTCACTATATCGGGGTGTTCTTTCATGGTGGAGTGTGGTATACTCGGCTTAGCCCAGTAAATCGGAGTTTGACGAGGTAAAAGAATATGAATGGAAAACATCTATTTCTTACATCTGCAGGGTTGACCGATAAGATGAAAGAGAAATTCTTTGATATTATTGGAAAGTGTCCGAAGGATGTGAAAGTGCTTTATATTCCAACAGCTGGCATTGAAACAGATGGTGCAAGAGAGTCGCTTGCAATATGTTTTCATGAACTCTTTCTAATGGGAATTCAGTACGAAAATATATTAGTGTACAATCTGGAATTAATTCTTTCAAAAGACTATCAAAGAACCTATTCTTCGTATGTTACAACCCCGTTTATGCTTACAAGGCTATTAACTTTTGAAGAATTAAACCAATTTGATGCTGTTTTTGTCAGTGGTGGTGATGTATCTGTGCTTTGTCGTGAAATGTCTAGAACTGGTTTTGATAGAATACTTAATAATGCAATTAAAAACGGACTTATATATGTCGGAATCAGTGCAGGAAGTATGTATGCGGCGGGAAATTTAACAGATGGATTACATATTATTGACAATCCTATTATCCCCCATTGGAATGGTTCTGAAACAACAGTATTACCGAACGGCAAAGATGAGATTAAGCTTGCTGATGGAAAAGCTGTTTATGTAGAGGATAATTACATGAGTGTAATATGATGCACATGTAGGATTAGTCAAATTCCAGTTTGCCGTACTCGTTCCAGCAGGGTTTGGGGCAGGCACGCCCCAACAAGAAGCTGTCCCAAAGGGGCAAGAATTTTCAAGAATTGAAAATTTGTGGCCACGGGACGATTCTTGCTCTCACCTTTTTCGCTGCGTTTCGCAATTTTCACATTTCAATCTGCTCGCAGATTGTTGACAAGCTGCGCTTGACCCGATACTATAAAGGCAAGTCGAATACACGCCAAGGAGGTGCAACCATGACCGCCGTAATCTACGCCCGCTATTCATCCGACAGCCAGCGAGAAGCGTCCATTGAGGGACAGTTGCGCGACTGCAAGGCCTACGCCGAGAAGAACGGCATCACCGTGGTCGGCACCTACATTGACCGTGCCTAC
>OKTZ01000675.1_pt1 | contig 10385 bp, 10 predicted proteins | sample 1606711 | NCBI WGS metagenome assembly OKTZ01 (sample SAMEA3882535, study PRJEB24775) | human gut metagenome | biome: human-associated habitat; feature: intestine environment; material: feces | place: Netherlands | collected 2009/2010 | reverse complement strand
TCCGAAGAATTTCCATTGATACGATTGCAGGAAGATTGCAGGAATTGATGGTGAAAGAAGAGGTCTCCGTAGAGGAGAAAGCGTTGCGCTATGTGGCGAAAGCGGCGGATGGTTCTATGCGTGATGCACTCAGTCTGTTGGATCAGTGCATTGCTTTTTATCTTGGCGAGAATCTGACATATGATAAAGTTCTCCAGGTTCTTGGTGCGGTAGATAATGAAATCTTTAGTCATTTACTGCGCGCAGTTATAGCACATGATGTGACGGAAGCTATCGGTGTTCTGGAAGAAATGGTCATCCAGGGTAGAGACTTAAATCAGTTTGTGATCGAATTTACGTGGTATATGCGTAATCTGATGCTTGTAAAAAGCGACACAAACATGGAAGATGTGCTTGAAGTTTCCAGTGAACATATGGCATTATTAAAAGAAGAGGCGGCAATGGTAAAGGATGAGGTGCTGATGCGCTATGTACGCATTTTCTCCGAATTATCAAACCAGATCCGTCAATCATCACAGAAACGTGTATTGATTGAAATTGCATTGATTAAATTGTGCCGGCCACAGATGGAACAGGATTATGAAGCAATCGTGGATCGTCTGGATATTGTGGAGCATAAGATGGAAGAAGGGATTCCGGTTATGGCACAGCAGGCAGTATCAGCGCAAGCTGGTGTATCAGGCATGACAGCTCCGAAAAAAAAGGAATTGCCAGAGGCGATGCCGGAGGAAATTGAAAAATTGTGTCGGGAATGGAAACAGATTGTTTCCGGCTCGACCGGATTACTCCGACAGGCGTTACTTAGCGCTTATCCGACAGTAAATGAGCGGAATCAATTGATGTTAGTGTATGATGAGCCGGATGGAGCGAAAAGTATTAATAGCTCTATTCTGGCAAGTGAAGACACAATGGCTGATCTGGAGGCCATGGTGGAAGAGGCAATCGGAAAACATGTGCCGATTGTTGTGGAAGTGAACAAATCAGGGGCAACCAGCAGTCAGCTGTATACCAATGCAGTAGATTATTTTGCAAAGGTTGCCAACATTGAGATTGAAGAGGAGGACTTTTAAATGGCAAGAAGAGGTGGCGGATTCCCAGGCGGCGGTGGCATGGGTAATATGAATAACCTTATGAAACAGGCGCAGAAGATGCAGAAACAGATGGAAGAGAACCAGAAAGCTCTGGAAGAGAAAGAATTTACGGCTACTGCAGGAGGCGGAGCTGTAGAGGTAACTATCTCCGGTAAGAGAGAGGTGACAAAAGTAAAGCTTCAGGAGGAAGTTGTAGATCCGGATGACATCGAAATGCTGGAAGATCTCATCGTTGCAGCTACAAACGAAGCACTTCGCAAAGTGGAAGAAGAATCTACAGCTGTTATGTCTAAACTGACAGGTGGTCTGGGCGGACTTGGCGGAGGTCTTCCATTCTGATGGAATACTACAGCAGTCATATCAATAAGCTGATCGAGCAGCTTTCCCATCTTCCGGGAATCGGTGCGAAATCAGCACAGAGACTGGCATTTCACATCATGAATATGCCAAAGGATCAGGTAGAGCAGCTTACCTCTTCCATTACCGGTGCCAGAGAGAATGTACAGTATTGCAAGTGCTGCTGTACTCTGACAGACAGAGAAATCTGTCCCATCTGCAGCAATGATAAGCGTGATCATTCAGTGATTATGGTGGTAGAGAATACAAGAGATCTTGCAGCTTATGAAAAAACAGGCAAGTTTGATGGCGTTTATCATGTTCTTCATGGTGCAATCTCTCCAATGCTTGGAATCGGGCCGGATGATATCAAACTGAAAGAACTCATGCAGCGTCTGGCAAAGGATGAGGTAAAGGAAGTGATTATTGCTACCAATTCCAGTCTGGAGGGGGAAACAACGGCAATGTATATCAGTAAGCTGATCAAACCTACCGGGATCAAAGTCAGCAGGATCGCAAGCGGAGTTCCGGTAGGAGGAGATCTGGAATATATTGACGAAGTGACTCTTTTACGTGCTCTTGAGGGGCGTGTGGAGCTTTAAGGTTACTGTTCTGACAAAAGATCATCGGAAAAGGAGGCATCACTTTGTCTAAAAAGAAAGCAACTTCTTCTGACGTGGCAAAGAGGGCAGGAGTCTCCCAGGCAACTGTTTCCATGGTCCTGAATAAGAAATATAATGTTTCTTTTTCCAGAGAAACAGTGGAGAAGGTAGAGCAGGCAGCCAGAGAATTAGGCTATCATCTTCCCGGACGAAAGAACAGAAAAGAAAGCCGGAAAGAGAAGCTGATCGTTGTTTTTTGCCCTACGCTTACAAGCCCGTATTATGTATTGCTTCTGCAGGGGATTGAAGCAGTGGCGAACAAGCAGGGATATGGTGTCTTTATCTGTAATACACAGAGAGATCCCCGTCTGGAGGAGAAGTATCTGCGCATGATGGGTACAATAGAGCCGCTTGGCATTATCTACTGCTGTAATCCAAATCCGGATTTTCAGCAGCAGGTAGAGGAACTGGCGCAGACAATCCCACTGGTTATCATCAGTAATAAAGAGAAAACTACAACTATAGATGCCATTAATCAGGATAATACAGTTGTGGGAAGGATGATGGCAAGACATCTGCTTGATCTGGGGCACAGAGATGTAGCGTTTATCACTCCGCCCCTGACAAGGAGACAATGGCAGAGAACGAAACGTGTAAATGGTTTTGTGAAAGAGTTTGAGAAAGAAGGCCTGAAGGATCATGTGATCATTAAGGCTGCGGATGAAGCTATCGATATGCAGATCCCACGGATGGATTCGGAATATTCGATGGGTTATGAGCTTACTATGGAGCTTCTGGATGAAGGCAGGGAATTTACAGCTATTGCAGGCCAGAATGATATGATGGCTATTGGTGCGCTGGATGCTCTCCATGAAGCAAGGATTCATGTACCCAAGGATGTATCGGTGATTGGGTGCGATAATATCTTTTATTCGGGAATACGGAAGATCTCTCTTACTACGATCGATCATTTCGTAGCCCTTAAAGGCAGAGATGCCTGTGATATTATACTGCACAAAATCGATGAGCAGGACCGTTTTCTCACAGATTCTGCTCCTGTCAGTCTCTATAATATTGAATATACCCCCAAGCTGATAGCGAGACGCACTACAGGGTATGTCAGAACCAAAAAAAATAATTAAATACGTCGAATGAAAATTATTAATAATAATTTATCGAAACTGCAGAACAGTTATTTGGTATAGAGCTGTGTGGCGAGGTAGATTGCGAATATCTACCCGGCAGGCATTTTCTGGAAACGTACCAAAATTTCAGGATGTGCGGCTGAAATCCGATATCAGAAATGATTTCTGACGGAGGTTTCCTGCAACAGCAAAGACAGCGAACAGTTACGAAAAGAAATGGTTATAAAACATATTGTATATTGCATGTTGATAACAACGAATATATGCTTTGACTGAAAAATAAAGAATTAATAAGACATGCGATTATTAATAAAGAAATTATTAATAATCTTTTGCCACGCTTGACCTGAATGTAAAGTCTGTTATAATGAAACCATCAGATCAATGAACGATTATGACAAGCAAAAATCAGGAGGGTTAAGAACATGAAATTTTTTATTGACACAGCAAAAGTAGAAGATATTAAGGCAGCTAATGATATGGGTGTAATCTGTGGTGTTACCACAAATCCGTCTCTTATCGCAAAAGAAGGAAGAGATTTCAAGGAAGTAATCAAAGAGATCACATCTATCGTAGACGGACCGATCAGCGGTGAAGTAAAAGCTACTACAACAGATGCAGAAGGAATGATCAAAGAGGGACGTGAGATTGCAGCCATTCATCCGAATATGATTGTTAAAATTCCTATGACAGTAGAAGGTCTGAAAGCAGTTAAGGTTCTTCATGCAGAAGGAATCAAGACAAACGTTACTCTGATCTTCACTGCTAACCAGGCACTTCTGGCTGCAAGAGCAGGTGCTACTTATGTATCTCCGTTTCTTGGAAGACTGGATGACATTTCCACAAGAGGTGTTGATCTGATCCGCGAGATCGCTGAGATTTTTGAAGTGGCAGGAATCGAGACAGAAATCATCGCAGCAAGCGTAAGAAATCCGATCCATGTAACAGACTGTGCACTTGCAGGTGCTGACATTGCAACTGTTCCGTACAATGTAATCGTACAGATGACAAAACATCCTCTGACAGATGCAGGTATTGAGAAATTCCAGAAAGATTATAAAGCAGTATTCGGCGAATAAGGAGAATTTACCACAATGGAAAAATTAGAACTTCAGAAAATTGCAAACGAAGTCCGTAAAGACATCGTTACTGCATTACATTCTGCAAAAGCAGGACATCCGGGCGGATCTCTGTCTGCAGCAGATGTATTCACTTATTTATATTTTGAAGAAATGAATATTGATCCAAAGGATCCTAAGAAGGCTGATCGTGACCGTTTCGTACTTTCCAAAGGCCACACAGCACCGGGATACTACTCTGCACTTGCAGAAAGAGGCTTTTTCCCAAAAGAAGATCTGAAGACTCTTCGTCATCTGGGTTCCTATTTACAGGGACATCCGGATATGAAACATATCCCGGGTGTTGATATGTCCAGCGGTTCTCTGGGACAGGGAATCTCTGCAGCAGTTGGTATGGCGCTTTCTGCCAAATTAAGCAATGAAAGCTATCGTGTATACACCTTATTAGGTGACGGCGAAATTCAGGAAGGCCAGGTTTGGGAAGCTGCTATGTTTGCAGGCTTCAGAAAACTGGACAATCTTGTAGTGATCGTGGATAATAATGGACTTCAGATCGACGGTAAGGTTGATGAAGTATGTTCTCCATACCCGATTGATAAGAAATTTGAGGCATTTAACTTCCATGTGATTAACGTTGCAGACGGAAATGATATGGATCAGTTAAGAGCTGCTTTTGATGAAGCAAAAGCTACTAAGGGAATGCCTACAGCTATCATTATGAAAACTGTAAAAGGAAAAGGTGTTTCCTTTATGGAAAATCAGGTTGGATGGCATGGAAAAGCTCCGAATGACGAGCAGTATGCACAGGCAATGGAAGAGTTAGAAAAGGCAGGTGAAGCATTATGTCAGAAGTAAAGAAGATCGCAACAAGAGCAAGCTACGGTGCTGCGCTGGTTGAATTAGGTAAGAAACATGAGAACCTGGTCGTTCTGGACGCTGACCTTGCTGCAGCTACTCAGACTGGCGTATTCAAAAAAGAATTTCCGGAGCGTCATATTGACTGTGGTATTGCCGAGTGTAATATGATGGGCATTGCCGCAGGTCTGGCTACTACAGGAAAAGTTCCATTTGCCAGCACATTTGCAATGTTTGCAGCAGGACGTGCTTTTGAGCAGGTTCGTAACTCTATTGCATATCCGAAGATCAATGTAAAAATTGGCGCTACTCATGGCGGAATTTCTGTAGGTGAAGATGGTGCTACCCATCAGTGTTGTGAGGATTTTGCTCTTATGAGAGTAATTCCGGGAATGGTTGTTGCCTGCCCTTCTGATGATATTGAAGCAAAAGCTATGGTAGAAGCAGCTTATGAGCATGTTGGTCCTGTATATATGAGATTTGGACGTCTGGCAGTTCCGGTTATCAATGACAGACCGGACTATAAATTTGAATTAGGCAAAGGTATTGTCCTTCGTGAAGGAAAAGACCTTACGATTATTGCAAACGGTCTCTGCGTAGCTCCTGCTCTTGAAGCTGCAGAGAAGCTTGCGGCAGACGGCGTAGATGCAAAAGTAATCAATATCCATACGATTAAGCCTCTGGATGAAGAACTTGTAGTTGCAGCAGCCAAAGAAACAGGCAAGGTTGTAACTGTAGAAGAGCATTCAGTAATCGGCGGACTTGGCGGAGCAGTATGCGAATGCCTGTCTGAGAAAGCACCTGTACCTGTAAAACGTATCGGTGTAAATGATGTATTCGGAGAATCCGGTCCTGCCACAGCTCTTCTTGAGAAATATGGTCTTGATGCAGAAGGCATCTACAAACAGATCAAAGAATTTGTATAATTTACGATTCCCTGTGTGATGGTATCTGCCAGAGAGATTACCGTAGACAGGCGGGTAGTCTGAAGGGTTAGCTGTTCCAGTACACCTGCAATGTTTACAATCCCTGTGATATGGATATCACCAACAGGAGGAAGTTCTTTCTGAACTGCAGCACCTGGGTAAAGTGCACCATCTGCGATGGTCACATACCCCAGGTGCTTTTTTTGTCCAAGGGAGGCATCCACTGCAATAACCAGACCTTCGGGATGCAGAATTTTGATCTGGCGGGAAATTCTGGAAAGATTTAAAGCATGTACGGGGCTTTTCAGGGTACCGTAAACATAAACGCCATGAGTGTCCGTATTCAGATGTTCAAGTAACTGGTGTCCGATATAGGGACCGAGACAGTCTCCTGTCACGCGGTCACTTCCGATACACAGAAAAACCAGTTCCGACCATCTGCCGGGATATTGAAGAATACATTTATTTAAAAGAAAAGCGATTTCCTCAGCAGAACTGCTTTTCTGTGAGTCCACATAAAATACCATAAAACCTCCCTGATTGTATTATGTGCTCGCAGAGTCTCTATTGTACCTGCACAAAAAGATTTCGAGAGCACATTATTGATTATATCTTTTAATTGCTATAGTCCCTTTGCTTCATAACAACAAGCTGCGAAGAGGCTTCTGATAACATCATATCCTTACCGGGATAAAAATATGCACTGTGCAAAATCTGTCGCCAAATTCTGGTAAATTCCTCTTACAATGTGATAAAATCTGCAATTTATCTGTGTTATCCTGATACCCGAAGGGGTGATGAGAGATGATAGAAGTAATCTATAAGGACGAATCTCAGGAAGGACAAAATGGTGAGGAACCGTTTGGATTACCCAGAAATATACGCCAGATCGGCCTGGCAGCCGAAGATTACAGGATTTATATGGAGGACTATGTGTACACATTTCTGGTAAGACTTGCCAGAACGGAAGACTCTCTGGGAGAAGCAAAAACCAGAGTGGCAGTTCTTACAGGAAATCTTAAATGGCGTTCTCAGACAGCTTATCTGTTTATCAAAGGTGCTATTATAGCGGAGGAGATGGAGGCAGCACCTGATCATATCGATTTTTCGGAAAATCAATGGAAGCAGATACAGGAAGCCCAGAAGGAGTACTTCGAAGATCAGGAGATTGTGGGATGGTTCTTTTCACAGCCTCAGCTTCTCCTGAAAGTATCGGAAGTGATGTCAAAAGTACACATGAAACATTTTGGAGGAGAAAAAGTCCTGATGCTTATGGAACCTCAGGAAAGGGAAGATGCTTTCTTCCGTTATGAAAACAATGAAATGGTGCGTCTGGGAGGGTATTATCTTTATTATGAAAAAAATCCCGGTATGCAGACGTATATGATCGACAAAAATGAAGAACTTCAGCCGGAACCTCAGGAAAAATATGAAGATCAGGCTGTGAAAGATTTTCGCAAAATAATTGCAGATAAAAAGGAAACCAGGAAGGAGCCGGCAGCTCCTTCTGTTTTTTCATATGGATTAACTGCATGTCTGGCAATTGCAGTACTGACAGTGGGTGTTAATTTTTACAGAAGTTACCAGAATGTAAAACAGAACGAAAAGGAGAGCGCGACGGTTTCTTCAGTGATCGTTGAGGAGATAACGCCGTCTCCTGTTGTCGGGACTTCGAACAATGAAGCTGTCAGGCAGCATAAACAATACCGGACAGATACTATACAAAATGATGCAGGGAAGAATAAAAAGAATAATGAAGAGAATAATCAAAGCACCAGTGAAAAAGAAAATTCTGAAAAGAAAAACAATACTTCAGAGAAAAAAATATCAGCAGAGCAGACAGATACAGAACAAAAATCGGACAAAACAGAACAGCTTCCGGATGTAAAGACAGAAAAAGCAGATAAAACCGAACAAATCTACCAGCAGGAAGCAGATGAACGTAAAGCACAGAAACGTGTCAGGGAAGCTGTGCAGAAGGAAAACAGCGAAGCAGCGGGAAAAGCCCATGAGTCATATGTGATTCAGCCCGGCGATACTCTTTTTCAGATAAGTATGGACAGATACGGAAGTATCGAAGCCATAAGCCAAATCTGTAAATTGAATGGGATGTCAGCGGACGAAATCATTTATCCGGGACAAGTAATTGTATTACCTTAGAAAACTGTGCTATAATAAATGGCAAAAACTGAAACCTGATAATCAACAAAATGAAAGTGAGAAATAAGGTAAAGGCTAAAATGGCAAATACATTTAAGAAAATAATAAAAAAACATAAAAAGAAAAAGCTTCAGGCAGAGAGAAACAGAAAAGCGAAAGCCCGGGAGAGAGCTGAAGAGGAATATGCAGATGATTATGAGCGCAGATTGTCCCGCCACAAAAGAAGTGTAGTGAAAAAGACAGTTATTACAGTGGTGGCGATAGCTGCTGCTGTAACGGCTGTGGGATTTTACATAGAGAAGAGAAGCTATCATACTTATAAAGTAGTCCAGACAAGTGAGCAGGAGGATATTGTTTCTACAAATTATGTTGAAATGGATGGAAATATCCTTCGATACAGTCCGGACGGGGTTTCCCTTGTTTCTGATAAGATGAGTACACTCTGGAGCGAAACCTATCAGATGCAGAATCCTGTGGCAGATGTTAACGGAACTCATGCGGTGATTGCGGATAAAGATGGAACAACTTTGGAGATTTATGATAAATCTGGAAAAACAGGCAGTGTAACTACTTCCTACAGTATTGTCAAAGCAAAAGTATCCAAAAGCGGTCTTGTTGCGGCAATCCTGGATGGCGGAGATGATACGTGGATTGATTTTTATGGTACAGATGGAAGTCTGATTGCTGAGAATCAGACGAAGATAGATGATCCGGGATATCCCCTTGATATTGCTGTATCTGAAGACGGAGTGATCATGATGGTAACCTATCAGTTCGTAGATGGAAGTGATACGACCAGTTATGTGGCATTTTACAATTTTGGAGATGTAGGACAGAACGAGGATGACAGAATTGTCAGTGGATATAAGTATGAAGGCGTGGTAGTTCCGCAGATCCAGTATCTTGATAATAACCGGTCTGTAGCACTTAAAGATAATGGATTTACAATTTATCATGGAAGCCAGATTCCGAAGGAAGTAAAAACAGTAAAAGTAGATAAAGAAATTGTCAGTACTTTTTATGATAATGATATGATTGGTCTTGTGTTTAAGAATGACAGTAAAGACAAACAGTATACAATGGAAGTTTATACTACAGATGGCAAATTGAAATTCAAAGAAAACTTCAATATTCCATATACGACGATTAAATTAAGCGGTGGAAATATTCTGATGTACAACAGTTCCCAGATGTGTGTAATGAACAGCAGGGGAGTACAGAAATATCTTGGCAGTGTGGATGGAACGATCAAAGATTTCTTCAAAATCGGAATGAACAGATATCTTCTGGTATTGGACAGCGGTGTAGAGATAATAAAACTTAGTTAGGAGGATGAAAATGGCTTTAACGTGGGCCGGAGTCATTACGATACTTTTTCTGGCGGCTGCATGTGTCAGAGGTTATAGGCGGGGACTGATAAAAGAACTGGTTTCGCTTGTATGTGTTTTTCTGTCGATGGCGATCGTGTGGTTGATAAATCCTTATGTAAATGAGTTTATTCGGGAAAATACATCAATTTATGAAAAAGTACAGGAAAGTTGCCGGGAGTTTGTAGGAGAGGAATACAGCACATGGACAGGCAGTGGAGAAAGCCAGACTGAATTTATAAATGAAATGAATCTCCCGGAACTGCTGAGGAATGGACTGGTTCAGAATAATAATTCTGACAGTTACCAGTATTTGGCTGTAACTACATTTTCGGATTATATTGCCCAATATCTGGCGAGAATGGCAGTGAACGGAATTTCTTTCCTGATTTCTCTGCTGATGTCGACGATTATGGTGAGGAGTATCACATGGATGCTGAATCTTGTGACGAGATTACCTGTGCTGCATGGCATGAACAAGGTAGCAGGAGCGTTGCTGGGGGCAGTTAAATTCCTTATAGTAATATGGATTATCTTTCTGGCTCTCACCATTGTGTGCAATACAAAGGCTGGTGAGGCGGCCCTTCAGATCATTAAGAAAGATTGCATCCTGAGTTTCATATATGACAGAGATATCCTGATCAGGATATTTATGAGTATCTTCTATTAAAAAGGTTTGGTATCTGTGGACCGTAGGTATCGGATCCAAATGTCTTCCTGCGCAAATGCGAACGATTTTTGAATAATTGCGCGTCGCATTCTCGTTACTTAGTGATGAGTTAGACGCGCAAATTTTTTACCCAAAGGAAAACATATGTTTATTT
>OKTZ01000669.1_pt1 | contig 10466 bp, 6 predicted proteins | sample 1606711 | NCBI WGS metagenome assembly OKTZ01 (sample SAMEA3882535, study PRJEB24775) | human gut metagenome | biome: human-associated habitat; feature: intestine environment; material: feces | place: Netherlands | collected 2009/2010 | reverse complement strand
GGAACAGTAATGCTTAACTTTATTGATGAACCAATGTCACGGTTGATCTATGAGACAAACAGCAACATGATATTTGAACCAAAACTTCCTACACCGGAAGTAGAGGTTGAATATGGTCAGACACTGGCAGAAGCTACATTGAAGGGGATTGAAAATGCACCGGCAGGAACATGGAAGTTTGAAGATGCAACCCATGTTGTAACAGATCAGGAAGTAACAGATCAGACAAAATTTGAATTGACCTTCCTGCCGGCAGATAATAAAAAATACAAAACTGTTACTATGTGGGTTCCGGTAAAAACAGTGAATAAGTCAGAAGTGATCACAGCGTATCTCGGATATGAAGAAATTTCCTATGGTGAAACTCCGAAGATGTCATACGTTGTTGCACCAACGGAAACACTGAGCGCAGATGAAGTGGAAGAACTTTTTGCAAATGTTACGGATGAAATGAGAATCCAGGAGACAGGACAGTCATTAAATGAGATAATCGATGCAGGAAGCTATAAGATTGATTGTCCAGAAACAGTAGGCGGATTCAAGGTAAACTGGATTCATTTGAAAGAATACGATCTTGATATCAATCCAGTGAACACAATGGAAACAACAGGTTCCAAAAGCAGCACAGCAGAAAATACTACATTCGAAAATGGAGCAGTCAGTAGTGCACAGAGAATCATTGTCCGTGCAGAAAAGAAAACAAAGACATATGGAGATGAGTTGACCAGCGCAGATCTTACATTTACGATCAGTGATTCAGAAAAGGCGAAACTTCTTCCAGGCGATACCGTTGAAAGTCTCGGACTGACATTGAAAGCAACAACTATCGAACCGGAAGATGTTCTGACAGGAAGCATAACAGATGAAGATGGAGATGACATTCTTGGCGCATATGGAAACGCAGGAAGATATGTCATCCTGAAAGACAATGCGACAAATACGAATTATGATGTTGTAGTTCTTCCGGCATTCCTTAATGTATCACCAAAGGAAGCAGAGATAGAATGGAATGCGGCAGCACAGTATACATATACAGGAAATGCATGTGGAATAGAGGCAAACGTGAAAGCAGACAGCCTTTTAGAAAAGGATAGTTGTGCGATTAAAAAACTGCTCAATGCAGATCATACAGAAGTTGGAAATTATAAGGCGCTTGCAATAGGTCTGACCAATGAAAACTATATCTTTTCCGGTACAAACCGCGTATATATATGGGAATATGAGATTTTGCAGGCAGATCCGGAAGTGACTTTCCCGGCAGCAGAAGTGATTTATGGAGACAGTTTAAAGAAAGCAACACTTTCCGGTCAGTCGGGAGAAGGGGTGTTCCGTTTTGCAGACGATACGACAATGCTTACAGTAGCAGAGAATCAAAGTGAACAGGAGATGATCTTCACACCGGCTAATCCGAACTACAAGACAGTTACATCAAATATTCCTGTAACAGTAAAGCCAAGAAGCATTACGATCAGACCGGATCGTATGGAGAAAGAATATGGACAGACGATCACAGAGTATACCTGGTCAATCAGTGATGGAAGTCTGGCAGGGGATGATCAGTTAGAGGATTTGAAAATAAATGTCACATTGACAGCAGGAAATGCAGAAAAAGAAAACTGTACGGTCGGTCTTTATGATATTACAGAAAAAACTCCGCTGACAGCAGATAATGCGAATTACACAGTATTGTTTAAACCAGGAACACTGCAGGTACAGCCAAAACCTCTGGGCGTTGTATGGAATACGGACGGAACTGTGATTTATACGGGAAAAGAAGCAAATGTGTCTGCAGAATTTACAGGGGTATTGTTCGAAGATGACTGCAAGGCGGTTGTAGAAGGTGGAAATGAAATCAAGACCGGAACATATACAGCCACAATTGTCGGAATGACCGGTGAACAGAGTGATAATTATGTGCTTCACGGAGAGGATACAGACTATCAGATAGATTACCAAATTGTGAAGAAAGAAGAAACAAAGAATCCAACCGATTCAAAGGAAACATCGACAGGTACTGCAGGAAAGAAACCAACAGGAACTTCAGTGTCAGGAAAACAGGTGAAAACAGCAAAGACAGGAGACAGCATCAGTTACCTCTGGATTCTGATGATTGCAGGATCAATTGCAGTGATCGGTGGAATGATTTATGTTATTAGAAGAAGAAAACAGAAGTAAAATTAAAGTGAATCTATAAACGATAGATAGGTAGGTGTCAGGCATATGTGGAAGCTGTTATTTTAAACTTCGGCCTGACACCTTTTGTTGAAAAAAAGATGAAATTAGTATATTATGAAAACAGATGCGGTATATCTTAAACATGTAATAAAAAGTGTTTCTGACCGCAATGTGTTGAGAGAAAAGGAGGGTAAGAAATGAGTGAATTAAGCAAAAAAGCAAGAAATAGAACAAGAGTCCAGATGGTACTGACAATGTTGGTTATCGTTTCTATTATCAGACAGTTTTTTCTAGGAAACTATCACAATATGTTTCTTGGCATTCTAACATTGATTTTGTTTATGGTGCCACAGTTTATCGACAAGAAACTTGGAGTGACAATTCCGGTTGGTTTGGAAACGGTTATTCTGATCTTTATCTTTTCGGCAGAGATACTTGGAGAAATCAATGCATTTTATGTAAAGATTCCGGTATGGGATACCATTTTGCATACAACGAATGGATTCTTGATGGCGGCAATCGGGTTTGCGCTGATTGATTTATTCAACCGAAGTGATCGATTTTCAATTAAGATGTCCCCATACTTTGTGGCATTTTTTGCATTTTGTTTTTCAATGACAGTTGGTGTTTTGTGGGAGTTCTTTGAATTCAGTATGGATTGGTTCTTCGGAATGGATATGCAGAAAGACTGGATCGTTCCGGCAATCAATTCAGTGAAACTGAATCCGACAGGAGCAAATATCCCAATCCATGTAGATGTCCAGTCCGTTGTGATCAACGGTGAGACTTGGAATCTGGGCGGATATCTTGACATTGGAATCGTAGATACAATGAAAGATCTTATGGTGAATTTTGTCGGAGCTGTTGTATTTTCTGTGATTGGAATTTTATATTTGAAACATCGTGGAAAAGGAAAACTGGCAGCTTCCTTAATTCCACAGGTGAGAGATACGGATGCAGAAACATCTGAAAAATAGAAAACGTAAAGGACAGATCGATGAACAGTCAAAAAGAAATTAGAAATATAAAGATAAAAAATCAGTTGGAGCTCTGGCTGTTCTGTGCAATTATCGGTGCAGTTGCCGGCGGATTGGTCTGGGCACTTTTGAAGATCATGGCAGTCGGGATGAATCTTATCTGGGAATGGATTCCTGAACATTTTGCATTTCCATACTATACGATAGCGGTCTGTGTGATTGGTGCATTTCTTATCGGTATCTTCCGGAAGGTGTACGGAGATTATCCGGAAGAAATGGAAACTGTTATGGCAAAAGTGAAAACGGAGAAGCATTATGATTATAAAAATATGCTTGTCATGATGATTGCAGCAGTGCTGCCGCTTTTGATCGGAAGCAGTGTAGGTCCGGAAGCAGGACTTACCGGAATTATCGTCGGAATGTGTTACTGGGCAGGAGATAATCTGAAGTTTGCCAGACAGCATGCGAAGGAATACTCCCAGATCGGGGTAGCAGCATCCTTAAGTGTTTTATTCCATGCTCCGCTATTTGGATTGTTTGAAGTGGAAGAGAACACTTTAGAAGAGAATAATTCAGAACAAACTGTTGTTCCGGCAGGAATTTCATCAAAGATATTTATTTATGGAATCGCAATTGCTGCTGCAACAGGTATTTATGCAGGACTTTCCGCAGTATTCGGTTCAGGACTTTCTGGATTTCCAAGCTTTGAGGCAGTTGAGATCGGAAAGATGGACTATGCATTAATACTTCTCTATATTATTGCAGGATGCGTGTTAGCTGTTTTTTATGAAAAGACACATCAGATAACGAAGAAAACTGCGAAAAAGGTACCGGCAGTTCTTCGAGAAGTTCTCGCAGGAATTTGTCTTGGAATCTGTGGAATGTTAATCCCGGCAGTTATGTTTTCGGGAGAAGAACAGATGGGAGTGTTGATGAAAGAGTATAGTCAATACCTTCCGTTAGCACTGATCGGAGTTGCATTTTTGAAAGTGCTTCTCACAAATATTTGTATACAGTTCGGTTTGAAGGGAGGACATTTCTTCCCGATTATCTTCGCAGGTGTATGCATGGGATATGGCGTGGGAATGCTGATCTGCGGAAATGCAGAGAGTCATCTAGTTTTCGCATCTGCAATTGTTACAGCGGCGCTTCTAGGTGGAACGATGAAAAAGCCGTTAGCCGTTACAATGCTTCTGTTTCTATGCTATCCGGTGAAATTGTTCGTATGGATTTTTGTGGCTGCGGCAGCAGGCAGCAAATGCCTATCCTTATTTGATAAGAGAAAAGTGGAAAACAAAAATTCCGTTGAGTGAAAACTCAGCGGAATTTTTTTACCCTTTTTGAGATGTCTTCCAGTTCTTCTTTGGAAAGTTCCGGGAGACGTTCTAATTTATCCAGAAACATCATTGCCGTTTCACGACGCTGCATCTCTACAATCTGTCCGTAATAATTGACAACAACACCGGTAACGATTGCAACAACGAAGATCGTGTAGATTGTGACAAGTACAGAAACCAGTTTGCCAATGAAAGTTATGGCAACAATATCGCCGAACCCGGCGGTAGAAAGTACCGCATAGCAATACCAGAGGGCATCTCCATAGTGGTTGATGTCAGGCTCTACCAGTTGAATGATGGCTGCGGATACAAAGAGAAATACGATATAACCGGAAAGAATCTGGGTTGCTTTCGTGCGTTTTAGGATCATCCATAAAAGTTTTAGCTTTTTCATATATTAACGGCTCCGTTTCATAAACTTCAGATAAATTAATTATATCATGAAATGGAGTCAAAAGAATAGTCATATAAAATTTATTCTGCGGTTTTCATTTTACTGCCTTTATTCAGAATTCCATTAAAGCGGCTCATGAATGTGATTGTTGTGATTGTGGCTGCAACAATATCACTGATCGGTTCTGCAAGAAAGACTGCAAAAACCTTATCCTGAATAAAGAGTGGCAGGATAAAGATCAGCGGAATCAGCAAGATCAGTTTTCTTAAGCAGGCGAGCAGCAGACTGACCTTTGCCTGTCCCAATGCCATGAAACTTTGCTGACATGAAACCTGGAATCCGAGGGAGAAAATACCTGCCATATAGATTCTTAGTGCCCATGCAGTATAAGTGATCAGATCCGTATTGTTGGAAAAGATTCCTGCAAACAGCTTAGGAAACAGCAGCATGATCAGCCAGAAACAGCTGGTGAAAATTGTACAAACCTTAAATTGTGTAAAGAAGGCTTTTTTTACTCGCTCTTTATTGCCGGCACCGAAGTTATAACTCATGATCGGCTGACCGCCCTGGCAGATTCCCTGCAGTGGCAGCGTGGCAAGCTGGCTGACACTTGTAATGATCGTCATGGCTCCGACAGCAAGGTCCCCACCATATCTTGACAGACTGGAAGTAAAGCTGATGGAGAGAATACTTTCTGTAGAAAGCATGACAAAAGTGGAAATACCAAGTGCAAGGCATGGTAAGATAACATCCTTTTGTAATCTGAAATTTTCTTTTCTAAGATGAAGGATCGTCTTCTTCCCGGATAAGAAGCGAAGAATCCAAATCGCACCGACAGCCTGACTTAAAACAGTGGCAAGTGCGGCACCTCTTACACCAAGATTGAATACGAAGATAAAAATCGGATCAAGAATGATATTGATCACAGCTCCGATCACAGTAGTCATCATACTGATCTTGGCAAATCCCTGTGTTGTAATAAATGGATTCATTCCCATCACGATTAAGACAAAGATACTTCCAAGGATATAGATTCTTGCGTATGCTACTCCGTACGGCAGTGTCTTCTCGCTGGCTCCAAAAAGTGTCAACAGCTGTGGTGCAAATGTAAAGAAGACTACAGTAAGTATGACAGCCATAAGGATGAGAAGCGCAAAACAGTTTCCAAGGATTTTTTCAGCTGTTTTATTATCTTTCTTTCCCATAGATATCGCAGCACGCGGAGCACCACCGGAACCTGCAAGCATAGCAAAAGCGTTGATCAGCATAAGGATCGGTGTAAATAATCCAACGCCGGTTAATGCCGCAGCTCCAACACCGGAAATGTGTCCGATATAGATTCGATCTACAATGTTATATAGAAGATTGATGATCTGGGCGACAACCGCAGGAATTGCAAGCTGTGCCAGAAGGCGCGGAATCTTTTCAGTCTCCATCGCCTGAGAAGTTGATTTCATGTCCATAACGATTTTCTCCTAAATAGTTTTAAAGTCAAAGAAGATTATACATCTCGTGTAAAGGAAAAAGCAATAAGAAATCCAAAGTCACTATTGTATCAGGAATAGAAACTTTGGATTTCGATATTGTCAATTTTTTACCATATATGCATGATGTGTTGCATTGCAAGGCTGACTACTGTAATACCAACCCAGCAGGAAGCACCGAGAAGGATTGGCTTTCCACCAGATTTGACAAGCTTCACAACATTGCTGTTCAGACCGATTGCAGCCATAGCCATGATAATGAAGAACTTAGACAGTTCTTTCAGCGGAGCAAATACATCCGCACTTACCCCAAGGCTCATGCATACAGTTGTAATGACGGCCGCAATGATAAAGTACAGGATGAACATTGGAAAAGCTCTTTTTAAGCTGAACTTACCGGATGATTTTCCGTCTTTTGCGGCTGATTTCGCACGAATCAGTGAGAGCACAAGTGTAATCGGAATGATTGCAAGCGTACGTGTCAGTTTAACTGTGACAGCAGTATTAAGTGTCTCACTTCCAAGATTCCACATGCTGTCCCAGGTAGAGGCGGCAGCAGTTACGGATGAAGTATCATTGATCGCAGTTCCGGCAAAGACACCGAAAGCATTTCCGCTTATTGTGTCGAAGCCGAGTGCATTTCCAAGCACCGGGAAAAGTACAGCAGCGATAACATTGAAGAAAAAGATAACAGAAATCGCCTGTGCGACTTCTGTGTCATCGGCGTCAATGACAGGCGCTGTAGCAGCTATCGCAGAACCACCGCAGATGGAAGAACCGACACCAACAAGGATAGATGTGTTGGAAGGAACATTCAGTACCTTGTGGAGCAGCCATGCAATGATCAAAGAGGTAGAAATTGTACTGATGATAATAGGAAGAGACTGCTTTCCTGTCTGTAAGATAACTCCGAGATTCATGCCGAATCCAAGCAGAACAACAGCAGTCTGTAAAATAATTTTAGATGTCCATTTAATTCCTGATTCGGCTGTTCCTTTTTCAGTCCAAAAGCAGGTAATCACCATTCCGGCGAGAATCGCAATGACAGGTCCGCCGATTACCGGGAATGCTTTTCCAATCAGCCAGGATGGAATCGCAATCAGAAAGCAGACCAGAATTCCTTTGAAATTTTTCTGAATAAAATTCATGATAGTTTCCTCTCTTAAGTCTTTTGTTACTGTCGGCACTATGGGCGTCAGCAACCGTATTTTTATGAAACAATTATAGATTATAACACTGCTAAACAGAAAAAATAAAGACTTTACAAAATTTTTAGAAAAGAATTAGCACTCAACTCTTTACAGTGCTAACAATACGTGCTATATTCCTAATAGAACACAGGAAAAGAAAATTTGTGGTTCAAAGGAGGGAAAGACCATGAATATCAATAAATTTACACAGAATTCATTACAGGCAGTTCAGAACTGTGAGAAGATTGCTGCGGATAACGGGAATCAGGAACTGGCGCAGGAGCATTTGCTGTATGCGCTGCTGACACAGGATGACAGTCTGATTTTAAAATTATTTGAGAAGATGAACATTCAGGGCCAGCTCTTTATTAACAGTATCGAGCAGGCAATCGGCAAGAGACCGAAGGTACAGGGAGGCCAGGCTTATGTCGGTCAGGACTTGAATAATGTGCTGACCCATGCAGAAGATGAAGCAAAGCAGATGGGAGATGAGTATGTCTCTGTTGAGCATCTGTTTCTTGCAATGCTGAAGTATGCAAGCCGTGAGTTGAAGCAGATTTTCCGTGAATATGGCATCAGCAGAGAGGGGTTCCTCCATGCGCTGTCAACAGTAAGAGGAAATCAGAGAGTTACTTCTGACAATCCGGAAGCAACTTATGATACATTGAATAAATACGGCCAGGATCTTGTTGAAAAAGCAAGAGACCAGAAACTGGATCCGGTCATCGGACGTGATGAAGAGATCCGTAATGTGATTCGTATCCTGTCCCGTAAGACAAAGAATAACCCGGTGCTGATCGGTGAACCTGGTGTAGGTAAAACTGCGGTTGTAGAAGGGCTTGCACAGCGAATCGTCAGCGGAGATGTACCGGAAGGCCTGAAAGATAAGACAATCTTTTCGCTGGATATGGGAGCACTGGTAGCAGGAGCGAAGTATCGTGGTGAATTCGAGGAACGTCTGAAAGCAGTTCTTGAAGAAGTGAAAAATAGTGACGGAAAGATCATTCTTTTCATTGATGAGCTTCATACGATCGTCGGAGCCGGTAAGACAGACGGTGCAATGGATGCGGGAAATATGTTAAAGCCTATGCTTGCCAGAGGTGAACTGCATTGTATCGGTGCAACAACATTGGATGAGTATCGTCAGTATATTGAGAAGGATGCAGCTTTGGAGCGTCGTTTCCAGCCGGTTCTGGTAGATGAGCCAACCGTTGAGGATGCAATCTCTATCCTGAGAGGACTGAAAGAGAGATACGAAGTCTTCCATGGAGTTAAGATTACTGACAGCGCACTTGTTGCAGCAGTTACGCTTTCAAACAGATATATTTCTGACCGTTTCCTGCCGGATAAAGCAATCGACCTTGTTGACGAGGCGTGTGCATTGATCAAAACAGAACTTGATTCTATGCCGACAGAGCTTGATGAGCTTCGCCGTCGCGTGATGCAGATGGAGATTGAAGAGTCTGCACTTAAGAAAGAGGAAGATCGCTTAAGTAAAGAGCGTCTGGAACATTTGCAGGAAGAACTGGCAGAACTGAAAGCGCAGTATGCAAGTAAGAAAGTACAGTGGGAGAATGAGAAGAATTCCGTAGAGCATGTGCAGAAGATCCGTGAGCAGATCGAGCAGGTGAACAAGGAGATTCAGAAAGCCCAAAGAGAGTATGATTTGAATAAGGCAGCAGAGCTTCAGTATGGACGTCTTCCACAGCTGCAGAAACAGCTGGAAGAGGAAGAGGCAAAGGTAAAAGCAAAAGATCTTTCTCTTGTGCATGAATCTGTTACAGATGATGAGATCGCAAAGATCGTTTCCAGATGGACAGGTATCCCGGTTGCAAAACTGAACGAGAGTGAGAGAAATAAGACTCTTCACCTTGCAGATGAACTGCATAAACGTGTCATCGGTCAGGATGAAGGTGTTGAGCTTGTAACTGAAGCAATCATCCGTTCCAAAGCAGGTATCAAAGATCCGACAAAACCGATCGGTTCCTTCCTGTTCCTTGGACCTACAGGTGTAGGTAAGACAGAACTTGCAAAGGCACTTGCCCAGAGCCTGTTTGATGATGAGAACAACATGGTTCGTATCGATATGAGTGAGTACATGGAGAAATATTCCGTGTCCAGACTGATCGGAGCTCCTCCGGGATATGTTGGATACGATGAAGGTGGACAGCTGACAGAAGCTGTCAGAAGAAAACCTTATTCCGTTGTACTTTTTGATGAGATCGAGAAAGCACATCCGGATGTCTTCAACGTATTGCTGCAGGTACTGGATGATGGACGAATCACAGATTCCCAAGGACGTACAGTTGACTTTAAGAATACAATCTTGATCATGACTTCCAACATTGGTGCAAACTATCTGCTGGAAGGAATTAAGGACGATGGTTCGATTGATGAACAGAGTCAGGAGATGGTAATGGATGATCTGAAAGCACATTTCAGACCGGAATTTTTGAACCGTCTGGATGAGATCATCATGTTCAAACCATTGACAAAGACAAATGTACGTTCCATCATTGACCTTCTGGTTGCTGATGTGAACCGCCGTCTGGAAGAACGTGAACTGAGTGTCGAGCTGACAGATGCAGCGAAAGACTTTGTTGTGGAAGGTGGATATGAGCCGATGTACGGTGCAAGACCACTGAAACGTTACTTGCAGAAGAATGTAGAGACATTAGCTGCAAAACTGATCCTTGCAGGAGACGTGGGTCGTGGAGACACGATCTTGATCGATGTAAAGGACGGTAAACTGACAGCAGGTGTGAAGAAATAAAATATGATACCAGGGTCAAAAGGTCTGAAACCACCGGTGCTTGCACAAAGGTGGTGTAATGGCCTTGGGACCCGCCCCAATATGAGCATAAAAGTGGAGCGTAAGCTTCACGATATGCGAATAGTGGGTAGGATTG
>OKTZ01000660.1_pt1 | contig 10555 bp, 7 predicted proteins | sample 1606711 | NCBI WGS metagenome assembly OKTZ01 (sample SAMEA3882535, study PRJEB24775) | human gut metagenome | biome: human-associated habitat; feature: intestine environment; material: feces | place: Netherlands | collected 2009/2010 | reverse complement strand
TAATTGCCCGTGAGACAGTAAAAGCAATGCGAAAAGATGTGCTGGCAAAATGTTACGGCGGTGACATCAGCCGTAAGCGTAAATTGTTAGAGAAACAGAAGGAAGGTAAGAAACGTATGCGTCAGGTGGGAAATGTAGAGATTCCACAGGAAGCATTTATGAGTGTACTGAAGTTAGATGAGAAATAGATGACAGGAGAACATAGATGGAACTTTATGTGCATATTCCTTTTTGTGTAAGAAAATGTGAATATTGTGATTTCTTATCAGCACCTGCGGACGAGCGGTTACAAAACCGCTACGTGGGTGCTCTTTTGCATGAAATCAGATATTACGGACAGACAATGGGACGTCCGGCTCTTTCTACTATATATATAGGGGGCGGAACACCGTCTCTTTTAGCACCGGAATATATCGCACTTCTTTTAAAACAGATTCAGGTAAGCTTTGAGGTGGAAGCAGATGTAGAGATTACCATAGAATGTAATCCCGGAACTTTAAATGAGAAAAAACTTCTTACCTATAAAGAAGCAGGCATTAACCGTCTCAGCATAGGGTTACAGTCTGCCTTTGATGATGAATTAAAGATATTAGGAAGAATCCATACTTACCGGCAGTTCTTGGAGAATTATGAATGTGCCAGAAGATGTGGATTTGAAAATATCAACGTTGATTTGATGAGTGCCCTGCCTTATCAGAGTACGGAGAAATTTGTCACCAGCTTAAAGCATGTCATAGCATTAAAACCGGAGCATATTTCAGCCTATTCCCTGATTATCGAAAAGGGAACACCATTTTATGAAAAATACAAATTCGAGGCAGTGCTCCGGGAAGCCGGAAAGCCGACAGAGCATCTGCCATCTGAAGAGACGGAGTATGAAATTTATAAAAAGACTCAGGAGATTCTTGCAGAGGCAGGTTATGAGCATTATGAAGTATCCAATTATGCAAAGCAGGGGAAAGAGGCAAGGCATAATATCGGATACTGGAAGCGGGTACCGTATCTTGGGGTAGGACTTGGGGCAGCTTCCCTGATTGGAGAAGTACGCTACAGTAATATAAGAGAGATTGAAGCGTATATCAAAGCATGTGGTAATATTTCGGCGAAGGAAATAGATGGAGTACCGGCATTGAATCTCCATGAGAGTGCAGATGCAATCAGCCGCCATGCCCAGATGGAAGAATTCATGTTTTTAGGCCTGCGTATGTTAAAGGGAGTTACAAGAACAGAATTCAAAGAGACTTTTGGCGTGGAAATAGAAGCAGTATATGGCGAAGTCTTAAACCAGCTTCAGGAAGAGGACTTAATCGAGAAAAAAGCCGGTGTAATAAAGCTCAGCGACCACGGCATGGACATCAGTAACTATGTACTCGCCCAGTTTTTACTGGATTAAGTAGTGCGGTGTTGAACAGCATTGAATCAGAACAAATCTAAAGAAACTATAAAATTATAAAATGCTGTTGACAAAAAAAACGAATGGTGCTATCTTAAGTACATAGAAATTAGCACTCTTTCAAGTTGAGTGCTAACAACAAAGAAAAAGCAGTACAAAAAGCTTTTTCAAATACCTATAAAAGTTTCATTTTCAGGAGAACGTGAATGAACGAGAACGAATTAGATGAAAGAAAAACAAAAATCTTAAATGCAATCATTCGCAACTATCTGGAAACGGGTGAGCCGGTTGGTTCAAGAACCATTTCCAAGTATACGGATTTGAACTTGAGTTCCGCAACAATCCGGAATGAGATGTCGGACTTGGAAGAGATGGGATATATTTTGCAGCCACATACATCGGCAGGAAGAATTCCATCCGATAAGGGATATCGCTTCTATGTAGATAATCTGATTGCAGAGAAGGACAAAGAAGTATCCGATATGAAAGAGTTCGTAATTGAACATACGGAGAAGATGGAACAGGTATTGCAGCAGGTGGCAAAGCTGTTGGCGAACAACACGAATTACACCACCATGATAACAGCACCGCAGTATCACCACAACAGTCTGAAGTTCATCCAGTTATCCAATGTGGATGATGAACATATTCTGGCAGTTGTCGTATTGGAAGGCAATCTTGTGAAAAATAAGATGATTCCGATAGAAGAGCCGATAGATAATGAGCATATGTTAAAACTTAACATGCTTTTGAATACACATTTAAATGGATTGTCATTAGATCAGATTAATCTGGGCACCATAGCAGTGTTGAAAGAGAAAGCCGGTATCCATTCCAAAGTCATCAGTGATGTATTGGATGCAGTAGCAGAAGCAATCAGCGAAGATGAGGATTTGGAGATATATACCAGCGGTGCAACGAATATCTTAAAATATCCGGAGTTATCGGATTCGCAGAAAGCAGGAGAGCTTTTAGATGCGTTAGAAGAGAAGAAACAGTTAGTAAGTCTGGTGACGGATAACCTCAGCAATGAGGAGAACGGCATACAGGTTTATATAGGAGATGAATCTCCAATTCAGACCATGAAGGACTGCAGTGTGGTAACAGCTACCTATGAACTTGGTAAAGGCGTGAAGGGAACGATAGGAATTATCGGACCGAAGCGTATGGATTATGAGAACGTCATGGATAATCTGAAAAATTTGAAATCACAACTAGAAGGCATATTTGATAAGCCGAAGAAAGAATAGCATAGAAAGGTGGTAAGAAAGTGGCAGAAGAAAAGAAAGAAGAAGTGCTTGAAGAAGTATTAGAAGACTTAGAAGCAGAGGATGCAAAAAAGCAGGAAGAAGCACAGAATACCGCCTCAGAAGAAAAAGAGGTTGAGGCAGAAGAAAAAACGGAAGATACCGAATCTGAACCGGAAGAAATAGAGAAAGAAGATGAGGAGAAAAAGAAAGGTATCTTTAAAAAGAAAGACAAGAAAGATAAGAAGGACGAACAGATTGAAGATTTAACCGACCGGCTGAAACGTCAGATGGCAGAATTTGAAAACTTCCGTAAGAGAACGGAAAAGGAAAAGAGCCAGATGTATGACATGGGAGCCAGTGCAATCTTAGAGAAAATCCTTCCAGTTATCGACAATTTTGAAAGAGGGCTTGCAGCTGTACCGGAAGAAGACAAAAACAATGGCTTCGTAGAAGGTATGGATAAGATTTATAAGCAGATGATGACAGTGCTGACAGAAGTTGGTGTAACACCGATTGAAGCAGCCGGTCAGGAGTTTGACCCGAATCTCCATAATGCAGTAATGCATGTGGAAGATGAAGAACTCGGTGAGAATGTAGTAGCCGAGGAGTTACAGAAAGGTTACAAGTACAAAGAAAATGTAATCAGACATAGCATGGTAAAAGTAGCGAATTAAGCATAGGAGGATAAGAACATGAGTAAAATTATTGGTATTGATTTAGGAACAACAAACAGTTGTGTGGCAGTTATGGAAGGTGGAAAACCTACCGTTATAGCAAACCAGGAAGGTGCAAGAACAACACCATCTATCGTAGCATTTACAAAAACAGGTGAGCGTCTGATTGGTGAACCAGCAAAACGTCAGGCAGTAACCAACGCAGAGAAAACAATCTCTTCCATTAAGAGACATATGGGAACCGATTACAAAGTAAGCATTGATGACAAACAGTATTCTCCACAGCAGATTTCTGCAATGATTTTACAGAAATTAAAAGCTGATGCAGAAGGATATTTAGGAGAAAAAGTATCAGAAGCAGTTATTACTGTACCGGCATACTTCAATGACGCACAGCGTCAGGCAACCAAGGATGCAGGTAAGATTGCAGGACTTGATGTAAAACGTATCATCAACGAGCCTACAGCAGCTGCACTTGCTTATGGTCTTGACAACGAGAAAGAGCAGAAGATCATGGTTTACGACCTTGGTGGTGGTACATTTGACGTATCTGTTATCGAGATTGGTGATGGAGTTATCGAAGTACTTTCAACAGCTGGTAACAACAGACTTGGTGGAGATGACTTCGACCAGAAGATCACAGATTACATGCTTGCAGACTTCAAGGCAAAAGAGGGCGTAGATCTTTCTACAGATAAGATGGCTCTTCAGAGATTAAGAGAAGCTGCAGAGAAAGCAAAGAAAGAACTTTCAAGTGCAACAACAACAAATATCAACCTTCCGTTCATCACAGCAACAGCTGAAGGACCGAAACATTTCGATATGAACCTTACAAGAGCTAAATTCGACGAGCTGACAAGAGACCTCGTAGAAAAGACTCAGGAACCGGTAAGACGTGCACTTTCTGACGCAGGAATCACAGCTTCCGAGCTTGGACAGGTACTTCTCGTTGGTGGATCAACACGTATCCCGGCCGTTCAGGAAGAAGTTAAGAGACTGACAGGCAAAGAGCCTAGCAAATCCCTTAACCCAGACGAGTGTGTAGCACTTGGTGCTTCCGTACAGGGTGGTAAACTTGCAGGAGATGCAGGCGCAGGAGATATCCTTCTTCTTGATGTAACTCCACTGTCACTGTCTATCGAGACAATGGGTGGTGTAGCTACAAGACTGATTGAGAGAAATACAACAATCCCGACAAAGAAGAGCCAGATCTTCTCAACAGCAGCAGATAACCAGACAGCTGTAGACATCAACGTTGTACAGGGTGAGAGACAGTTCGCAAGAGACAACAAGTCCCTCGGACAGTTCAGACTTGATGGAATCCCGCCGGCTCCACGTGGAATCCCGCAGATCGAAGTTACATTCGATATCGATGCAAATGGTATCGTAAATGTATCTGCTAAGGATCTTGGAACAGGTAAAGAGCAGCATATTACAATCACAGCAGGTTCTAATATGTCTGATGACGATATCGATAAAGCTGTAAAAGAAGCAGCTGAATTCGAGGCTCAGGATAAGAAACGTAAAGAAGCAATCGATACAAGAAACGAAGCAGACGCTATGGTATTCCAGACAGAGAAGGCAATCAAAGAGGTTGGCGACAAAGTCGATGCTACAGAGAAGGCAGCTGTAGAGGCTGACGTTCAGGCACTGAAAGATATCCTTGCAAAATCTGCTCCGGAGAACACAACAGAAGAGCAGGTAGCAGAGATCAAAGCTGCGAAGGAAAAACTGATGGAGAGCGCACAGAAACTGTTCACAAAGATGTATGAGCAGGCAGGTGCTGCAGCAGGTGCAGGTGCACAGGCTGGTCCTACACCAGAAGCTGGTCCGGCTCCGGATGGTTTCCAGGGTGATGATGTTGTAGACGGAGATTACAAAGAAGTCTAAAATATAGAAAAGATGCCGGTAAGACAGAAGAGAAACAGACAGCAGGGCATCAGATAAATGAAGCATGAAGAGAAATTCTACGGAGCTTTGTAGCTTCGTAGAATTTCTTGAGGTTAAGAAAGAGATACAGAAAGGTTAGTATTTGTGTTATGGCAGAGGCAAAGAGAGATTATTATGAGGTGCTCGGCGTAAGCAAAGATGCAGATGATGCTACAATCAAGAAAGCATACCGTCAGCTTGCGAAGAAGTACCATCCAGATATGAATCCAGGGGATAAAGAAGCAGAAATAAAGTTTAAAGAGGCTTCCGAAGCCTATGCCGTTCTGAGTGACGCTGACAAACGTCGTCAGTATGATCAGTTCGGCCACGCTGCATTTGATGGCGGTGCCGGCGGCGGAGCAGGTGGATTCGGTGGCGGATTTAACTTCAATGGAGCAGATTTCAGCGACATTTTCGGAGATATCTTCGGAGATATGTTCGGTGGCTCCAGAAGAGGCGGCGCAAGCAATGGTCCTATGAAAGGGGCTAATATCAGAAAGAGCATCCGCATCACATTCGAGGAAGCTGTCTTCGGATGCGAGAAAGAACTGGATCTTGTACTGAAAGATCCTTGCGAAGACTGTCACGGCACAGGTGCAAAGCCTGGAACATCACCGGAGACATGTCCAAAGTGCGGTGGTAAAGGTCAGGTCGTATATACATCCCAGTCCTTCTTTGGAACCGTACAGAATGTACAAACATGTCCGAACTGTGGTGGTTCCGGTAAGATCGTGAAAGAGAAATGTCCGAAATGTGCAGGTACAGGATATACATCCAGCAGAAAGAAGATCAAAGTTACGATTCCGGCAGGTATTGATAACGGACAGAGCGTACGCATTCGTGAAAAAGGAGAACCGGGAGTTAATGGAGGACCGAGAGGAGATCTCCTCGTTGAGGTTAACGTATCCAGACACCCAATCTTCCAGAGACAGGATATGCATATCTTCTCGACCGTTGCGATTTCCTTCGCAGTGGCTACACTCGGTGGCGATGTGAAGATTCCAACTGTAGACGGAGACGTTCTCTACACAGTAAAACCGGGAACAAAGACAGATACAAAAGTACGTCTGAAAGGAAAGGGAGTTCCATCCCTTAGAAATACTCAGGTAAGAGGAGATCATTATGTAACATTAGTGATCCAGACACCGGAGAGATTAAGCGCAGAGGCGAAAGAAGCTCTGAGAAAATTCGATGAGCTTAGTGGAAATACACTTCATCAGCATGACAATCTTGCTACAAAATCTGAGAAATCAGAGAAAAAGGGCAAGAAAAAAGGATTCATGGATAAGATGAAAGAAGCCTTTGAAGATAAAGAATAAAAAGAATGATGAGAGCGGCAGCTGCTGACTGAGAGGTTGGTGGCTGCCGCTTCTTTTTCTCTTCACTATCTGGCCAGATTATTGGCGGAGAAGAAATGGGAAGTGGAAGTTTCAGTAAGGAAGAACTGCTGGAATTGTTGAAAGAGTTGTAGATTTAAACATGGAGATGTTATCTTAGAATTGTCAAAGATTGGGCGTACAGAAGATATATTGAAAGCGGTAGTAAAGAATCATAAGAGGCAAGAGAATTATTATTTTCTCTTGCCTCTTGCCATCCGTGCAGGATACCATTTTTCAAACCATGCTGTGAAAAGCCCCATCAATATAGGAATCAGATTATTTAAAAGGATAAGTACATTTCCAAACCCGGCTTTCTTAAACAGAAAGGTCCAGATTGCTGTCAGTACATATAGCGTGCCCCATGCCGCGGCAAGAATATAATTTGTCTTCATAAAGAGAGGGTTCTGATGCGCATTTTCACCCCCATAATTATATTTTACATATGCAGCACATAAAGGTTCTTTTGTCAGGCATGAAAGCAGCCAGAAGAGTCCAAATACAAGATATCCGATGTTTGTTGGAAGAACTCCGTTTCCGGTTATATTTGCCGCTGCAGAAAGTATAGCAACAGTTGCCATAGAGAGCTGATCCCAGATGACAAATTTATGTTTTCTCATAATAAACGGTACTGTTGCGACCACAAGTAGTGTTATCATAGCTCCGACTTCCGGATGAATAGAAACAGCGATCCAGAATGTAATCCACGGTATCAGCATTGTCGTCATGGAAGGATTTTTCTGTTCAATTGTATTTTGAGATGTTTTCTCTGTTTTTTTGACTACAGATGCGCTTCCGAAGATTTTATCCCAATCAATCATCAAGGAAAAGTCGCCGGATACCGTATACATCTGTTTCCCCAATGCTTCTGCGCCACCGATTTCTCCACGGGAAATAGCTGACCATACAGTAAAAGGCGTATCTATGCGAGTAGTTGGAGAAAGACGTCCATCAGTAAATACTTCGCTTCCTGTCTTGCTAAGCTGAATCTGGTAGGTGTGATCCAAATCGGTAAAGTGAATCTCAAGCACGCGGTCTTTTCCATCGTAGGCATCTTTATTATAAAGAGCTGCCATTTGCCGGGTAAATACAAGATCATCCGGTTCTTTTTCTCCGGTTGTTTTGCTGATGCCCCAGCTGGCATCTGCCATTTTTTCAAACACATCTCTGGAATATAAAAGCGTGTGGAGTATTGCATCTGTTTCTTCAGAGATTGTTCCGGTCATTGCATATTCTGATCCGGCACATTTTACAGTGGAAAGATATTTATCTGTTCTTGCAGACAATTCTTTTACACGGAATAATTCTCCCTGACCACAAAAGATGGTCGTATAATTTCCTTTGCCGAGAAAATGATCAAACATCCGCAATACACTGTCATAGTTTCCAACAGCAGAATAAAAGCCACAGGTGGAAATCAGAACATGCCTTTTACCTTCCATATCATATCTGGAGTCATGACTTCCGCTTCCGTATCCGTTCTGTTTTGAACTCATAAAAGGAAGGCTCATAGGAAGCTGACGGTCGATCAAATTCTTTAAGATACCTGGGACATTAAAATAGTACAGTGGAAAAGACCACAGAATAAGATCAGCATCAATCAATTTTCCAATAACCTTTTGCATATCATCCTTGATACAGCATATACCAGGCGTTTTCTGCCAGCACGCAAAGCATCCTTTACACGCAGCTATATTCATTGAAGCTACATGGAGTTCATCGATAGAGATGCTTTCTTCATCATCCGTACATCCATTTTTAAATCCTTCAATGAAACTGTATGCAAGCTTTAACGAATTACTTCTTTTACCTTTAGGACTCCCATTGATCAGAAGTATCTTCATGCTTTCATCCCTCCGCATTCATACATAAGATGTTGGGGTCAAAAGGTATTTTGACCCCTATGATACACGGATTGCTTCGCATTTCATGCTCTCGCAATCCTAAAACACCTCAAATCCGCTCATTTTTCTACGAAAAATGGCTACTTTTCGGTGTTTTGCGGGTCAATAAGTCATGCTTTTTCATGCAAGCAAGAAACGCATGACCTTTTGACCCTTGTATCATACATAATAATAAAGTATAAGAGGTGCTTGCAAAATCCGCAACCTGAATTTCGCAAAATTGTTGTAAAGTATTATGGAAAAGTGATATTATGAAACTAATATTTGGAAGGTTATGTGATGAACATAGAAAGATGCAAAGTAGTAGTTGAGGAAAGATGAAACAACAGAAATTATTAAGTCTGATCCGTCAGGCGATACAAGATTACAACATGATAGAAGACGGAGACAGGATCGCGGTAGGTGTTTCCGGCGGCAAGGATTCCCTGACTCTGCTTTATGCGATGAAGCTGCTGCAGGAATTTTACCCGAAGAGGTTCGAATTATCTGCGATTACCTGCAACGTAGGATTTGAAGGGATGGATTTTACGGGCGTAGCAGAGTTTTGTAAGCACCTGGAGATTCCTTATGAGCAGGTCGATACAGAGATTGCCCGGATTGTATTTCAGGAGAATAAGGATACAAGACCGTGTTCTTTGTGTGCAAAGCTTCGGAAGGGTGCGATGTATCAACGGCTGGGAGAGCTTGGAATCAATAAGATGGCATATGCACATAATAAGGATGATTTTATAGAGACAGCATTGATGTCATTGATCTATGAAGGCCGGTTCTATGCATTCCCACCAGTGACAGAATTGCCGGAAGCGGGAGTGACGGTGATCCGTCCGATGATGTATGTTCCGGAGCAAGGTGTAGCGCACTTTGTTGCAGACCAGGGAATCCGTGTGGTTAAGAATACGTGCCCGGTAGACGGTTCAACAAAAAGAGCGTATGCAAAACAGTTGATGGAGCAGATCAACAGGGAGACGCCAGGGGCGAAGGACAGAATCATGCATGCGATCGTGAACGGAAGGTTCCCGGACTGGCCACTGTAGTGAAGGGAAAGTGATTAAGAAAATGCATTTTTTACTTCCCTATTTCGCCTATCTGTGTTACACTAACGAATGAGTTATTTAACTTTTTTGTAACAATTACGAAAGTGATAGGCTCATTGAAAAGGGAAAACAACATGGAAATGCATATAACTATTTGTAGAGAGGGATGCAGATAGTTAATAGGAGGAATTATTTATGTGTGGAATCGTAGGATTTACAGGAAATCATCAGGCAGCTCCGATTCTGCTGGACGGATTGTCTAAGCTGGAATACAGAGGATATGATTCAGCAGGTCTTGCAGTGCGTGACGGAGAGCATCTTGCACAGGTTGTTAAGGCGAAGGGACGTCTGAGTAATCTTTCAGAGAAGACAGACAGTGGTAAGGCACTCAAGGGAACTTGCGGTATCGGTCATACACGCTGGGCGACTCACGGTGAGCCAAGTCAGATCAATGCACATCCGCATGTATCTGGAAACTGTGAGAGAAGTGGATCCGGTACAGTTGAGTCTGAGGTTGTCGGAGTACATAACGGTATTATCGAAAACTATACAGAGTTGAAAGAGAAGCTGTTAAAGCATGGTTATACATTCTACAGTGATACAGATACAGAAGTAGTGATCAAACTGGTTGACTACTATTATAAGAAATATAACTTAGGACCGATCGATGCGATTGCCAAGACTATGGTTCGTGTACGTGGTTCTTATGCACTTGAGCTGATGTTCAAGGATTATCCGGGAGAGATCTGGGTTGCCAGAAAAGACAGCCCGATGATCATCGGTATTGCAGATGGCGAGACTTATGTTGCATCTGATGTACCGGCAATCCTGAAATACACAAGAAATGTATACTATATCGGAAACCTTGAGTTTGCAAAGCTTGTTCCGGGAGAGGCTCATTTCTATGATCTTAATGGTGACGAGATCGAGAAAGAGACAACAGAGATCAAATGGGATGCAGAGGCAGCAGAGAAGGCCGGTTTCGAGCATTTCAT
>OKTZ01000656.1_pt1 | contig 10607 bp, 8 predicted proteins | sample 1606711 | NCBI WGS metagenome assembly OKTZ01 (sample SAMEA3882535, study PRJEB24775) | human gut metagenome | biome: human-associated habitat; feature: intestine environment; material: feces | place: Netherlands | collected 2009/2010 | reverse complement strand
GAGAAGGGTGTGGAGGCAAAGGTGAAATGCTTTCGCGAACGATCTGTACGTTTCGGTGTGGAGTCGCTCAACGAGCGCGGCAACGCACCTGCCGACTATTGCGACTTGTATCTGAAGCGCTACCTCCCCTCGCGTGTCGTCACCCAAGCGAAGGGCGCTACGGTGGCCTTCAACACCGCTCCCCACGACCGCTACCAAGGAATGGCTTCCACCGCCCTTACCGATGGCCTCTTCGGCGGATCGAGCTTTGTGGAGGGATGGGTAGGATGGGAAGGGACCGATCCCGACTTCACCCTCGATCTTGGCAGGGAGACCAGCATCTCTGCCATAAGCACCGACTTCCTCCACCAGTTGAGCGCCTGGGTACTCCTACCTAAGGAGGTACGCTATGAAGTAAGCACAGATGGCAAGGCGTTCCAACCCTTTGGCGAACCCTTGGTGATGAAGGAAGACCGCGACATCGCCGTCAAGTTTGTCGAAGGCAAGGTCAGCGTGGCACAACCTGTCTCTACACGTTTCATCCGCGTGCGCATCAAGGCCACGGGAATGTGCCCCGACTGGCACTACGGCGTCGGCTATCCTGCCTGGTGCTTCATCGATGAAGTGCGGGTGGAATAAATGCCAATGAATACCTAAATAAATATCAAACGGGCTTGCAAGCTTTCGGACACCTGGGTGTCACGCGGCTTGCAAGCCCGTTTGGCTAAAAGACCTGGAGAGGATTACTGTGCGTTGAATGCTGTCAGAATCTTCTCGGCAGTAGCCTTCATCTCCTCCTCGCTCAACTGGACGTGGCGATGGAAATCGACATCGCCCTCGGAGTTGATGGGCAGAAGATGGATGTGGGCATGGGGCACTTCGAGGCCGAGCACCACCTGGGCCACCTTCTTGCAGGGGAAGGCTGTGCGGATGGCTTTGGCGACACGCTTGGCGAAGACCTCAAACTCGGCCAGCTCGCCGTCCTCCATGTCGAAGATGTAATCCACTTCCCGACGAGGGATGACCAACGTATGGGCCTGGACGACGGGGTTGATGTCGAGGAAAGCATAAAACTTTTCGCTTTCCGCACACTTGTAGCTGGGAATCTCACCAGCAGCAATCTTGCTGAAAATATCCATAATCGTAATTATTCGAGGGTGATCTTGTCTATGCGCAACTTGATCGTACCACGCGGAATGGCAATTTCCACCACATCGCCGACCTTCTTGTTGAGCAAGCCTTGCGCGATCGGAGTCTTGATGGAGATCTTGCCCACCTTGATGTTGGCCTCGTTCTCGCTGACGATGGTGTAGCGCATCTTCGTGTTGTTGGCCATGTTGGTCATCTCCACGGTCGAAAGGATCTGCACCGCCTCTGTGCTGAGACGCGAGGTGTCAATGACCTTCGCCTCGGCGATAGCCAACTTCAGTTGGTTGATCTTTGTCTCCAGGTGGGCCTGTGCCTCCTTGGCAGCATCATACTCCGCATTCTCACTCAAATCGCCCTTGTCGCGCGCCTCGGCGATGGCTGCCGAAGCCTTCGGGCGCTCTACCGTCTCCAACTGTTGGAGCTGGGCTACCATTTCATCGTAGCCCTTCTGTGACATATAAGCCATAATTTATTCTGCTTTTTAGATTTTTTCGTTTGTTTCAAACTACACAAAAAACGAGAATCCCGACATGTTCATCATGCCGGAATTCCTGTTTCCTCTGTACTCTATTTTTACTATGCGCTGCAAAGTTATCCTTTTTTTTCCGAACGGGGAAATTTTCTGCTCAAAAGTTTGCTCATGTAGATAGAATTTAATAATTTTGTCCCCAATGTTTAATAGAAAACCATGAATATGAGAACTAACAAAAGAGCCATTTTAACTCTGACGTTAAGCCTTTTGGCACTACTATGTTTTGCCCAAGGGAATCCCGTCAAATTTAAGGCGAGTAAGAAACAAGTGTCGGACACCGAGGTACAGGTGATGTTCACCATGTCCATCAGCAAGGGCTGGCACGTCTATTCCACCGGTCTCCCCGCGGATGGTCCGGTCTCTGCGACCTTACACACAGATAAGGCCGAGGGTGTGAAACCCATTGGTGGGTTGCAGCACATTGGACGCGAGATTAGCGAGATGGATCCCATCTTTGGCATAAAGCTTCGCTATTTCGAGAACAACGTCACTTTCGTACAGAAATACAAGATTACAGGCAAGACCTACAACGTCAAGGGCTACCTGGAGTTTGGCGCATGCAACGACGAGATGTGTATGCCGCCGACGTCCGTGGAGTTCAACTATAGTGGTGAAGGCCCCAAGGACGCACCTGCCCCCACTGAGGACAAAGCTGCCGAAGAGGAGGCCAAGACGGATGTTGCCGCTGCTGGCGACTCTGCCAAGGCTGCTGCTGGCGACTCTACCGCCACTGCCGTCAAGGCTGACACGGGCACCGCTGGCGTGGGTTCAGACCTCTGGACACCGGTCATCAAGGAGCTGAAGGCTTTTGAGGACGGTCAGAGCACCAAGAACAAGTCGGTTTGGTACATCTTCCTGATGGGTATCGTCGGTGGTTTCGTAGCCCTGCTCACGCCGTGCGTATGGCCGATTATCCCGATGACGGTGAGCTTCTTCCTGAAGCGTTCCAAGGACAGCAAGAGCAAGGGTATCCGCGACGCTGCCACCTATGGTATCTCTATCATCGTCATCTACATGGCCCTCGCGCTCATTGTGACGGCACTCCTTGGCCCACAGCGCCTCAACGAGTTGGCTACCAACGCACCGTTCAATATCTTCTTCTTCCTCCTGCTGGTTGTCTTCGCTTTCAGCTTCTTCGGATGGTTTGAGTTGCAGCTGCCCTCATCATGGGGTAACGCCGTCGATACGAAGGCTTCCACCACTACAGGACTTCTCTCCATCGCCCTGATGGCCTTCACCCTCTGCCTCGTCAGCTTCTCTTGCACGGCCCCGATTATCGGTCTGCTGCTTGTGGAGGCCGCTACGAGTGGCGACTGGGTGGCTCCGACAGTAGGTATGTTCGGCTTCGCCCTCGCTTTGGCCCTGCCGTTCTCACTCTTCGCCATGTTCCCGACCTGGCTGCAGAAGGCTCCGAAGTCGGGCTCTTGGATGAATATGATCAAGGTGGTGCTGGGCTTCGTCGAGTTGGCCTTCTCTCTGAAGTTCCTCTCCGTGGCCGACCTCGCCTACGGTTGGGGCATCCTCGACCGCGAGACGTTCCTCGCCCTGTGGATCATGATCTTTGCCTTCATGGGCTTCTACCTCATCGGCTGGCTCAAGTTCCCGCACGATGACCAGGAGCAGAAGGCTATGCCGGTGCCCTGCATCATGATGGGTCTCTGCTCTTTGGCCTTCGCCGTCTATATGGTGCCAGGCCTCTGGGGTGCTCCTTGTAAGGCTGTCAGTGCATTCTCGCCGCCTATGAACACGCAGGACTTCAACCTCAACAAGGCCGAGGAGGTACATCCTGCCTACACGTCTTACGAGGAGGGTATGGCTGCCGCTAAGGCTGCTGGCAAGCCCGTCATGCTCGACTTCACTGGTTTCGGCTGTGTCAACTGCCGTAAGATGGAGTCTGCTGTCTGGACGGACAATGAGGTCTCTGAGCGTCTGACCAAGGACTACGTCCTCATCTCCCTCTTCGTCGATGACAAGACGCCGCTCGACAAGCCGATGGAGGTGAAGAACCCGGATGGTACGACCCGCACGCTGCGCACCGTTGGTGACAAGTGGTCTTACTTGGAGCAGACGAAATTTGGCTACCTCGCACAGCCGTTCCACGTGACGGTCGATAACGAGGGTAAGCCGCTCTCTGGTAGCTTCGTCTATAAGGAGGACATCCCGGGCTACATCAAGTTCCTCGACAAGGGTCTTGAGAACTACAAGAAGTAACATAATCTGATCGCCCTTGGGTGATCCCATCAATAGGAAAGGCCGTCGCCACATGCTGACATCAGCAACGGGCGGCGGCCTTTCTTTTTTCCTATAGAGCAGAGATAGCAACGCCCCCACAGTCTTTGATTGACTGTGGGGGCGTATCATGTCCGATGATTTGGAGTTAGGTCGTTATTAGGCCATAGGACTGAATTCATCCTTGGTTACGCCACAGATGGGGCAAGTCCAATCGGCAGGAATACTTTCGAACGGCGTGCCTGGAGCTATACCACTATGCGGGGTCATAGACGTAGCCGCAAACGTCACATACATACTTTTTCATAATGTCTTTGTTTTCGTTATCAATCGTTTATTGTTCTCTTTACGGTTGCAAAGATAAACATCCTTTTTGAGACCACAAAAGAAAAGATGTTAAACTTTGTATTTATTACAATGTTTAAACGCGTGAGCGTGCGTTATTTCTCTATCAAGCAGACGGCATAGGCCGAGATACCCTCCTTGCGGCCTGTAAAGCCGAGACGCTCGGTGGTCGTCGCCTTGATGGAGACACAGTCCGGATCGCAGCCAATGACGGCGGCAAGGCAGTCGCGCATGGCGTCGATATGAGGACTGAGCTTCGGTCTTTCGGCACACACTGTCGCGTCGATATTGCCCAAATGGTAGCCCTTCTCTGCGAGGAGAGCAACCGTGTCACGGAGGATGATCTTAGAGTCCATATCTTTTGTAGCCTCCGACGTATCGGGGAAGTGATAGCCGATATCGCGCATATTGGCAGCACCAAGCATCGCGTCACAGATGGCGTGTATCAGCACGTCTGCATCGCTATGGCCGTCGAGACCACGGTCGTGGGCTATCTTGATGCCTCCCAGCCAGAGGTCGCGCCCCTCCACCAATCGGTGGACATCATATCCAAATCCTACCCGTATCATTATCTGCGTCTGAACAAGTCCTTGACACCATCAAGGTCGAACGAGAGCGAGAAGCGGAGCGTCTGGTCGAGCGGATTGCTCTTGGCCGTAGCGATAACATAGCCAGCATCGAGCGAGAAGACGTTCATACGGAAGCCCGCACCAACGGTGAAATACTTACGATTACCCTTGTTCTCACTCTCATGGTGGTAGCCAGCACGAAGGGAGAACTTATCATTATAGACATACTCTGCACCAACACTCCATTGTATCTCCTGCAGTTCCTCCTTGAAGCCACCCGGCGCATCGCCGAAACTCTTGAAGATGCCGCTGATGGAAGAGAGGTCGTAGTAGTCGGTCTGCAAGCGCTGCTCATACTGCTCGTCGGTCTCGTTGTCCTCACGCTGCGGATAGGTGGGCACGAGCAACTTGTTGGCATCGGCAGCTATGGTAAAGCGGTTGTACTCGTCGATAGGGATCATGAGAGACGCACCCAGTCGCATGTTTGTCGGGATAAACTCCGAACGGTTGTCGCCACCAAAGGTGATCTTCGAACCGATGTTGGAGATGTTGAGTCCCAATCCGAGCTGACACTCGCGGCTTCCGAGATTGACATAGTTCTGATAGTAGCAAGCGATATCAGCAGCGAAAGCCGATCCTGGCGACGTGTCCTCAGTGTAGTCGTAGGTCAGGTCGGAATAGATGAAGCGCACGGCCGCACCCAGGGAGAACGTCTCGGAGAGCATCAGCGAGTAGCCTACATCAACGGACATCTCATAGGGATTGATGGTCATGTCGCCCGTGTTGTCCAAACTCGAACTGGTCTGTACCTCACCAAGGGAGAAGTAGCGCAGGGAGGCCGACACGGCACTGTAGTCGCCAATGCGGTAGTAGCCAGAGAGGTAGGCCAAGTCCATATCGTTGACCAACTGGCGCAGCCATGGCGTGTAGTTGAGCGAGACGCCAGCCCGCGAGATAGTGAACGGATACTTGGCGGGATTCCAATACTGTGAGGCCACATCAGGGTCGGTAGCTGCTCCGACATCACCCATACCCCCGGCGCGAGCGTCCGGGGCAATGGACTGTGAGGTCACGGCGGAGTTGACCGGATTGAACATATCCTTCTTGTCCTGGGCATAGGTCGTGAGCGACAGCGCCGACAAGAGGACGATACCGACATACTTATTTTGACTGTTCATACGCGTATATTTCATTCTGTGTGTATGATTAAAACGCAAATCGTGCTTACTTATTGTTGATGATAATCAGTTTCTTGGCTTTGGAGACCCGCTCGCCGCCATCCGAGCCGATAGAGGCACGGTAGAGATAGACTCCCGTCTGCAGTTTTGCTCCACCATCGGTGCAGAGATCCCAGCGCACTGTATAGGCGCTACCCGTCGAGGTGCCGCTCTCCGTGTGTCGCCACAACTCGCGTCCACTCATGTCGAAGACGGAAATCTCAACATCAACCTCAGCGCCCGTGAAGTTGTGATTGACGATGAAGGTTGTCTCCGTCGTGGCGGGATTGTTGGTGCAACTGATGCTCTCGATGGAAGGTTTCAGTCCTTTGACTACCTGGAAATTGAGCACGGCGGTGGAAGCATTGTTCAACATATCCCACGCACGGAAGCGCAACTGATGCGCGCCCTCGGAGAGTTCAGGCAGCGAATACCAGGTAGAACCGCTGGTATAAGTGCCGAAGTCGAAGGTAAAGTTCTCATTGAGGTTGAAAGTCAGGTTCGGGTCTCCATCGATGCAAAGCTGCAAGTCGTGACCCATACCGCTGCCCGTGGCGTTGATACCATCCTTGTCCGTGACGTTGGCCACGAAATAGGGCGTGGTATTGACGCTTCCCCCTTCGACAAACGAGGGTGTATTGAGGTAGCAGTAGATCGACGGTCCAATACTGTCGTTGCGCACCGTCTCCGACCCATAGATGAAGAAGCGGTCCTCGGCACCATGGGCCAGTTGCGTATGGTCGTCGCTGACAGCATAGACATTGATGAGTCCGCTACCACTGGCGTAGTTGATATCGAAAGGCACGGCGAAGGTAAACTGGAACTCGCCATTGCGCACACTGTCGGAACCATTGAAGAGCACTTTCTGCCGGTCGTAATACTGGAACGCGGAGTTGGAAGTCTCCTCCTGCTTCTTGCACGTCACCATCTCGCGGGTGTCGCGGACCGTGGCCGTCATCTGACCGTTGAAGCCTACGAGGGTTTCCTCCTGACGCATGACACGCCCCTTGACCCGAGCCACGCTACCCGCTTTGAGGATGATATCCTGCTTGCCTCCCACGGGCAGTCCGTTGATACTATCAATGACCACGTCGAAGGTAGGCAGGTTGAGAGCCAAAGCCGGATCGCCAAGGAGCGAATACTGGAGTTTGTTGAGCGTGCGGTCCTGGCCCGTACTGATAACATCGTTCTTAGCCAGGCGCTGGGCCTCACCCATTGTGGTGGGCTTGCCATTGGTGAAGCTCAACACATGGCGCAGAAAGGCATTGTTGATAAACTTATTGTAATAGGCATAGACCGTGCGCGTCGTGCCCCAGAAGGCCACGGATCCACCCTGCGCGTTGAGCAGGGCGGTCTCGCCGATCGTCTCCTTGCGCGTGTCGAAAGGCATGACATCACAAGAGGCCGTGATCCAAAGCGGCAGGTTCTGATTGGTGAACGTGCGGAAGTCGCTGATGGTAAGTACTGACTCGTTGGAGATCTGATACTCCACACCGTGGCCCGCATAGTCCATGATGAGGGCGCCCGCCTGCTGTTGCTGCTTGAGGAGGCGCGAGACCTCGGGATAGCGATTGCCCGTGGAGGTGCTGACGCGCGTATAGGCGTCCCACATCACCTTCTTGATCTGATAGCCGGGATAGAGCTGGCCGATATATTCCGCCGTGGCATCGACATCGCGCATGTGGAGATTGTTGTTGCCATCATCGCCCATAAACATGATGGTGTTGGCCCAGTCGCCTGCATGGGCGTTGTTGGCATAGGCGATGATCTTATCGACTACGGCCTTGGCTTCCGCCGCCGTGGTGACAGGAATGCGCCCCACGGCCACATCCTCCTTGTCGTTGCGAATCGAAGCGCCACCCTCGCCCTCGTCGAGCAGCGTCATCCATCCGTCATTGACATAGCAGTCGGTCTCAGAGAAGGAGTTTTCGCTCTCGTGGGCCAGTAGATAGTCGTCGGCGTTGAGCGAGCGACACTCAGGTGTGAGCATACGGCAGTCCCAGACGGCGTCGCCAAAGAGCAGCAGGTGCTTGGGCATCTGGGCCTCGTCGTCACCTGCCCGGTCGTAGAGCATCTTGAGGTAGCGACGGTAGGCATTGGCGTCGGGTGTGCCACTGGAAAACTCATTGTAGAGCTCATCGGCCGGCACGATATTCACGCGCATCGAGTCGCGGTCGCGATGCATCTGTGCCAAGCGCTCAGCCTGCGGTCGTAACTTCTGACTCGTCGGGATAATGATGACGAGGTCGGCCTGCGGGTCGGCGTGGTGGTTCTGGTTGGTAATGGCATAGACATACTCGGGCACGGGGAAGGGATCCGTAGCCAGGCGCGGCTGCGGTTTCGGGCGCTCGTAGGCATAGCTGATGTAATCCATGCGCACAGGGCCTCCCGAGAGCGTCGTCACCGTGATCGTGTCGGAGGCAGTGTGTTCGATTTTATAAGTATTCTCAGCCTCCACGGCGGCATTATACGACGAGAGGCGCAGACTGGCGTTGCCGAGATCCTTTCCGTTGAGTCGATACTGCACCGAAGCGGCAGCACCAGCCGTCACAGCGATGGTGAGGTTGGCCATGCGATTCTCTCCCGCGGGGTGGGAGAAGACATAGGTGCGCGACTTCCCCTGCTCGATCGGATCGTTCTCGAAGAGGTTGCGGCCGCCCTGATACCAGGAGAAGTTGTCCACCTCGCGGAGCGCATGATAGTCGTCGGCCAAAGGATAGCAGTCGGCGATAAACTGGGCGGAGTCCACCATAAGCGGCGTCTTTCCGTCGGTCTCGGTGAGGAAATAGTAGCCATAGTCTGAGTATGGATTGCGGGTACGCCGCGTGGCCTCCTTGTTCTCCCAGCTCACGGGACCTTTGGCGTAGAACAAGCGGCGGTCGCCGACCATCGTAGAAGCCACCTCAGGCAAATCGTCGGTGGCGGCAAGATCGCTCTTGTGCAACTCCTCGTTTTGGAGGTTGCCACCATAGCCGAAGATGCGCATGCGGCTCAGGTCGCTGAAGCCCGCCTGCCGCGCCAACTGAGAGGTCAGTTGATAGATGCCCGACTCGGGAACGCGAATCTTCACCCAGCGTCCCTCACGCAGGACGGAGTGCTTCGCATAGATGGCCGCATCCTCCTGCGACGTTAAGTCCCTCTGCGTTCCCGCATGCGACGGTGCCTTCAGCGACGGTTTGGGCTGGGAGGTGACGGCGATCATGAAGGAGACGAGAAACTGCAGGCGACCCTTACGGCGCACGACGGGACAGAGCGAGAAGTCGAGGCGTCCCTTCTTGCGGTCCACGACGATGTGCTGCTCTATCTCGGGCAGTCGTCCGGGGTCTGCCGAGGGGGCCAAGGCGAGGTAGCGGAGCGAGTCGCGCCGCCCCATGTCAAGAAACTCGGGATAGCGTATTTCGAGCGTGTAGATGCTGTCCGCATAGTGCTTTCCCAAGGGGATGGCATAGCTGAAACGGGGCAACATCGTGTCGATGGCAATGTCGTCAACTGTCAGATTGAAGAATCGCTGTTGTTGCGCCTGGCCCTGCAAGCCGCAGAGGAGGGCGAAGAGCAGCAATATGGAGTGGCGGAATACTTTCATACCATGCTAATATAATATAAGAAAATAACGGCGGAAAGCGGGTTTTATTGTGGAGCAGGCAAAATAGAATAATTGTCCCCTTACTCCCTTCGTGTTTACCTGTCGGTGGCAGAACGGCGAGCGATCGCTTACCTGGTCTCCCAAGGCGCGCGATCGTCCCCCGTACTGTTTCCGACAGGACTCTGAAATCGATCGGGTTAATGGTTTCAGTATATGGACCCTTGCGGGTTCTTTCACAGTCCTTGTTTGGCAATCAGCTGCCTATATATTATCCAGTAAGTATGCGTTTTCCACAACCCTGCAAGGCCTCAAGGCCTCATCCTTGAGCAAGTTTTGTACAGATCACCACGACAAAGATGATCAGCGCTACAAAGCCGAAGAAGAGAAAGAAATAGAACTTCTCCTCCCTGAGAAACTCCCTCAGCCTGAAACGGGTTCTGAGATGTGCGTCAAGATACTCCCGGTAGTCATTCACCATCGCGCAGATGATGACAATGGCTCCCACAAGGATGATCAAGCCGACACAGAAGTAGAGTTGCTCATCGCTTTCAAACAGTGTTGTAAGTTTATCCATTCGGTCCATGCTGCAAAATTAGGGTTTTCCGAAGAAAAGGGGTGGATTTTCCCTGCACAAATGTGTTGCATTCCTACCAAATAGGTGTTGCATTGAAAAGGAAGCGGGTGTCGCTTTCGTAGGAAGGAGACACCCGCAAAAGGCCTTAAACAAGGTCAGAAAAAGTCCAAAAAGGACGGTTTCATCGCACCAAGAGGTCCTGCTGCGACTGGCGTTCGCGCCAAGCCGTAGGCGTACAGCCTACTTTCGCCTTAAAGATACGGTAGAGCTGCGTGCGCGAGGAGAACCCACACTCGGCAGAGATCACGTCGTTGCTGTAATGGGGGTGCTCCAGCATCATACTCTGTGCGGCGCGAAAACGAATATCGCTCAGCCGTAACTATTCAGCAATAACACCCCTTTGAGTTTTTGTCAATAATCCTAATACAAC
>OKTZ01000635.1_pt1 | contig 10820 bp, 4 predicted proteins | sample 1606711 | NCBI WGS metagenome assembly OKTZ01 (sample SAMEA3882535, study PRJEB24775) | human gut metagenome | biome: human-associated habitat; feature: intestine environment; material: feces | place: Netherlands | collected 2009/2010 | reverse complement strand
GAGGTTGGCCATCATGCGGGCAGGGTACAGCTGCAGGCCGTCGATAACGCGAATGAGGCACTGGAACATGTGGTCGAGCGCGATGAAGCTATCGGCCTGGGCGACGCGCTCGGCAGAGGAGTGCGAAATGTCACGCTCGTGCCACAGGGCGACGTTGTCGAAGGCAACCTGCGCGTTGGCCTTCACGACGCGCGACAGGCCGCAGACCTTCTCCATGGTGATGGGGTTGCGCTTGTGTGGCATGGCTGAGCTGCCCTTTTGGCCCTTACGGAACGGCTCCTCGGCCTCGAGCGTATCAGTCTTCTGCAGATTGCGAACCTCGGTAGCGATGCGCTCGCAGGTGGCCGCAGTGGTGGCAAGAACGCCGGCGAGATAGGCGTGATGGTCGCGGCTGATAACCTGCGTGGACAGCGGGTCGTGAACCAGGCCCAGGTGCTCGCAGACGTACTCCTCGACGAACGGCTCGATGGAGCTGTAGGTGCCGACGGCACCGGAGATGGCACCGAAGGCAACATTCTTGCGGGCGTCCTCAAGACGATCCAGATCGCGCTTGAGCTCCCAGGCCCAAGAGCCAAACTTCATGCCGAAGGTCATCGGCTCGGCGTGGATGCCATGAGTGCGGCCGGCACAGAGCGTGTTGCGCTCCTCAAAGGCGCGACGCTTGCAAATCTCGCCGAGCTTCTTGACGTCCTCGATGATCAGGTCGCAGGCCTGGGTGAGCTGGTAGCACAGGGCCGTGTCGCCCAGATCGGAGCTGGTCATGCCATAGTGAACCCAGCGGCTGGGCTTGGGGTCGCCCTCGGGAACATCGGCATCGATGTATTCCTTCATGTTGGTCAGGAAGGCAATGACGTCGTGGCGCGTGACTTCCTCGATCTCATCGACCTTCGCCTTCTCAAAGTTGGCATGGTCGCGGATCCACTGGGCCTCGTCTTTGGAAATACCGATCTTGCCGAGCTCCGCCTGGGCCTCGCAGGCCAGAACCTCGATCTCCTGCCAAATGGCGTACTTGTTCTCGAGGGAGAAGATGTGTCCCATCTCCGGGCGGGTATAGCGATCGATCATAGCGGCTCCTTTTTGGTTATTGGCACGTTGGTCGTAACCCAACCATTGTACCGTGCGCAGGTGCAAGTATGGGCAGCAGGCATTAACCTAACATTTTGGAATTGGAGCGGGCAACGGGACGTCCGCGTATTTGCTTCGCAAATCCGCACCGGCTTCAGGCGAGCCCCTCAGCTTCACGAAGCCGAAGGGGAAGACTTTGTTGAATTAGCCGTCCCCTTGTCTCCCGTGCCCGGTGGAGCGGGCAACGGGACGTCTGCGTATTTACTTCGCAAATCCGCACCGGCTGCGGCCGCCTATCGGCGACCTTGCCTGCTCGCTATAAACGCTTCGCGTTTATTTAACGCTCGCACCCTGTCGGGTTCGAGTCCCGGCACTTGGTAGTAAAAAGCACGGCAACGTAACGCTGCCGTGCTTGTGCTTTTTACTGGAGCGGGCAACGGGATTCGAACCCGCGAGTGTCAGCTTGGGAAGCTGATGCCTTACCACTTGGCGATGCCCGCTTGTGTGTTGGCTAGTATAACGCGGTTGTCTTGTTCGATACAAGGGTGTCGATGCTTGTTTTAGCTGTGGAGAATCGTTTGAAAACCGCGCCAATTGTGGAGATGAGGACCTTTGTCTTTCTTTTCTTACCATCTTCTACCTGCACTTTTATCTGATTGTTGTATTTGAGCTCAATTTGTCAGGAATTGGGCAAGCTTTTGGTCAGGCTCCGGTACTTACCCGCATGAACCTCGGGGGTAGCCTCATCCTACGCGTCGCAACCTCCCCATGCGGCGCACGAGGGATAAGGAGCAGCCATGTCCAACGCACCCACGCACTCTGTCCACAGCGCAACAGGTCCGCTGCTCCTGCTCCTCTTCCTGCTTTTCGGCTGTCTGGCACCGGGAGCCGCATTTGCCGTCGATGGCTACGACCAGCTCGGCTTCCGCACTATTAGCGATGATTGTGGGCCCTTCTTCATCGGCAAGTATGAAGCTCAAGACGCCTCAATTGCCTACTGCATGAACCAGGAGCGCCCCGGCCCCACCAAACCGGGCGGCCCATGGCTCACCTTTGATCAAGGCTGGGTGTGGCTCGACGACGAGTTCGCGGCAATCGTTTGTCACGGATATCCTACCGCCACGTCGTTTGGCGGTTACCATCTTTCACCCGATCGCGCCCGCGCCGCCACCCAGCTTGCCGTATGGATGCTCAACGGCACTACCCATGTCGACGGCACCTACTCCTACACGACCGCTCAAGGTAAAACCAAGAGCGGACACTTTACCGCCGACAATGAAGTCGTGGCGGCTGCGCGGTGGCTCCACGACAGCGCAAAATCAGGAAGCATCAAAGCCGCTCCGCACCGCGCGCGGCGCTATATAGGAACCGTATCGGGCGGCAGCAAACGTCAAGACATGCTCTATGTACTGCCGGCAGTCTCTGTTTCCTTCCAAAAGCAGTCTGCGAACACCGTTATTACCAGCGGAAACAATACCTATCAGTTTACCGGGGCAACATTCGATATTTTTGAGAGCGCCAGCGGCGCGCGTGTCGGCACCGTCCAGATGGACAGCAACGGTCGAGCGCAGGCAACACTCCTACCCAACACGACATACTACCTAGTTGAGACAACAGCGCCAGCTGGTTATATCCCCCTGCACGATCGCATTGCCTTTACCACGACGGATAACGGCGGATACGTCACCATTGATGAACAACCCGGCACCATTACCTTGCGCATTGTAAAGCTCGACGCCGCAACGAATGCAGGCCCCCAAGTTGGGGCTTCACTCGCAGGAGCAGAATTCGTGTGCGTATCGCAATCAACCCCTGGATGGGCACAAATCCTCACGACCGACGAAAGCGGTCGGGCCACCCTCGCCGATGTCCCCTTAGGAACCTTTACCATCTACGAATCAAAAGCCCCCGAGGGCTACCTGCCATCCAACGACAGCTGGACCTATACCGTTGGAGCCGACCAGCTCGGCGATTCAGGCGTGGTCGAGATCGAATCTCGCGTTTCCGATATCCCCATTGCGTTTAACCTTGAGATTTCCAAATTCAAGGATTACGGCAATAGCGACCAATCCGGCCTGGAGCAGCCGGCGGGTGGTGTTGTCTTTGAGGTTGTCAGTAACAGCTCTCAGCAGGTTGTTGGCACACTGACTACAAACATCTATGGCTTTGCCTCCACCAAAGATCAGCCCGAAGCATGGTTCGGCACAGGCAAGCGACCCGCCGGTGTCCACGGAGCCGTCCCATACGACCGTGCCGGCTACACGGTTCGCGAGGTTCCGGAAACCGTCCCCGAGGGTTTTAAACGTGCAGGAGAATGGACCGTCGGGGCCAATCAGATTTCCGACGGCGCCGAGCTTCAATATATCGTGGACAACCACGCTCTGTCGACGCATCTCCAAATTGTAAAACGCGATGCCCAAACAGGCGCTTCTGTTCCACTAGCCGGATTCACCTTCCAACTCCTCGACAGCAATCACGAACCTGTCTCACAAACTTGCTGGTATCCAGCACATAACGTAATGGACACCTTTACGACTGACGCGACCGGGACCGTCACACTGCCCGAATCGCTCGTGCCGGGCACCTATTATGTACGCGAAACCTCGGCCAAAGAGCCCTATCTTGTCGGCGAAGAGATCGAGGTAAACATACCCGCCGACATGAACCTAACGCCCGTTGCAATCGCCTCGTATTATGACCACGCCGCGACCGGAAACATCAGGATCGTTAAAACCGATGCCATAGACGGCAGCAGCCTCGCGGGCGCCGTCTTTGAGATCCGTGCCTCGGGTGATATCGTGCGCCCCGACGGTAGCATTGCCGCGCTCGACGGTGAGACTGTCACTACCGTCACGACGGATGAAACTGGAGAAGCACGTGCGGACGACCTCCCGCTGGGATCTGGCACCGCGCACTACGAGGTTGTCGAGACTCAAGCGCCGGCAGGCTTCTTGCTCGATCAGACAACCCATATTGTCGACCTTACTTATGCCGACCAGAAAACACCCGTTGTAGAAGCACGGCTTAACGTATCCGACGATTACACCAAGGTTGATATCTCCAAGGTCGATGCAAGCGGTGAGCAGGAAGTAGAAGGCGCACGGCTCACCTTATATGGTCCCGATAAAACCGAAATAGACTCCTGGACCTCATCCGACAAGCCGCACCGCGTCGAACATCTTGCACCCGGCACCTACTCGTTGCGCGAAATGATATCTCCGCGGACCTATGACCTTGCCGAGGAGATAACGTTTGAAATAAAGGACACGGGAGAAGTCCAATCCGTCTCGATGAAGGATGCGCCCATCGAGATCAAAGGACAGGTCGACAAGCGTCAGGAGCTTGTCCAACCTATCGAAAAGGGCCTGTTGGCTAACGGCGATGGTAAAAACCGTGCCGCGATGCAAACCAATACGGATGGGCTTTTCTCCTATACCATCGACGCTCGAAACGATTCAACTACCTGGGTTGATGAGTTTACAATTACCGATGATCTTGAGTGTGCCGAGGACGATACGGCGAGATTCGTCTCAATCGAAACCCCCGTCGCCATCGGCGACCTCAATGGTCTGTGCAACGTGTGGTATCGCACGACGCCGTTGGACTCGACAGACGTCGATGAGCCGGCAAACGCGACACTTGACGATGGGCACGAAAATCCTTGGCTTGAGTCCGACGAAGTAAGGGAAAGTCTGGGTGAGGATTGCCGCCTCGTCGATTACGACGGCTGGCACCTCTGGAAGGCGGATGTCTCGACCACGGAATCCACCACACTCGAGGCGAAAGAACTCGACCTTGCGTCCAATACCGTCGTAACGGGCATTCGCATTGAATACGGTGCGGTAGCCGCCGACTTTACGACTCGAAGCGATGCGGATTCTTGGACCCGTGATGATCTCAAAGATGAGCACGACGACCTTGACGATGCCAAAGCAATCCTTGGCACAGACGCTCGGGGCGCAGTCGTGCACATGCAGGCAACGTCGGCTTATACGCCCCAAACCGCACTCACCAACAGCGCGCGCGTCGATCTTTGCCGCAACGGCGGCGGCGATAAACTTGAGTCACATGACGAGGACCGTGTCATTCAACGCTGTACCCTACCGCAGGACCTACCGGCAACAGGATCAGCCCCCATCGCCGCTTGCATCACCGCGCTCCTGACCTCGGGTGCCGCAGCCCTATGGTTCGCTCGCCTTAGGTCGATCCCAAAGAAGCGCTAGCGCGATGAAAAAGCGGGAGCCAGTCCCCCGGCTCGCCCGCTTTCAATCATGTAAATCGCCGTATCTACTCTGCAGACGAAGATCCACCATCAACGATTGCCTGCTCGGACTCAGGAATCCCATCGGCACCCGTGCTCTGTTCTTGCTCCACCTCTTCGCTGATTGCGGAGGCGGGGGTCGAGCCCTTCGCACCCACGATGTAGGCAGCCCCAAATCCTAACGCAATGGCAATCAAGGTCAAAATCACGTAGACAGGCCAATGGCGCTTAATATACGAAAACACGTTGACTCCTTAGAGCTCCGTCTACGAACGACGGATAACCTCGGTCACGACCTCGGATACCGTGGCAATGTTCGTCGGATTGACATTGTGGGGCAGGTCGTCCTCGGTACGAGCGCAAGCCAGACGCGTGCCGTCCACGCCGGCGATGGTGAGGGCTCGGCGGCTCGCCTCGAGCGCGGCATAGGCATCGGTCTTGGCATAGGGCATCTCGAGCGCGCCACAATCGACATGGAACGACTTGCACACCTTGCTGACCAGGTTCATGATGCGGCGATCGCCCTTGAGCAGCTGCTGTTCGCCCTCAACCGTCACCACCGAAAGCCTACCGGCGCCGACGGATTCAAGATTGATGAAGAATACGCCGCGGAGCTTATCGCGATGCGAAGCCAAGAAGGCCTTCATACCGGCGCCATCACAATCCGAGGCGCCCGTTGCCACAAACCAGATATCGTGACCGAGCAACTCATCGTCGCCCATAGAGGCGACAGCCGAGAGCATATCTTCGGAAGAAGCGCCATCGGAAGACGTAGCGCCGCCCTTCCAGCCGTCGTTATCGTCCTCGAAGTTATCCCACGAACCGATACCGCGACCGGACTTCTTGGCATCGTAATCGTCTTCGACGCCCAGCCAGTCACTCATGCTGTCCTGCTCGTTTTTCCTTTTACGACCGAACAGGCCACCCAGGCCGCGTTTGCGAGACTTGGGTGCCGCCGGGGCGGGAGCCGAAATGGTCTCGATCGGCTGAGCGCCCGACGCAACGGGCCTAGGAGGCGTAACGGGTGCCGATGTTGGTTCGGGACCCTGAGCGGTAGCAAAGGGGTCGTTGACCTGGGCAGAGGGATCGGGAAGGTCGAACAGCGACGTGCGAGACGCAACGTTTGCCTGCTTCATAGACGGCAGCGACGGATCGGGGACCGAAGCCAGCGGAGACGAGGAAGGTGCAGGCGACGGAGCCGACGCCGGATCGGGAACATTCATCTGCGGACGCGGCGATGCCTGGGAGGAAATCTGGGCCATAAGGGAATCGACCGTTTCGTCCTGGGTGGGAGCGACATTGGCAACCGTGGCACCGGAACCACTCGGGGTCGGCATGGTGAAAATCTGCGTGGAGTAAGGCCTCGACTCATCCGTCTCGGGAGTCTCGGAAACCGCAGGCACTTCCTCCTGCTCGACCTCGGTCGAATCACCTTGATCGGCTGCCGCGTACTGCTCTTCGTCAGAGTTGGCCTCGACGGATTCGTCGTCGGCAGCATCTTGGATTTCGGCGGCATCAATAGGCTCGTCATCGTCTGCCGCGTCGCCCTGCTCATCGGAAACAGGAAGGGGCTCGGCAATTGCGGTGCCTTGCTTTTCAAACGTTATCGTGGAATCGAACTGCGCGGCATCAAACGACATGGTGCTATCGACGTGCTGCTGAGCCTCGAAAGACGTTGTTGCCTCAACAACATCCGCTGACGTCGGTTGCTGGGACTCAAAGGACGTCGTAGCTTCGGCAGCGTCGACGGGCCCGGACTGCATAGCCTCGTTCTGCTCAAACTCTTGCGCCGCGCGCTCACGTGACGCCTCGGCTGCCTGCTGCTGAGCGATAGCCTCCTGCTCGGCAGCCTCGCGTGCGGCAGCGCGCTTCTCCTCGAAATCGTCGACAAATTTCCTGCCCTTTGCAAGCGCACCCTTAAAGAAGTTGGAAGCGCTGGCGCCAATCGAAGAGAACGCGGATGCAATATCGGCATGGGGCGTTGCCGCGGGAATCTCGGCCGAGAAATCAGTATCGCTCTCGTAAGACACGCGCCTCGGCTGTTCAACGTAATCGTCGTCAGACTCGTCCGCAACGTCTTGCGCCGGCGCGGCGGGAGCCAAAATGTCCAGTCCTGCCGCGGGATCGATCGCGGACACCGCCTCGGGCTCGGCAGCGGCAACCGCGGCAGACTCATCATCCGCAGTGACAACGGGCGCAGGCTCGGGCTCAAACGTCGGCTCCTCGCCTTCCTCGTAATCGAGCGTGCAGGACTCGGGAAGCATTCCGAGCGCACGGATGGCATCCGAACCAAAGCGGATGTTGCCGGCGGCGTTGCGATAGAGCTTGGGCTCGGGCTCGGCCGCGGCAGGCTCCTCCGCCGGCTCAGCAGCGGGAACCTCGTCATTGAACTCTTCGGCCTGGACAGCCTGATTCTGATCCTCGGGCACGATGGCGCCAATCAGCGTCTCGTCGGCAGACGCACCCTCAAAGCCCTCGATCTGCTCATCGAAAGCCTCGCCCTGTTCGGGCTCGGCTTGAGCGTCGGGAGCAATCGGCTGGCCAAACTCGTCCTCGTCGTAGGAAGGTTCCTCATATTCAATGGTGTTGCCGTAGTCGTTTTGCTGCTGGGCCGCGGCATACTCGGCCGCCGCGCGCGCCATCTCCTCGGCGCGACGCTTCTGCTCGCCAAAATAGGTATCGAATGGAATGTCGTCGGGGAACTCGTTTTCGCCCTGATAAGGGGCGACGTTGTCCATGACACCGAGCATGGCGGCAACAGAGGACTTGTTGCACACTGCGCCAGACGTGTAGGGAAGCACAAAACGGTTGGAGATGATATTGGCGGCGTTGGCCAGCGCCACAAGGGAGGCCAGAATCGCGACAACCCACAGCAGCACCTTGAGCACGCCGGGAAGCGGCAGGATACGCAGGATGGCGACAGCCGCGGGCGCGATCGTGGCGACAGGCAGGAGCTTGGCGATGAGCGCGCGATACGGAGCGTAGGGCTCGCGAGCAAGGAGCTCGGCGCGGGGAGAATCATAGTGCGCCACCACGACGACCGGGCGGTTGCGCGGAGACGCAAGCGGGCCCGAGGCCTTGTGATAGGCGATGACATTTTGGCTCACGCCCGTCTTGCCCAGGCGCGAAACCACGGGGTGGCCCGTGCGCTCGAGCACGTAAAGAACGGCGCCGACAATGGCCAGCAAGGTGCCGACCAAGCCGATACCGCCGCCGATGCCCATCAGCAGGGCGCCGGCAAACGCAAGAATACCGGTAACGGCAAATGCCAACCTACCGGGCGCCGGGGCATTGAACTCCTGAACCTCGGGATCAAAGCCGTGGTTGCGGAAGATCTGAGCGATATCCTCGGCAGCCAAGCGCTCTTCTTCGCTGCATGCCGGCGTAATGCCGGTGTTCTGCAGCAGGTGGTTAATATAGTTCTGGGTGTTCGCCATGTGCGCTCCACATCCATAATCCTACAAATAGGCCCAATGCATGCACATTAGAACCGTATATAGTCGAAAGTATACCCCGAGCGAGCGCAAACGACCGAATTCGGGCCATCTTAACGCCCCGAGCGGACAAGGATATAGCCTAATCTCCATATCGGACTAAAATCATGGCAGCAAACCACCTTCTCATGCGAGGACTCTATGACGGCAAGCGACGCGACCGCGACAATTAAAAAGGGGGCACCCGAGCCCGGTTTCGATAAAACGGCTCAGCGCATCCTCAATCTTTTCTTTGTGCTCAACAGCTCCCCCGAACCGCTGACGACCGAGCAGATCGTCTTGGATTCTGACCTGGGATATGGCTCGGGCAACATCGACTCGGATAAGCGCAAGTTTCGGCGCGATCGTGACAAACTGCTCGAGCGTGGCATCTTAATCAAGGAGGTTCGCCCCGCCGGTGCGCAGGAGACCGAGGAAAGCTCGTGGACAATCGACCGCGAGCACACGTTTGCTGCAGGCGGCCTCATCACCGCAGACGACGCCGACATCCTACTCAACGCCATCGACCAGACGCTAGCGGCCGGCTCTTCCACCTTTGCCGCGCCGCTTGCCGACATTCGCTCCAAGATTGCCTACCTCACCGGCATGTCGACGACAGGAGAGGTACCAATCCGCCGCTCTCCCACCGTCGATGCGGTATGGAGCGCCTTTGCCGAGCGATGCGCGCTGCGATTTTTATATCAGAACGGACGCGGCGAGCAGAAAGAGCGTACCGTCCGCGTCTACGGCATGTTCGAACGCGAGGGCGTGGCGTACTTCTGCGGCCTCGACAATGTCACCGACGACATCAGGACATTCCGCTGCGACCGTATCGTTCGCGCTTGGCGTCCTTCGAAGGCCTACGCCATCCCTGCGGACTTCAATCTCAACGACTATCTGTTCTTTGAATTCGATTTCGCCGACCGACCGCCCGTTGCAGCCACGTTCTCGTTCGCCCCTCAGACGCAGATCGATATGATCAACGGCCTCACGCGCGGGCGAGGTGAGCTCGCACACACCGATGCGGGATGGATCTGGACCGTTGACGTGCGCGACCTTGAAGCCGCCGCCTCATTTTGCATGGCCCACGCCATGGACGGCATGAGGCCCATGGCCCCCAAATCGCTCAAGCAGGCGTGGAACCACCTCATTGAAAGGACGGTGCACGAGCATGCCCGTGCGTAAACTCACCAGCGAGCAGAGACTCTCGCGCGCCATCGACATCATGGAGGCCCTCTACGCCGCCGGCGAGAGCGGCATGACACGAACCGAAATTTGCGGCCGCTTTGACATCACGGGAGTATCGCTCGACGAGATTCTCGAGATCGTCTCGACGCTCGCGGACCGAGAATCGGGTGCGCGCATCATCTGCGAATGCCACGGCGAGCGTGTGGTCCTCACCGGTGACGCCGGACGTGTGCTACCGCTGCGCCTGAGTGCCGCCGAGGGCGCTGTGCTCAACCATGAACTTGAATCGTTGGGGATCGAGCCGCAGACGGCAGCTCGGATTCGACATGCACTTCTGCCCGAAGAGCTCGGCTATAGCCAGTGCGTCTTTGACACCGTCAACCACGGGTCGCACTGGCAGCAGCTGAGCTGCGCCATTCAGGACGGTGTTCGCTGCCGCATCTCGTATCGCTCGATGGACGATGCGCGGCCACGCGGGCGTCTGGTCGACCCCTTGCACATTACGGTAAACGGCGACCAAACATACCTGATTGCCTGGGACATCGCGGTCGATGAGCAGCGCACCTATCGCATGGATAAAATCGAGAAACTCACCTTGACGGAAGACTCCGTCGTGCCTCACACACCGGGCGTCGCATCCCTCCACGATTCCCTTGCCCGGACGCAGCGTAGCGCAAAGCTCTTGATGCCATTCGATATGGCGGAGCATCTGGACTGGGCCGGCATCACCCTAATCGAGCGCAGCGGGGCAGACATGGCAACGGTAACCGTGCATTACGGCTCCGAGCGTTGGCTACTGAGCCAGGTAATCGCAGCGGGCGGAGCCATCCGCA
>OKTZ01000622.1_pt1 | contig 11013 bp, 7 predicted proteins | sample 1606711 | NCBI WGS metagenome assembly OKTZ01 (sample SAMEA3882535, study PRJEB24775) | human gut metagenome | biome: human-associated habitat; feature: intestine environment; material: feces | place: Netherlands | collected 2009/2010 | reverse complement strand
AAGTGCTGATTCCACAGCCGAGTTATGTTTCTTATCTGCCTTGTACTGTTTTGGCAGGGGGCGTACCGGTTGTGATTGATTTAAAAGAAGAAAATCAATTCCGTTTAACAGCAGAGGAATTGGAGAACGCCATTACAGATAAGACGAAAATTCTTATTATGCCATTTCCAAACAATCCGACAGGAGCGATTATGGAAAAATCGGATTTAGAGGCTATTGCCGAAGTGGTCATCAAACATGATTTGTTTGTATTGAGTGATGAAATCTATGCAGAACTGACTTATCTGGAGAACCATGTGTCGATTGCATCCTTACCGGGCATGAAAGAAAGAACCGTACTGATCAATGGATTTTCAAAGTCTCATGCGATGACAGGCTGGAGATTAGGGTATGCGTGTGCACCGGAGATTATTATCAAGCAAATGTTAAAAATCCATCAGTATGCCATTATGTGTGCACCTACAACCAGTCAGTATGCGGCAGTAGAGGCACTGCGCCATTGTGATGAAGATGTTGCACACATGCGTGAGGAATATAATGGACGCAGACGTTATCTGTTGCATCGGTTTGAGGAAATGCATCTGCAGTGCTTTGAGCCGTTTGGAGCATTTTATATATTCCCGTCTATCAAGGAATTTGGTATGACATCAGAAGAATTTGCAACAGAATTTTTGAATCGTAAAAAGGTTGCGGTCGTTCCGGGAACAGCATTTGGTGCATGTGGTGAGGGCTTTTTGCGTATTTCATATGCGTATTCGTTGGAAGATCTCAAGAAAGCGCTTGACCGTATGGAAGAATTTATAACAGAACTAAGAAATGAGAGAACAGGTGCATAGATGGCAACACTGAATATTATTTTACATGAGCCGGAGATTCCGGGAAATACAGGAAATATTGGACGAACCTGCGTGGCAACAGGCACAAGATTGCATTTGATTGAGCCACTGGGATTTCGGTTGAACGATAAGACAATCAAGCGTGCCGGTATGGACTATTGGGATCAGCTGGATGTGACGCGATATGATGATTGGAATGATTTTTTGGAGCGCAATCCGGGAGCCAAAATCTATTTTGCGACAACAAAGGGAAAACATGTGTACTCCGATGTTACATTTGAACCGGATTGTTTTATCATGTTTGGAAAAGAGAGCGCAGGAATCCCGGAGGACATTCTGGTCAATAATCAGGAAACCTGTGTAAGAATCCCTATGATCGGAGATATCCGTTCTCTGAACCTGAGCAATTCCGTAGCAATTGTTCTGTACGAGGCACTGCGCCAGAATAATTTTGACCACATGAATCTGGAAGGACACCTGAGAAACTACGACTGGAAATAATCACAGTAAGCAGACAGGAGGAGTTATATGCCAAATACCACAAAAGCAGCTCTGGAAGAATCCCTGAAACGGCTTCTTCTGAAGAAACCTCTGGACAAGATCACGATAACAGATATTACCACAGACTGTGGAATAAGCCGCATGGCTTTTTATTATCATTTCAAGGATATTTATGATCTGGTTGAATGGTCCTGTGTGGAAGATGGGACAAAAGCCCTTCAGGGCAAAAAGACTTCTGAGTCCTGGACAGAAGGGCTGACCCAGATATTTGAGGCAGTGCTGGAAAACAAACCGTTTATTATGAATGTTTACAGAAATGTGGACAGGGAGCGGATAGAAAATTATCTTTTTAAATTAACCTATGATCTGATCGTGGGTGTGGTGGAAGAAAAAAGCAAGGGTCTGAATATCACAGAAGAGGATAAGAAATTTATTGCAGACTTCTATAAATATGGTTTTGTGGGAATCATGCTTGAGTGGATCAGGGAAGGAATGAAAGAAAATATTGAAGATCTGGTAAGAATGATGGATCTGACGCTTCACGATACAGTGACTACATCCATTCATAACTTTCAGAAAAATAATATGGAAAAATAATCATATAAAAATTCTTTACAAAAGCCGCAGGGTGATAAAAAACTTATCATTCGGCGGCTTTTGTAAATTGTAGAATCATATTTTAACTGTTAATATACAGCCATAGCAACAAACAGATAATTCAGACGGATGAAATGCTTATGATATGGGAAACATACAGATAAGAATGTAAAAGTCATGAAGATGTCTTGACGGGAAATGGGTAAAGCAGAGAGAACGAAAAGCATTTAAAATCACAGAGCTGAAAGAACTTCTAAAGAAGAATTGAAGAAAGGTGGATGTGTATTATGAGTAAAAATAAAGGTTTAGGACTTGTATCCGCATTGGCAGTTGGAGCAGGCGTGGCAGCAGTGGCAGCAGGAAAGAAGTATAAAACAGCTGAGACAAAGAAAAAAGAAGATTATGACGCACTTCATAATACAAGTGAATATCGCAATACAGAACGTGGAAAATATGAGAAAAACAGTAAGGGAATTTATTATACAAACGGTAACTATGAAGCATTTGCACGTCCAAGAAAGCCGGAAGGCGTAGATGATAAACATGCTTATATCGTAGGAAGCGGACTGGCTTCTCTTGCAGCAGCCTGTTTCCTTGTACGTGACGGACAGATGCCCGGAAAGAATATCCACATTCTGGAAGCAATGGATATTGCAGGCGGAGCATGTGACGGTATCTTTGATCCGAGCCGCGGATATGTGATGCGTGGGGGACGTGAGATGGAAAACCATTTCGAGTGCTTATGGGATCTTTTCAGAAGTATTCCATCCATTGAAACACCTGGTATATCTGTACTTGATGAATATTACTGGCTGAATAAGGAAGACCCCAACTATTCTCTCTGTCGTGCAACAAAAGAGAGAGGCAAGGATGCTCATACAGACGGTAAATTCAATCTGAGCCAGAAGGGCTGCATGGAGATCATGAAGCTGTTCATGACAAAGGATGAAGATCTTTATGACAAGACAATTGAAGATGTATTTGACGATGAAGTATTTGATTCCACATTCTGGTTATACTGGAGAACCATGTTCGCATTTGAGAACTGGCACAGTGCACTGGAAATGAAACTGTACTTCCAGAGATTTATCCATCACATTTCCGGACTTCCGGATTTCAGTGCCCTGAAATTCACAAAATATAATCAGTACGAATCCCTGATCCTGCCAATGCAGAAATATCTGGAAGAAGCAGGCGTTGAATTCCAGTTCAATACAGAGGTTACAAACGTACTCTTTGAGTTTGAAGGCAATAAGAAGATTGCAAAAGCAATCGAGTGTAAGGTGAATGGCGTAGAAAAGGGAATTGTTCTTACAGAAAACGACTTTGTATTTGTGACAAACGGAAGCTGTACAGAGGGAACCATCTATGGCGATCAGAATCATGCACCGAACGGAGATGCAGAAGTTCGTACAAGTGGATGCTGGAGTCTCTGGAAAAATATCGCAAAACAGGATCCGTCCTTCGGACATCCTGAGAAATTCTGTTCTGATATTGCTAAGACAAATTGGGAGTCAGCAACAGTGACTACTCTGGATGATAAGATCATTCCTTATATTACAGATATCTGCAAACGTGATCCGAGAACAGGCAAGGTTGTTACAGGCGGTATTGTAAGCTGTCAGGATTCCAGCTGGTTATTAAGCTGGACGATCAACAGACAGGGACAGTTCAAGGATCAGGACAAAGACAAGGTTTGTGTATGGGTATATGGTCTGTTTACAGATGTACCGGGTGATTACGTTAAGAAGCCTATGAAAGAGTGTACAGGTAAGGAGATCACAGAAGAGTGGCTCTATCATCTTGGCGTTCCGGTTGACCAGATTGAAGATATGGCTGAGAACAGTGCAGTTTGTGTACCGACCATGATGCCTTATATTACAGCATTCTTTATGCCGAGAACAAAGGGTGACAGACCTGATGTTATTCCGGATGGCTGTGTAAACTTCGCATTCCTCGGACAGTTTGCCGATACACCAAGAGATACTGTATTTACTACTGAATATTCCGTAAGAACTGCTATGGAGGCTGTGTATGGACTTCTGGGTGTTGACAGAGGTGTGCCGGAAGTATGGGGCAGTGTTTATGATATCAGAGAATTACTGGATAGCAGTGTGAAGCTGATGGATGGAAAATCTCCACTGGAGATCGAACTTCCGGGACCACTGGATATGCTGAAGAAACCGCTTCTGAAAGCTGTTAAGGGAACTGTGATCGAGAAAGTACTCAGAGATCATGATGTGATCAAAGATTATATGATGTAAATATAGAGATGTAAGTGATATGAAAAGGCTGCAGGAGATATCCGGCAGCCTTTTTGTAAAGCTGTTAAAAGTTGATGGAAAGTTGCTTTGGTAAAGAAAAAACAGGTTGCAAATTAAAAAGACAGATGATAATATATAATGAAATATATAGAAAAAATTGATTGGAACAATAAAAAGTCTGAAAAAACAAGTAAATATGATAATATATTGGAAGCTTTGCTGTAATAATGAATATGTAGCGCAGGAGGGCTTTCAAGGGAGCGAAAGGAGGTTTTTTTATGGAACTTGAGATGTATCGCAGGTATTCGCAGATGGCAAGAGGTATTGAGAAGGCTGAGCTGGTGTTTAAAAATGGGCGTGTGTTCAGCTCTGGTACAGGAGAATTTATTGATGGTGATGTGGCTGTTGCAGATGGAATTGTGATCGGAGTCGGTACATATGAAGGAGAGACAGAGATTGATCTGGAAGGAAAAGTAATCTGTCCGGGATTTATCGACAGTCATCTGCATCTGGAATCTACTCTGGTGACGCCGGGTGAGCTGGTCCGGCAGGCTGCACAGTGTGGAACTACAACATTTATTGTAGATCCTCATGAGTCTGCAAATGTATCCGGTACGGATGGAATTGATTATATCCTGGATCAGACAGAAGATGCACCGGCGAATGTATATGTGATGATGCCTTCCTGTGTTCCGGCGACTCATGTGGATGATAACGGGTGTATTCTTACAGCAGGAAAAATGAAGGGATATTTGGAACATCCGAGGATTCTGGGACTTGGTGAAGTGATGGATGCGCCTTCTGTGATTAACGGAAGTGTTGCCATGCATGAAAAGCTCCAGCTGTTTCAGGACAGAGTGAAGGATGGCCATGCACCGTTTCTGGCACCTGGGGATCTGGCTGCATATGTACTTGGCGGAATTGATACAGATCATGAGTGTGTGGACTATGAGTATGCAATGTCTGAAGCAAGAAATGGAATGCAGGTATTGATACGTGAGGGAAGTGCTGCAAGAAATCTGGATGCTATTGTGAAGGGGCTTGTTGATCATCATACAGATACTTCCAGCTTCTGCTTCTGTACAGATGATAAACATATTGAAGAAATCCGTAAAGAGGGACATATTAATTATAATGTAAAGCGTGCAGTACAGCTTGGACTTCCTGTTGAGAAAGCACTTCAGATGGCGACGATTCAGCCTGCAAGATGCTATGGTTTATACAGTCTTGGTATGATTGCTCCCGGAAGGCAGGCAGACTTTGTAATTCTGGATAATGTGACAGATCTGAATGTTGTAGATGTATATCATTGTGGTAAGAAGATCATTAAAGATGAGAAAGCAGAATTGAAACCATGTCCTCCATATCTGAAAAATACAGTTCATGTATCTGGGTTCAGTGAGGAACGTCTGAAACTGAAACATCCGGGAACAAAGGCAAGAGTGATTCAGATGCTTGAAAAACAGATTGTGACAAGGGATGTTCTGGAAGAGGTTCCATGGATAGAATCGGATGGTGAGAAATATTTTGCTCCGGACGGGGAATATCAGAAGATTGCAGTGATCGAGCGTCATAAGAATACGGGCAAGATGGGAGTGGGCATTATAAAAGGTTATGGAATCCGCGGCGGAGCCATTGCTTCCAGTGTTTCTCATGATTCCCACAATATTATTGTAGTAGGAGATAATGATCGTGATATGGCTATTGCTGTAAAAGAAATGATGCGGATGCAAGGTGGTTATACTCTGGTATGCAATGGAGAGATTTATGGAACCTTACCACTTCCTGTCATGGGACTGATGAGCGATGCCGGCTACGAGAGTGTAAACGAAGCACTTGCAAAAATGATTCCGAAGGCCCATGAGATGGGAGTGAAAGAAGGATTTGATCCGTTTATTACCCTGTCATTTATGGCACTTCCTGTGATTCCTGAAATCAGGATCACACCGAGAGGAATCTATCTCGTAAATGAAGACAGAATGCTGAGAACACCGTTTAGTTAAGGTGGGTGAAATGTCTTAAATGCATTATTTACGAGGATTGCCATAGAATAAAAAAATACCGTAATAAAAGTAAATACTATATACTTTTGTTACGGTATTTTTTATAGCAGTCCTCTCAGACACGCTCCAGGTAAGAGGGTTGTTACAGGTATATTTAAGACAATATTTTTCAAGTGAAAGAAATTTATTTCGTTTTCTCCAGAGTAAAGATAAATTCGGTTCCCACACCTTCTGTACTGATCACATCAATATTCTGGTTATGTGCATTGATGATCTCTTTGACTATAGAAAGTCCAAGTCCGGTGCCTTTACGGTCTTTTCCGCGGGATGCATCAATTTTGTAGAAACGATCCCAGATTTTGCCCAGGCTTTCTTTGGGAATGCCGGTTCCGTAATCTTTTACAGAAACGAAGACCTTACCGCTTTTTACAGTTGTTTCAATCTGAACAGAGGAATTATCATTGCTGAATTTAATGGCATTATCAAGAAGGTTGTAAAGGACCTGCTGAATCTGTTCCATATCAGCTCTGACATAAAGTTCATGTCCGGAGAGAAGCAGCTCCAGACGGATCTGGCGGCTGGTGCAGATGCCTTCAAATGTAGCTGCTGTGTTTTTGATGGTATCATTGATATCAAAACGCTGAATGTGCATCATCCGTTTTTTCATATCCAGTTCATTCAGAGTCAGAAGACTGCGGGTGAGTTTTTCAAGACGTTCAGATTCAAAAGCGATAATCTTCAGATACCGTTCCTGCATCTCATAGGGGATGGTACCGTCCAGTATGGCATTGACATATCCCTTGATGGAGGTAAGGGGAGAACGGAAATCATGAGAGACATTTGCAATGAATTTACGCTGATATTCTCCGTTTTTGTTCAGTTCATCGGACATATAATTCAGAGTTTTGGCAAGATATCCCATTTCATCATCAGAAGTAACGTCTATTTTATATGCAAGATTACCTCCTGCATATTCACTGGCACCTTTCATGATCCTGGCCAGGGGCTTACGTATGTAGTGGCTGTAAGCCCAGAGCAGAAGACTGGTGGCTGCATAGCACAGGAGAAAGATTACCTGCATGATAAAAAGAATACTGCTTCGGCTCTGATAAAGGTTTGTCATCGAATAATGGATTGCCACGTAACCTTTGGTTTCCATATCAGAGGTGATCGGGGCAATAACACTCAAATGATCTGTTTTAAAGAAACCATAAAACTTTCCAATCTGATAATAGTTGCTTCCCCATTTGGAAGCATCGAATTCTTCCAGTGGGATTGGATCCCGGACATCAATATTTTTCTGTGTACTTACAATGATTTCACCGTTACTGTTGATGATCCACAATACAGCATCCTGAAAATCGGAAATTGCACATAAGTGTTCCTGAAGAGTATCTACTGTACTGGAAGAGATATTGCTTTTAACTGCTTCGTTAGATGCGATATTGTGCGCTTCTGTATAAAGTGCGGCACTTAAAGAGTGTTCCAGATGCTTTTCCACCATATAAGAACCGCCGAGGGTTATGAGGAAAAATCCTAAAATCCCGATGAGAATATAAAATCTCAGGAATTTTGTGGAAAGATGATGCTGTTTCATGGATTTTTTACCTCAAATTTGTATCCGATTCCCCATACGGTGGCAATGGACCAGTGAGGATTGTCTTTGATCTTTTCACGAAGACGTTTGATATGAACGTCTACAGTACGGGTATCACCGATGTATTCGTAACCCCAGATATGATCCAGAAGCTGCTCGCGGGTAAATACCTGGTTTGGTGATGCTGCAAGGAAATAGAGAAGTTCCAGTTCCTTTGGCGGCATATCAACCTGACGACCCATGTATGTGACTGAATAGTTTGTCAGATTAACGGTCAGATCCGGGTAAGTAACACATTTTTCACTGGAAGAAGGCGATGGCTGCTTAACCTGGAAACGGCGCAGGACAGCACGTACACGGGCAACCAGTTCCTTGGAATCAAAGGGTTTGATCATATAGTCATCTGCACCCAGTTCAAGTCCGAGAACCTTGTCAAAGGTTTCGCCTTTTGCGGAAAGCATAATGATGGGAACATCAGAGGTATGTCGGATTTCACGACATACCTGATAACCGTCAATTCCCGGAAGCATCAGATCCAGAATGATCAGATCCGGGCGGAAGGAGGCAAATTCCCTTAACGCTTCTTCTCCGTCATTTACGATTTTTGTCTCGAAGCATTCTTTGGTAAGATACAGGGCAATAAGCTCTGCGATATTGTTATCATCATCAACAATAAGGATTTTCTGTTTGGAAACCATGGTGGTCCCTCCTATTTCTTAAATTCTACAATAGTAACACCTGCATCTCCTTCGCCGAATTCTCCAAGGCGGAAGGATTCCACATGCTTCTGGCGCTTCAGATAATTGTGTACACCTTTTCTTAGAGCACCGGTTCCTTTACCATGAACAATACGGACAGATTTCAGATGAGCGATATAAGCATCATCCAGATATTTGTCAAGCTCTGCAACTGCTTCATCTACCGTTTTGCCAAGCAGGTTGATTTCTGTGGATACATGGGCTGCTTTTGACATGCGGATTTTACCTGCACCTGTACGCTGCATGGTTGGTGTGGTGATCTCTGCTTCATCGATCAGTTCCAGATCAGAGATGTGAACCTTGGAACGGATGATACCCATCTGAACGAAGAGGAAACCTTTGTTGTCCGGACGGCTGCTGACAGTCCCCTTAAGATTCATGCTGAGAACCTTAACTGCATCGCCGAGGGAGATATCTTTGGCTGTGAGTTCCTTCTTCGGTTTCTTTGCAGCAGTTTTCTGAGTCATGCCTTTCTCTGCTTTATTCATATGTTTGCGCAGATTCTGGCGTTCTTTTTCCACAGCAGAGAGATCCACATGGTCTTTCTGGAATTTGTGGAACATCTTCATAGTCTGGTCTGCATATTCCTTGGCTTCGCGGAGAACTGCATGAGCTTCCTCATTGGCCTGACGGATGATGCGGTCTCGCTGCTCGTTCAACTTCTCCTGTTTGGATTCCATTTCGGATTTCAGAGAGGCAATTTCCTGTTTATACTGTTCAATCTCGCGGCGTTCATTTTCAATAGTTATACGGCTGCTTTCCAGGGAACTGAGAACATCTTCGAAAGATTCATCCTGTTCACTGATCTGTTCTTTGGCCTTATCGATGATATAGTCCGGAAGTCCAAGCTTGGAAGAAATGGCGAATGCATTACTTTTCCCGGGAACACCGATCAGCAGGCGGTAGGTCGGGCGGAGCGTTTCCACGTCAAATTCGCAGCAGGCATTTTCTACACCTGAGGTGGAGAGTGCATATACCTTCAGCTCACTGTAATGGGTGGTTGCCATAGTGCGGATTCCCTGTTCATGAAGATGGGAAAGGATCGCAATGGCAAGGGCAGCACCCTCTGTCGGATCTGTACCTGCACCAAGCTCATCGAAAAGGACAAGAGAGTGACGGTTGGCTTTTTTCAGGAAAGAAACCACGTTGGTCATATGTGAGGAGAATGTACTTAATGACTGTTCAATACTCTGTTCATCACCGATATCAGCATAAACTTCTTCAAACAGTGCAAGCTCTGAGCGGTCCAGTGTGGGAATATGAAGACCGGACTGGCCCATGAGAGTGAGAAGTCCGACAGTCTTTAAAGATACAGTTTTACCACCGGTGTTCGGACCGGTGATAACAAGCAAGTCGAAATCATCGCCGAGACGGATATCAATGGGAACAGCTTTCTTCTTATCAATGAGAGGGTGGCGTGCCTGTTTCAGACGGATGCGTCCTTCATCATTGAAGATTGGTTCTGTTGCATTCATATCCATGGCAAGGGATGCTCTGGCAAAAATGACGTCAAGCTGTACCATGATATTAAGATCTGCGCGGATAGAGTCGGTCTGTTCTGCAGTTTGCTGGCTCAGGGTGGAAAGGATCACTTCAATCTCTTTTTGTTCTTCCAGTTCCAGCTCGCGGATGTCATTATTTAGTTTTACGATTGCCATAGGTTCGATAAATAAAGTAGAACCTGTGGAGGACTGATCGTGTACCATACCCGGAACCTGTCCTTTGTATTCTGCCTTGACCGGAATGCAGTAGCGTCCGTTTCTCATGGTAATAACGGAATCCTGCAGATAATTGCGGGCACTTCCGTTTACAAGAGAGGAGAGCTGTGTATGGATTCTGTCTCCGGTAATCTTCATGTTTCTTCGAATCTGGCGGAGGTTGCTGCTTGCATCATCACTGATTTCATCTTCTGAGAGGATGCATCTGCGGATCTCTGTTGTAAGAGGAGTCAGTGGTTCCAGTGCCTCGAACATCCCGTCCAGAGAGTCCGGGAGAGAATCACCGCGCTCACTTCTGGAATAAGCTTTGACACGATTGGTGTTCTCAAGAAGGCTGCAGATGGCAAGAAGTTCACCAATCCCCAGAGAACTTCCGATTTCCAGACGTTTCAGAGAACCACGCACATCTTTGACGCTGCCAAAGGAAATATTTCCTTTCTGGAAAAGACGGGTAAGTGCATCTCTGGTCTGAGTCTGCATATGTCGGATTTCATCAATATCTGTGGATGGCTCCAGCTTCCGGCAGATTTCTTTTCCCATGGAAGAGGAAGCCTTGTCTGTCAGCATATTGATGATTTTATAATATTCAAGTGCTTTATATGCTTTCTGATTCATTGTCTGTTTAAATCTCCTGATAGATATCTTTATAATTTGCTGTCCCTGATATTATAGCATTTTTTGTTATGGAAATGTACTCCGGGATTATAGCAATTCTAAAAAAATAATTGTGTTACTGTTC
>OKTZ01000620.1_pt1 | contig 11031 bp, 13 predicted proteins | sample 1606711 | NCBI WGS metagenome assembly OKTZ01 (sample SAMEA3882535, study PRJEB24775) | human gut metagenome | biome: human-associated habitat; feature: intestine environment; material: feces | place: Netherlands | collected 2009/2010 | reverse complement strand
CGCTGGCCGGCATCGTGGCGCAGGAGATGGGCGTACAAATTCGCATCACGTCCGGCCCCGCCATCGAGAAGCCCGGCGACCTGGCCGCGCTTCTGACGAACCTGCAGGAGGGCGACATCCTCTTTATCGACGAGATCCACCGCCTGTCGCGTCAGGTCGAAGAAGTCCTGTACCCGGCTCTCGAGGATTTCGCGCTGGACATCATGATCGGCAAGGGGCCGAGTGCCCAGAGCATCCGCATCAATCTGCCGCGGTTCACGCTGGTGGGCGCCACGACCCGCGCGGGCCAGCTGACCGGGCCGCTGCGTGACCGCTTCGGCATCCTGCTCAAATTAGAGCCCTACAGCCCCCGGGAGCTGGGCCGCATCATCCTGCGCAGTGCGGGCATTCTGGGCGTGCCCATCACCGAGGAGGGGGCGCTGGAGCTGGCCCGCTGTGCCCGCCATCGCCGCCCGCAAGTGGATGGACATTGACGAGTTGGGTCTGGACGAGCTGGACCGCAGTGTCCTGCGCGCCATCATTGAGATGTACGGCGGTGGCCCCGTCGGTCTGGAAACGCTGGCCGCAGCCCTGGGCGAGGAGAGCGTCACCCTGGAGGACATCTGCGAGCCGTACCTGATGCAGATGGGTATGCTGACCCGCACGCCCCGTGGCCGCTGCGTGACCCGCCTGGCCTATGAGCACCTGCACATGGCCGTGCCGAAGCGCTTTGACGACGAGGATTCCGGCCAGACGAGTATGTTTTAAATAAGGAAACGGGTAGAGCCCTTCCGGGCTTCGCTTCGCTCGCTCACCTTCCCTGTGAGGGGAGGCTTTTGCGCGGGCACTGTCCGCGAGAAAGGCGCCCCACGAAGTGGGGTACTCCCCACAGTGTGGGGGGAGATGTCGCGGAGCGACAGAGGGGCCCGGGTCCGAAGGACTGGCCGAGTTTACGAGGCCTGAGGGGCTCTGCCGCTTGGCCTTAACCACAAAATTCATCGAACCAACACATATAGCAAAGGAGAATCACCTATGCGCCCTGCTGATTCCTGGCGGGATTATGAGCTGCTGGACGCTACCAACCACAACCGGTTGGAGCGCTGGGGCCAGACCCTGCTGATTCGTCCCGACCCGCAGGTCATCTGGAAAAACGACGAGACCAGCCCGCTGTGGGCCAAGGCCGACGCTGTCTATTACCGCTCTGCCAAGGGCGGCGGGCAGTGGAATTATCACAAAAAGCTGCCGCAGAAATGGCAGATCCACTGGAACGATTTGACCCTGATCGTCAGCCCCACGGGCTTCAAGCACACCGGCGTTTTCCCGGAGCAGGCCGTGAACTGGGCATGGTATCAGGAAAAGATACGGCAGGCTGGCCGTCCCATCCGCGTGCTGAACCTGTTCGGCTACACCGGCGGCGCAACGCTGGCCTGTGCGGCGGCGGGCGCTACCGTCTGCCATGTGGATGCCTCCAAGGGCATCGTGGCCTGGGGCAAGGACAACGCCGCCGCCAGCGGCCTGGCCGACCGGCCCATCCGCTGGCTGGTGGACGACTGCGCCAAGTTCGTCGCCCGCGAGAAGCGCCGCGGCAACACCTACGACGGCATCATCATGGACCCGCCCAGCTACGGCCGCGGCCCCGGCGGCGAGATCTGGAAGCTGGAGGACTGCGTCTACGAGCTCATCAGCCAGTGCGAGGAAGTGCTGAGCGATACGCCCCTCTTCTTTGCGGTCAACAGCTATACCACCGGCCTGTCCCCCGCGGTCATGGAGTATATGCTCAAGACCACGCTGGTGCCCCGCTTTGGCGGCAAGACCAGCTGTGATGAGATCGGCCTGCCCGTTTCCGCCACCGGCGGCGTTGTGCCCTGCGGCGCAACGGCCATTTGGGAAGAATGAAGCCCTCTCCGTCAATGCTGACGCATTGCCACCTCTCCCAGAGGGAGAGGCAATTGCGGCTTCTGGGAAGGGAAAATAGAATTCAGAAGATGCTGCCCTTTTAGATGCGTTGGCTCCCCCCTTGGGGGAGCTGGCGAGCGAAGCGAGTCTGAGAGGGTTGGTCATTTAGAATGGGGTACAGCCCTTTTGAGAAGGGCGCACCACCGGAAAGAGAAAACCTATGGAAGAAACGATTTTAACTGCGAAAGATCTGAAGTTCCGCTATGACCCGGAACAGCCGGACTACGCCCTGAACGGCGTGTCGGTGGGGGTCCGCCGCGGCGAGTTCGTGGCCGTTCTGGGTGCGAATGGCTGCGGCAAATCCACCCTCGCAAAGCACTTCAATGCCATCCTCCTGCCCGAAAGCGGCACCGTGCTGGTAGAAGGGATGGACACCAGAGACGAAGAGAAGATCTATGACATCCGCCAGAAGGTAGGCATGGTGTTTCAAAGCCCGGACAACCAGATCGTGGCCACCGTGGTGGAAGAAGACGTTGCCTTTGCGCTGGAGAACCTCGGCGTCCCGCCCGAAGAGATGCGCCGCCGCGTGGACGATGCCATGAAGATGGCGGGCATCTACGAGTACCGCGAGCGCGCCCCGCACAACCTTTCCGGCGGCCAGAAGCAGCGCGTCGCCATTGCGGGCGTCGTCGCCATGCGGCCCGACTGCCTCATCCTCGACGAAGCCACCGCCATGCTGGACCCGCGCGGCCGCGAGCAGGTGATGCAGACCATCCACCGCCTGAACCAGGATCTGGGCATCACGGTCGTCGCCATCACCCATTATATGGAAGAGGTTGTAGATGCAGACCACGTATTCGTAATGGATCACGGTCATGTGGTAATGCAGGGAACACCGAGAGAAATCTTTTCACAGGTGGATACTTTAAAGCACTACAGACTGGATGTGCCGCAGGTAACACTTCTGGCACACGAACTTCATAAAGCCGGAGTGGATGTTCCGGAGGGAATACTGACTACAGAGGAGCTGGTGAATGCCTTATGTCAATAGAATTAAAAAATGTAACTTATACCTACAGTCCGGGAACTGCCTATGAGATCCATGCGCTGAAAGATATCAATCTTTCTATTCCGGACGGACAGTTTATCGGAATTATCGGACATACAGGAAGTGGAAAATCTACACTGATCCAGCATTTCAATGCTCTGATCCGTCCGACTTCCGGTACCATTACTTACAATGGAGAGGATATCTGGGGAGAGAAATATGACCGGCGTACCCTGCGAAGCGAGGTAGGACTGGTATTCCAGTATCCGGAGCATCAGCTTTTCGAGAATGATGTACTTTCTGATGTCTGCTTTGGTCCCATGAATCAGGGATTATCCAGGGAAGAGGCAGAAGTAGAAGCAAAGAAAGCACTGCAGCACGTAGGTTTCAAGGAGAAAAATTTCAGTAAATCCCCTTTTGAGCTTTCCGGCGGACAGAAGAAAAGAGTTGCTATTGCCGGTGTACTGGCAATGAATCCGAAAATTCTTATTTTGGATGAGCCAACTGCAGGTCTGGATCCGAAAGGACGGGATGATATCCTTGACCAGATCGCAGAGCTTCATAAAGTAAGAGGGATTACTATTATCCTTGTATCCCACAGCATGGAGGATATTGCAAAATATGCGGAGAGACTGATCGTAGTCAATGACGGAGAAATCGCATATGACGATGCTCCCAAAGCAGTATTTGCTCATTACAGAGAGCTGGAAGCCATGGGACTTGCAGCACCGCAGATTACTTATATCATGCATGCGTTGAAGGAAAAAGGCCTGGATGTAGATGTAACTGCTACAACGGTGGATGAGGCAAAAGAGAATATCCTTGCAGTTTTAAGAAAATGTAATCCCGGGAAATTGTCCGGTGACAGACAATCTGTTTCAGACAGTCAGTCGAAAAAAGAAAATGCCAAAGCAGAAACCTTAATTAGTGAGATGGAAGCTGATCTGACTGAGGATGGGACGAAAGAGTCTCATTCAGATGTGCCTGATGAAGATTTAAGCACTCAGAAGGAAACAATGGATAAAAAGTCTGCAGAACAAGAAGAGAATGAGGGAGGGCAGGAAGTATGATCCGAGACATTACAATAGGACAGTATTATCCTGCAGATTCCGTTCTGCACAAAATGGATCCGAGAGCAAAGCTGGTGGGTACACTGGTGTTCATCATCTCTGTCTTTGTGTTCCATACATTTCCGGGATATGCAGTGGCAACTATATTTCTGGCAGCGATGATCATTCTTTCCAAAGTTCCTGTGAAATTTATGTTCAAGGGACTGAAGGCAATCGTGATGCTTCTTATGATCACAGTGGTATTTAATATATTTCTGACACCCGGAAAGGTTCTCTGGCAGTGGGGAATCCTGCATGTGACAGAGGAGGGCCTGAAGCTGGCCGGAAGAATGGCCATCCGCCTGACGTATCTGGTGATCGGTTCTTCTCTTATGACGCTGACTACCACACCCAATCAGCTTACAGATGGTCTGGAACGACTTCTCAGGCCGTTAAATAAACTTCATGTGCCAATCCACGAGATTGCCATGATGATGTCTATTGCGCTGCGTTTTATCCCAATCCTTATGGAGGAAACCGATAAGATCATGAAAGCACAGATTGCACGTGGCGCAGATTTTGAAACCGGAAATATAATTCAGAAGGCAAAAAATATGATTCCGCTTCTGGTTCCGCTGTTTATTTCTGCGTTCAGAAGAGCAAATGATCTGGCCATGGCCATGGAAGCAAGGTGCTATCATGGAGGTGATAACAGAACCCAGATGAAGCCATTGCGTTATGAGTCCAGAGACTACATTTCCTATGTGGTGATGTGGGCTTATCTGGGAATCGCCATTGTTTTCAGAATTGTGGGAATCTGAGAAAGTACTGATATAATTTATAAAGATATTTTATATGCTGTAATCCGGTAGGAAAGGATTACAGCATATTGTTTATTTTGTTATAACAAAAGTTTTCAATTTTTATGGAGGAAAACAGATGAAAAGAATTGGTCTTGTAGTTGCATATGACGGCACAAACTATTGCGGCTGGCAGACACAGCCAAACGGGATTACTGTACAGGGGGTATTAAATGATACACTGTCCGAGCTTCTTGGCGAGAAGATAGAAACGATCGGTGCAAGCCGTACAGACGCAGGGGTTCATGCCATGGGAAACGTGGCAGTATTTGACACCAACACACGCATTCCCGGGGAAAAGATTTCCTATGCACTGAACCAGCGTCTTCCGGAAGATATCCGCATTCAGCTCTCTGAAGAAGTAGAACCGGATTTCCATCCCCGTTATTGCGACAGCGAGAAAACATACGAATACCGCATCCTGAATCGCAAATTCCCGGTTCCGACAGAGCGCTTATACACCTATTTCTACCACTACAAACTGGATGTAGATAAGATGAAAGCAGCAACCTCATACCTGATCGGACAGCATGATTTTGCTTCTTTCTGCGGTGCAAAAGCGCAGGTAAAAACAACTATCCGTACAGTGACAGGAATTGATGTATGGCGTGACGGAGATATCGTAACCATACGTGTAACAGGAACAGGATTCCTCTACAACATGGTACGAATCATCTCCGGAACTCTGATCGAAGTAGGAAACGGACAGTATCCGCCTGAGAGAGTAAAGACAATTCTGGAAGCCTGCAACCGCGAAATGGCAGGCCCAACTGCTCCGGCACAGGGACTGACACTGATGGGGATTGAATTTTTTGATTGATAGTCAGGAGGAGAAAATCATCCGTTTCGATAATTGCCGGTGGGATAACTGATCAACAGTTTTTTTGATGAAAAACAAAAAACGGGGGAGTAACGAAAAAGTTGAAAAAACGACACAAAACCTATTGACAGAACAGAACCCTTATAATATAATAACCAAATGTGACGTAGTGCGAGATGCTTAAGCCAAATAGCCCAGGCGAAAGTATTTATCAGCGGTTTCGGACATTTCCGCATTTTTAGCACCGGCGTTTCCAATAACTTATATTCGCGGGAAATTCCGCGGTTAATTAAACTATCGTTGATAAATAACAGGAGGTAAAACCATGCAGACTTATATGGCTAATCCAGATAAAATCGAAAGAAAATGGTATGTAGTTGACGCTGATGGATGTACTCTTGGCCGTCTGGCATCCGGAGTAGCAAGCGTTTTAAGAGGAAAAAATAAACCACAGTTTACACCACACGTAGACACAGGTGATTATGTAATCATCGTAAACGCTGACAAGATCAAAGTTACAGGTAAGAAATTAGAGCAGAAAATCTACTACAATCACTCCGATTATGTAGGTGGAATGAGAGAAACCACATTAAAAGAAATGTTAGCAAAGAAACCTGAGAGAGTTATCGAGCTCGCAGTTAAAGGTATGCTTCCAAAAGGACCTTTAGGAAGAAGCATGTACACAAAACTTTTCGTATATGCAGGACCGGAACACAAACATGAAGCTCAGAAACCAGAAGCTTTAACATTTTAATTAGGAGGTAGAAAACATTGGCTAGCGCAAAATTCTACGGAACAGGAAGAAGAAAAAAATCAATCGCAAGAGTTTATCTTGTACCTGGAACCGGTAAGATCACAATCAATAAAAGAGATATCGATGAATATTTTGGATTAGATACACTGAAAGTTATCGTTCGTCAGCCATTAACAGTTACTGAGACAGCCGACAAGTTCGACGTATTAGTAAACGTAAAAGGTGGCGGATATACAGGACAGGCTGGAGCAATCCGTCATGGTATTGCAAGAGCATTACTTACCGTTGATGCAGATTACAGACCAGTTCTGAAATCTAACGGATTCTTAACAAGAGACCCACGTATGAAAGAAAGAAAGAAATACGGTCTCAAAGCTGCACGTCGTGCTCCACAGTTCAGCAAACGTTAGTTGTTTCCGAATTATATTCAAAACATTCAAACAATATTCCCGGAAGCTTTGGGCTTCCGGGATTTTTATCTAAGTACCAGGTCGGGTACACATTTTCCAATATATAGAAGTAGTCTTATAAATAGCATTATTTTAACAGAAATTAAGATTATATAATTTCAGATTACCGTTACAATTTAATGATAAGCATTATCATAATCAGAATATGATTACATTTACAAGCTGCTACTGGCGACTATTGCAGCACAAAATGAGCGATTCAGGGAAAGAGCTGTAGACGGGAAGATATAGTTACAGCCGAAAATGAGAGATTCGAGAAAAAAGCTGTAGAAAAGGGTGGAAAGTTACAGCTGAATTTGGGAGAGTCGGAGAAAAAGCTGTAGAAGGGGTGATTTAGTTACAGCTGAAAATGAGAGGGGAGAAAAAACAACTGTAATAGAATGGAAAAGTAGAGTTATTTATTGCAATTAATAAGAAGTGGAGGAAATGCATGAAGGGGTTAAGAAAATTATTGATAGAGGAATACTTGAGATTGGAGAAGATTGCTGGAAAGCTGAGAAAAGAATTAGCAGATATGCCAGAGGGAACGCTCAGGGTATCAAAATCTCATAATTATACTCAGTTTTATAATGTGAAAAAAGAGAATGATATGAAATGCTAAAAATTTCTTCAAGCATGATGGATAACCCTGAATATGCAAGAGCAGCAATAAGAAAAATTGAATCTTATGAAAAGAACGGAATATATCCGGGTGAAAATCTGATACTTACATTTGAAACTCAGCAGAATGTGCTGGATTTTAAAATTATAGAAGAGATGATAGACAGATATTTACAATAGATATATAAACAAGCAGGGCACTTTTAAAGCTCCCTGCCAGCCAATAGTCCAGTACTTAGCCGAAGCCCGATCATTCAGACCAATAGACCGGGCATTAGACAATTTCTCTGGAAAATACCCGAAATATCTTCCGGTTATTTCAGAAAGAACCGGATAAGCCTGTCATGAAGAGAAGTATATGGCTGGTATCTCATAGGCAGATCAATACAGGTTTTTTTATCAACGATGCTTTTATAATGGGAAAAGGTATCAAATCCGGTTTTGCCATGATAAGAACCCATGCCACTTTCGCCGAAGCCGCCAAAGCCCATTTCTGTTGTGGCAAGATGGATAATGGTATCGTTGATACAGCCACCACCGAAACCAGTATGGGAAATGACTTCATCTGCAGTCTTTTTGCTTGAAGTAAAGATATAGAGAGCAAGAGGATGAGCCATGGAATTAATTTTGTCGGTAGCTTCGCTCATGCGTGAAAAAGTTAATACAGGCATAACCGGACCGAAGATTTCTTCTGACATGACGGCATCTTCAAAAGTGACATGATCCATGACGGTTGGCTCAATCTGTAATGTTTCTTTGTTGGAATTACCGCCATAAATTACTTTTGAAGAATCAATCAGCCCATTGATGCGATGAAAATGCTTTTCGTTGATGATTTTGCCATAATCGGAATTCTCAAGAGGAGATTCCCCATATTGCCGGATGATTTCTTTTTTTATTTCTAAGAGCAAAGCATCTTTGATCTGCTCATCGCAATATACATAATCCGGTGCCACACAGGTCTGGCCGCAGTTGAGATATTTCCCGAATACGATTCGTCTGGCAGCTAATTTCAGGTTGGCATCTGCTGCAACGATGCAGGGACTTTTTCCACCAAGCTCAAGTGTTACCGGAGTAAGGTGGGAAGCTGCATGCTCTAAGACAGTTTTGCCGACCGCCTGACTTCCGGTAAAGAATATATAGTCAAAGTGTGACTGCAAAAGAGCCGTATTTTCTGCCCGGCCACCGGTTACAACTGCTACATATTTCTCTTCAAAACATTCTTTTATCAGAGATGTGATGATGGCACTTGTGTTAGGCGAGTAGGCGCTTGGCTTTAAAATGACAGTATTTCCTGCGGAAATTGCATCGATTAATGGGTCAATGGTTAACAGAAAAGGATAATTCCAGGGGCTCATAATCAGTACAACACCATATGGAGACGGTTTTTTGTAGCTTCTGGAATGAAATTGTGCAAGGGGCGTATGAACGTTTTTTTCTCTGGCAAATTTTCTGGTGTGCTTTATCATATAGGTAAGTTCGCTTAAAGCCAGTCCGGCTTCGCACATATAGCTTTCGTGGGCTGATTTTCCAAGGTCAGCCTTAAGCGCTGCTAAAATTTCATTTTCATGGCTTAAAATAGTATTTTTCAGCTTTTTTAAAGCGGCAATCCGGTAAGCAACAGATAATGTTTCACCGGTTTTAAAATAATTGCGCTGCGTAGAAACAAGTTCTGTTATTTCAGCTTCAGTCATTATTTTTCCTCCTCTGGCATAAGCATATAATAGTATTTTTCGAGCTCTTTTGCATTCATCAGAACTGGAACCGGATAAAGCGGGTTCGCTTCTTTATCGGCATATCTGGAAAGTTCCGGAATATCTTCTTTTTGAATCTCGGAAAAAGTATCACCAATCTGGAAATATTCTTTCATGTCTTTGATGGCAGAGATAAATTTATCAGCAGCTACTGCATGATCATCGGATTCGTCAGCAATACCTGCATAAACAGCAAGTTGGTAAAGCTTTTTGTAAATGGTAGAACCATAATCTTCTAATACCATCGGAAGTATTGTCGCATTGGCAAGCCCGTGTGGAATATTATATTTGCCGCCAAGGGAGTGGGCTACGGCATGGACATAGCCGACATAGGATTTGGTAAAAGCACATCCGGCAAAGAAAGAGGCTTTCAACATTTCTTTTCTTGCTTCTATATTCTGACCGTCGTCATATGCTTTGTAGATATTGTCAAAAATTAATTTAGTTGCTTTTTTAGCATATTTTCTGGTATGTCTTGTAGTAGAACCGCCAATATAAGCTTCTACGGCGTGGGTTAAGGCATCCATACCGGTGGTGGCGGTAAGAGATGGCGGAAGACTTATGGTTACTTTCGGGTCTAATACAGCATATGCAGGAATTAAAGGAAAATCATTGATGGCATATTTGTGTCTTGTCCGGGCATCTGTGATAACAGCAGCGAGAGTGGTTTCGCTTCCGGTTCCTGCAGTTGTCGGAATCGCAACCAATAAAGGCAGTTTTTTATGCACTTTTAAGATACCTTTCATTTTGGATAAAGACTGCTTAGGTTTTGCGATTCTTGCACCGACGGCCTTGGCACAGTCGATACTGGAGCCACCACCAAAACCAATGATAGCATCACAATGTTTTTCAAGATAAAGCTCTCTTGCTTCTTCTACATTTGTTGTAGTTGGATTAGCAACCGTCTTATCATAGATAAAATAATGGATGTTATGGTGGTCAAAATGCATAAGCATACGGTCTAAAAGACCAAATTTGCGGATACCGGCATCTGTAATGATTAATACAGTATCAATGCCTTTTTCTGCAAAAAGCCCGGTCAGTTTGGAAGTGCTGTAAAAAACTTCCGGATGTCTGTAAGGCAAAAAAGGGATTGCAATTTTAAAACATTTCTGAAAAATTCTGCAATATGCAGCTTTACATTTATTCATGCTCGTCATTCCTTTCTAATTCATCGCAATATTGTTCTAAGTTTGCGGAAATTGTTTTTAATGCAGAATAAAAAACAGTCCGGGTTTCATCGGAAAGATCTGAGCCGCCAAAAGATACTGCATTGTTGATTGCGGCATTTACTTTTTGGGCATAAGAAATCCCTTTGGGTGTAAGGATGACTTTGGCACGGTATTTCCGCTTGTCGGACGTATCTTCTGCATTGACATATTCTACCAGCCCCTGTTCTAGGAGGTCGGCAAGCACCCTGGAAATACCAGCCTTGTTTTCTTTGGCGAGAACACAGATTTCAGCGGCGGTAAGACCTTCCGGAGAATTGTTTAGAAAATTCATGCATGTAACATGAGTGCCCTTAAGACCAATTTTGTTCATCTCATATTTCTTTATTTTTACAATGTTTTTGTAAATCGATGCAATATTGGTGGTAAAGGTTTCAAATCGTTCAATCATAGCTGCCTCCATAAAGCTACAGGAAAAAGGTATAAATTTCCGTTATTTGCAAAAAAAAAGATGTTGCATACTCAACATATAAAAGCATAACAGTTAAAAGTTGAATAGTCAACATCTTTGCACATATATAGAATAAAAAAGTATTGGAAGCGAACTAATTCAATATAGAAAGAATAAATCT
>OKTZ01000609.1_pt1 | contig 11137 bp, 13 predicted proteins | sample 1606711 | NCBI WGS metagenome assembly OKTZ01 (sample SAMEA3882535, study PRJEB24775) | human gut metagenome | biome: human-associated habitat; feature: intestine environment; material: feces | place: Netherlands | collected 2009/2010 | reverse complement strand
AGCATGGCACACCTCAGTCGATGCAGATGCAGGTCAGCTTGTCACGGTCGATCATCAGGGTGACACTTTTGGCTTCCAGATATTTCTGGATGGCGTACATATCACCCATCGTCAGGGATGCGAAGTTGCCATCCTCATCGAAGCGGTGAAAAATCACCGGGCCGACCAGATACCGCTGACCCATCAGCTTGACGACCTGTTTGGGATTGTAACGGAAGCCCAGCGGCTCGTTCTCGGAGATGCCGATGCCCTCATCTGCTTCGTCAAAGCAAGCCAGAATATGCGGCGCATCGTCAGGGCGAATAACCGTCAGATCCAGAACCGGCGAGGTTGCGGCGAAATAAGGCTCTGCGCTGCCAAGCTCGTGCTTCATCGCCATGTGCATGACCGAGAAGAAGCCGGACACGGCATCGTCGATGTGGTCAAGTTTCTTGCTCATACTGTCGATGGTCTTTGCGGTCTTGAAATCAATCGTGTTGTTCATAGGCGTTACCTCCAATTTTTTGCAAACAAAAAAGACCCCATCGGGTCTTACATTACGGGTCAGCGCTCGTTGCGGCGCTGCTGCTTTTTCTGCCACGCATCCAGAAGCTGGATGATCTTCTCTTCCATCTGTTTGGGCGTGTAGCTGCGGGAAAAATACTTCCGCAGAGTCTCATTTTTGATGGTCACGGTGTCTTTCTCGCTCTTTTTCTCCTGTCCCATCACATCAAAGGCTTTTTCGTAGCTGAACTCTCCCTGCTGTGCCATCTTTTTCAGTTGCTGCGCCTGCGATAAGGACGGTGCATTCTGGGTATCCTCCATGGCTTCTAAAAAATCCCGCTGTTGGCTTTCTTCCAGATAGGACAGTTCCACAGCGGGATTAAAAGCGATTTTCTTTTCGTCTACCATGTCCAGCAGTTCCGGGATAAGGTTGGTCAAGCGGATGAAACGGCGAATAGTATCTTTACTTACCCCAGCATCATCGCCAACTTTTTCGACGGACAACTTCTGCGCAACTTGCGTAGAAGTTAAATCTGACCTAGCACCTTGATTTTTTATTGCATCCAGCTTCATTTTGTAGGCAAAAGCCCTCTCACTGGGCAGGATGTGTTCACGTTGGAGATTGCTGTCCACCATCAATATCACAGCAGCATCGTCCGACATCTGCCGCACGATAACCGGCAGGGTATCCAGCCCGGCAAGTTTAGCCGCATACTGGCGGCGGTGCCCGGAAATGATCTCATAGCCGTCACCGTCCGGGCGAGGGCGGGCAATCAGCGGAGCCAGCACACCGTACTGTGCGATGCTTTCCACCGTCCGGGTCATGGCTTCATCGTCCAGCACCTTGAAGGGGTGGTTGGTGAAGGGGTGCAGTGCATCAATGGGAATCTGCTGCACTTGCTCCCGCTGTTCCTCCTGTCGGTTTTCCTCGGTGGAAAAGAGATCATCTAATCCTTTCAGAGCTAAGTTTCCGCTGTCGATCGGCATCCGCCTGCACCTCCTTTGCAAGAGATTTGTAGGCTTCTGCCACCTTGCCCTTGGGGTCATAGGCAAAGATGCTTTTGCCTGCCGCACTGATTTCAGCCGCACGAACGGAGCGGGGAATGGTCTGGTCAAACACCTTCAGGTGCTTCCCGTATGCCTGACGAATTAGATTGCTGATCTGTTTTCCGTAGTTGGTGCGGTTGTCGGTCATGGTCAGCAGAATACCCTCGATTTTCAGTTTCGGATTGATCTGCCGCCGTACCTTTTGGACAGTCTGCAAAAGCTGTTCCAGACCTTTTGCGGACAGGTACTGCGCCTGCACGGGAATCAGGGCAGCGTCTGCCGCCGCCAGCGCATTCACGGTCAGCATCCCCAGCGAGGGCATACAGTCCAGCAGAATATAATCGTACTCCCGCCTTGCCCCCTCCAACACCTGTTTGAGCATCTTTTCCCGGTTCATACTGTTTACCAGAGCCACTTCCAGTCCTGCCAGTTCGATATTAGCCGGGATCAGGTCAACGCCCTCTGCGTGGTGCAAAATGCCCTCGCCGGGCTGGATGGGCTGGTCGTTCATGGCTTTCTGCATCAGGGTGGAAAGGGTGGTAGGCAGTTCATCGGGCTGCTGCCAGCCCATGCTGATGGTCAAGCTGCCCTGTGGGTCGGTGTCCACCAGCAGAACTTTTTTGCCCTCCATTGCCAGCCCGATGCCTAAATTTTCACAGGTGGTGCTTTTCCCCACACCACCTTTTTGATTGGTGACTGCGATAATCGTAGCTTTCTTTGCGATAACATCACCCCGCCTTCGGTGAACCACGCGCAAAGTCGTGGTTCGTCTTGTTCTGATAGTAGAGGTTCATGGTGGTGGGCGCATTGTAGAGCATCGCCAGCAGATACTGCTTCATGTTCCGCACCGGGGCGGTGTTTTCTGCCAGAGAATCCAGCACAAAGCGGATGTGGTCGGCGTTCAACTTTTTCAGCCGACTGCGTACCACCTCGGTGGGCTTATCATCTCCGGCAATCCGCAACATCTTGCGTTTGGTGGAACAGGTGTCCACAAGTAGGTCTACGATCTGATAGATGGTATCCTCCTCGTCCGGGCAGAGCCGGAGCAAAAGGTTTACCTCTAACGCCTGATAAAAATAATCTTCAAGCTGCTCCCGGATGCCCCCGGAACAGATAGGGTCAGGATCGTTCCACTCAGTTTTATTCTTATCAGTCTTATTTGCTTGCGGTTTTGGCTGCTCCAGAATTGCGCTTTCGGCAGCACCTGAATTGCTGTTTGGGCAATTCTGTACTTGCGCTTTTGGCAAGCCGGAGGAAAAGTCCTTGACGTAGATCAGGCTGGGTCTGCCCAGACCACGGCGTTTACGCTCGATGAGGTCGATGTCCTCCAACTCCCGGAACAGTTTGACCGCCTTGTGTTCGGCACAGCAGAGGGATTCCTGCACTTCCCGGACGGTGTAAATGATATACACCCGACCTTGCTCGTCCAGCCAGCCGTTCTTTGCAGACAGGCTCATGCGGTCCAGCAGAATGCCGTACAGGGTCTTTGCATCGGTGGACAAGTCTTTGAAGCGTATGTCCTGGAATAAAATTTTGGGCACCCGGAAATACGAGAACATCTCGCCCGACTGCCCATAGAAATAGTCAAACATTCTGTTCTCCCCCCTTTTTTGACCGTTTACATCCTTGACACCTCCGTTCTGTTTGTGATGAAATATGTATGACTATCGTTATTTTTCTTTACAAAGATGGCTTGTCATGCTACAATAGCCGCATCTACGGCCACCAGACAACAGGAAAGGAGTATCTCATGGCCAAAACTGCCGACACCATTGCAATTTATTCCCGCAAGTCCCGCTACACCGGCAAGGGCGAGAGCATCGGAAATCAGATCGACCTCTGCCGCGAATATATCCGCACCCACTACGGCGATGCCGCAGCACAGCACGCGGTCGTTTTTGAGGACGAGGGCTTTTCCGGCGGCAACCTGAACCGCCCGGACTTCAAAAAGATGATGACCGCCGCCAAAGAGCGGAAGATCCGTGCCATCGTGGTCTATCGTCTGGACCGCATCAGCCGCAACATCAGCGATTTTTCCAGCCTGATTGAAGAACTGGGGCGGCTGGGCATCGACTTTGTGTCCATCCGGGAAAGCTTTGACACCTCCAGCCCCATGGGACGTGCCATGATGTACATCGCATCAGTGTTCAGTCAACTGGAGCGGGAGACCATTGCAGAGCGCATCCGGGATAATATGCACGAACTGGCAAAGACCGGGCGCTGGTTGGGCGGCACCACCCCCACGGGATACGCCTCCGAGAGCGTCAAGAGCATCACGGTGGACGGCAAGACAAAAAAGGCTTGCAAGCTGAAGCTGCTGCCGGATGAGGCAGAGATCATCTACAAAATTTTCGACCTCTATGAGCAGTACGATTCCCTGACCATGACCGAGACCGAGCTGCTGCGGCAGGGCGTTAAAACAAAAACCGGGCGTTCGTTCACCCGGTTCTCCATCAAGTCTATTTTGCAGAATCCTGTCTACCTCATTGCAGACAAGGACGCCTATCAGTATTTTGTGGACAATGAGGCAGAACTGTTCGCCCCGGATTCCGGAAAAAGGGCAAGCCCTCCTTCATAAATTATAGTAACAATTTATGATGCTTTGGGGAGGGGCTCGCCATGTTTTTATCTCTTTTGCAGTTTTTTGCCACAAAGTTTCTGTTTCTTGCGCTTCATCTGGAAAGCGGCAGCTTTCCCCGCCCGCTCAGCCCGCAGGAGGAGATCAAGACCTTTTCCGCTTTGCGGGAGGGCGACCCGTCTGCCCGGGAAAAGCTCATCCGTCATAACCTGCGCCTCGTGGCCCACATCGCCAAAAAATACTACGCTCTCCCCGGTGAGCAGGACGATTTGATCTCCATCGGCACCATCGGCCTGATGAAGGCCGTGGACACCTTCGACTCCACCCGCCGGGCGCGCTTCTCCACTTATGCCAGCCGGTGCATCGAAAATGCTATCCTCTCCCCAGCGCACTTTGGGATGGAAAAGAGAATCCACCTCTTTCACGCAACGACGCATCTACGTCAAAATGGATTTTTTGGAGCCGAGAGAGCGGTTCCTTTTTTCTGCTTCAGAGGGTGTCATGTGAGGGTTGTGGTCTAACCCCTCTATACATCTTGCAGGTAACTTTGGCAGGCCCCCGCACTACCGTAGAGGCGCAGGCGTTCTACCGTATGTACCACTCTTACGCCGACATCCCGAACCCATGGGACCGTCTGCGTTGGTGCCGCTATGGTCTTGACCTGCTGCAAAAAGAGGTTGCTGCCATGGTTGGCATGGAGGAATGGCTCTACCGGGATCTGGAAAGCGGCGCATTTCACCGCAGCTTTACGCCGGAACTTGCGGACAAGCTCGCCGCCCTTTACGGCATCCCGGTGGAGGACATTCTGGACGACTACACCCTGTTTCTGCACCGGGGCGGCGGAGACTTCCTCCGCAGATACCGGGAGGCAAAAGGCTGGAGCCGTCAGCAGCTTGCCGACCACGCAAAGGTCAGCCGGACAAGCATCCGCTGCTGGGAAAACGGACAAAAGACCATCAGTCAGAAGTGCTTTTGCCATCTGGTGGAAAACCTTGGTTCCGATTTTCCATCTATGCTTCGCATGTGAGGTATGGTAATTTTTCTCCGGCCAAACGAAAAAGCTCGTCTGCAAGCCACGATATGTGGCAGCGCAGACGGGCTTTCGTTATGGAATCATTCTGTTTCAATTATTCTGATATTCGCTCTGACTTACATGGCGTTCCGTAAAACACGCAGTCGTTCTTCAAACGTTGCTTTCCATGCCGGATGCTCGGAGAATACGGTGTGCTCCACCTGACGGACTTGGTTCAGTCCGATGTTCCGCACCGCTTCCACTGCAGCATCTTTTTGGCTCAGATGGCGTTTTCCCACGGTCAGACAGTTTGCGCCTTCTGGCGTGTCGTACTGCTGAAACGCCCGGTTGAAGTCCATCAGGTCATGCAGACGGATGGGCTGATTGGTTTCGTTGTCTACCAGCAGACCCCAATTTTCCCAATGACGGTCAGTATTGCCCACCAGATAATCCAGAATGTTCATCATATAGTAGCTGGGAGCATCCAACTCTAAGATCTTATCCAGCGTGTTCCAATCATGGTTCGTGCAGTAGACGTCATAGGCTGCATAGGTCACAAGACTGTATTGCTGAGATGTCATGATTTTGCTGATAGAAACCGGCTCATTTTCAAACATTCCCTGCTCATACAGTACCTGATGGCAGTCAAAGCACCGGCAGATTTTGCTTGCCAGCACTTCACGTTCCACCGCTTCCCTGCCACCATCCTTGTAAAGATAGAAGCCATCCTCTTTTCGCACCCACGCCTTGGGGTACAAGCCGCCCGTAGACAGGTCATTTGCCAGAAGATGGGCGTTTGTCACCGTCATTTGGTGCCCCCGCAGCGCAATATCCACAAGCGCATTGCTTAAGGAGTGTGCAAAAAGGTTGATATCCTCGAATCGAATCTTCTCGTTTTCTTCTTTCACCCAGAACACATCCAGCAAAGACAGACAATGGTAGGATAATGCAATCTGTGCTCGTTCCCTGTCCGTAACACTCTGAGATGCACCGATACTGTTCAGGATTTCCTTGGCGTAGGTGCGATCCAACGTCAACATCCGGGAGGCGCACCAATAGTAAAAGTTCGTTACATTATTGATGCGCTCGTCAAAATCATCCGATTCCACCAGAACCAGATCATAGGGCATGAAATCCTCGAGGCAGACCCTGCATTCCCCTGTCGTGCTGAGTTGTGCCACACAGCTTTCCCGGTGCATGATCTCGTAAAACATGGTTTTCATCCCTCCCTGCGTTCTGTGTCTTGCTCTGTATTTATATTACCTTCTTTTTTCACGGGACGCAAGAGCTTTTACTTTTCAAAAAGCTTTTTCTGCTGCTCCATCAGGACGGTTTCGATACGCTCTTTCAGCAAAAAGTGGAACTGTTTTGGGTAATAGCACAGATATTTGTCGAGGATCGTATCAATACCTGTTTTATCAATGTTTACCGCAAGCTGCTTTCCGTAAAGAGTTTGTGCCGTATGCACCGTCTGCGTAAAACGGGATTTGAACGGAAGGCACTGTGCCTTTGTCAGATAGGCACGGCTTTCAATTTCAGGGCTGTACAGAGCAAAATCCAGTAAGAAAGAAGCCCCGCAGTCAAAAATCGGGCAGGGCTTATAACGGGATCTATCCCGGATCAGCGCAATGTTGTTCAGATGTCTGTCCTGATTCAAAAAAAGTGCATCGATCTCAAACAATGTCGTAAGATACTCGCCCATATTTTGCATTCCGGTCGCCTCTTCCATTGCATCCACAAGAAGCCGGATTCTCTCTTTCAAGCTTGTCCTGCGGTTAAATTCTTCCAGATAGCCTGTTCCCAGACTGTTCTTCAGGATCGTATTTGCAGTAATAAGGCTCTCATCTTCCCTTTTGAAGTTTTCACTCACAGAGACCACTCGTTTCAAGCCATGAACCTCAGCCGTATCGACCCAGTAATTTGCTACGGAGATTCCCGGCAGCCGAGCCGCATTTGTGAAATTGCGCAGAACTTCACTGGAAACGGCTTCAGCCAGCGCCTCAAAACAGCCACCGTCTGCCTTATACCAGAGATTTTTCTCCGTATCAAACCATTTTTCCTGATTTCCGCGCGAAGTCGTCACCACAGCCCTGTCGTTGGTATGCAGCGTCAAATAATTTCCAGCCATTTGTGATCCTCCGCCATTCTTCCCTGCGTCTTTTCAACAAGCAGAACCGGGTCATATTCCGGAACGCCAACAGCATCCAGATAGTAATCCAAGCCCTTTCGTGTTTTCGGAATGCATCGGTCTGCCAGAAAGGCCAGGAAGTCTTCCCATGAGGGCGTTTCGTTCACACCAAACGCAGTATCCAGTATTTCGTCAACTTTGTTTTCGATGCAGATCTGCTCCGCTGTAAAATCTGCCAAAATCACGGTACACAACGTATCTCCGTCATAATATCGATATTCTTTCAGCTGATGTCCTTTCTGTTCTGCATTTCTGCGGAACAGTTCCGAGTCTGTTGATGCAAGCGGTCGTACGGTGATTTTTTCACCGTCAAAAGAAAGTTCTACCCGGTCCTCTTTTGAAAGTCCCATCGCATGAAGCCACACTGCCGGGAGATTGACCGAATACTTTTCTGCATTCTTTCCTGCTGTTCCCCCGGCTTTTCTTCTCATAATTTTCACGCTGCGACGATTCATGCACTTCACCCTCCCTTGCAAAAAGAATACCATATTGGCCGCCAACAATCAATGATTTTATTTTGTCAGCAAAATTCCAAAAACTTATGTAACACAAAAAGCCCCACGCTCAACACTGCCTCTGAATCTGACCGTCTCTGGTCAGAGCAGAAAAGCATATGTTGAGCGTGGGGCTTTGTTTATCGGCTCGGCTGCCAGCCGGGCTTTTGGTGTTCTTTGGGTTTGTAGGTTCCTTTGGTAGTATCGATCACCGCCTGCAGCAATTCGAGCTTCTGCCATGTGGGGCAGTTCAGACGGTCGATTTTTTCGATCACATAGTTGGCGTGGGCGGTTGCGACCCGTTTTCCGAGTTCGTCCCATCCCTCTTTCGTTTTGGGGTAATGTACCACCACTTCAATGGGGGCACTCTTTCGCATGGCTCACTCACCTCCGATTACATCGCTATCACCTCATTTTTACGGGTTACTGGTTGTCCGCTATTCGCTGCGGTTTCCGCTCAGAACGTTCAGAGCCAGACTGACCAGCAAAGCCATATCAATGCGGAGCATTTCAGCCTTGCTGGCATAGCCCATAAAGCGTTCGATGCGGGATTTATCGATCGTGAAGATCTGCTCCAGAAGAATCATGGACGGTTCTTCAAAGGCCTGGTTGGAATCCACATTGCCCTTCCACGCCTCGTTGATGATGCGAAGCATCTCGACGTAGCGCTCACAGCCATTTACTTTATTGCAATTTCCGGGCTGCCCGCCCACTGCCAGCTTGGTCGATTCATACTCCTTGCCCAGAAGAAACTTCTTTCGTTCTGGGCTGAGATTTCTGCGGCCAAGCTGATTTTTGCAGATCCATGCAAGCGCTTCGTACTTGTTCGCAAGCTGGATTTCTTCCACTTCAAACTTGATAAAGCCGTGCTTTTTCAGGATGCGGTAGCGGGTGTGCCCATCCAGAATGTAGCCATTCCATGTGATGATGGGATTCAGAAGACGACCCTCGGCAATGATGTTCTGCTCAAGCTGCTGGAGCTCCTCAAAACTCAGCGGCAAAATTTGAGCGGAAAACTCGGGGTCTATTTTGAGATTGCTTAGTTTCAGCATATTGTTCGCCTCCTTTGACAACAGTGTACCGGTTTCCGCAGAAAAAGTTTATGGACTCGTAGTCCAAGTTACCCACCCTCTTAGTCCATGCGTTGTATACAATGATGCAAAATAAAAAATCCGAGCCAATTCTACGATGCTATAGTGTCATGTGGGTCAGATCAGGGAAACGGTGAAATTTGATAAGCTCAAAAAATAGTGTTATTTTTAATTATGACGTGAAAATTTGTAAAAAGCACTTGACATTGATAATCAAAGCAGAGTATACTTAACTCAGAGCCAGAGTGAAATCCGCTCTGGCTTTCTTTTTCAAAAGCTTTTGTTCTTTATTGCACGTGACAACAGAGGTGTGAAATGAATCTTGGAGAAATTGCAGATATCCGTAGCGGACTTGTCCTTTCTCGAAAACAGGCAAGAGCTGACTCCCCGCAGGCGATACGATACCATCAGCTTAGTCTACGGGCGGTAAAAGCGGAAGGCGAGATTGATCCTGCTGAATTGGAGCCATATTTTGCGAAAGAACCATTGTCCATGGACTATCTGACGCAGCCAAATGACATTGTAGTGCGCTTGACTGCCCCCTACACAGCAGTTTTGATTGACGACACCACACGCAACTTGGTAATCACGTCGAATTTTGTGGTAATTCGCATTCGGGGAACAGAGCTTATGCCGGGATATCTTTATTGGTATCTGAACACGCCGAAAGCAAAAAGGCAGATCTATCAAAATACCACAAAAAGTATGATCAGCTCAGTAAACGCAAGATATTTTTGCCGCTTGGAGCTTCAACTGCCCTCGCCGGAAATACAACGCCAGATGGAAGAGCTTCGCTTGCTGGCACAGCAGGAACTACGCCTTCTGCGTAAGTTGGAAGTTGAAAAGCGAAGCTGCTATGAAGCGATGCTGGAACAAATGAATCACGCACAGAGGAAAGGATAACGACTATGACGACAAAATCGGAAATCGAACGCGTTCTTTGGAACGCCTGCGACAGCTTTCGCGGTAAAATTGACAGTTCCCGTTATAAGGACTACATTCTTTCCATGCTGTTCGTAAAATATCTGAGCGACGTTTCGGAGGAAAAGCGAGAGCAATACCGGGAGCAATACGACGGTGATGAACGCCGTGTCGAGCGTGCCATGAGCCGGGAGCGTTTCAAGCTGGACGCTACATCTACGTTTGGGTACCTTTATAAAAATCGCCATGATTCCGAAATCGGGCTGAAGATCAACACGGCACTGGCTTCTATTGAAGATCATAACAACAGCAAGCTTCGGAACGTGTTTCGCTCCATCGATTTCAACTCCAATGTGGACTTTGGTACAGACATCAAGGCAAAAAATGCGACCCTCTGCAACCTGCTGGAAGACTTCCACGGACTTGACCTGCGTTCTTCTGCGCTGGACGGTTCTGACATTATCGGTGACGCCTACGAATATATGATCGGCAACTTTGCTTCGGACGCCGGCAAGAAGGGCGGAGAGTTCTTTACGCCGAGCAAGGTCTCCGAACTGGCAGCGGCATTGGTAGATCCGCAGGAAAATGACCGTATCTATGACCCGACCTGCGGCAGCGGTGGTCTCCTGCTCAAGGCATGCAAGCGCGTGCCGGACGGAAAAGTGGCAGTTTACGGTCAGGAATTAAACGCACAGACATGGGCTCTGTGCAAGATGAATATGTTCCTACACGAGGTAGACGATGCCCGCATCTGGCAGGGCGATACCCTGAGCAATCCGCAGAACGTCGAAAACGATAATCTGATGCTGTTCCAGTGTATTGTGGCAAACCCGCCATTCAGTTTGGACAAATGGGACAGCGGCTTCCTTTCCAATGCGGTTCTGGATGCCAAGGGAAAAAAGCCGGAAAAAATGAACGCTTCTCTGGACCCATGGGGGCGCTTTGATTGGGGCGTTCCGCCATCTTCCAAGGGTGATTATGCTTTTGTTCTGCATATGCTCAACAGCCTTGACCACAGTCATGGCCGAATGGCTGTCGTGCTGCCCCACGGTGTACTGTTCCGCGGTGCGAGCGAAGGCAAAATTCGCCGCCAGATTGTTGAACACAACCTTCTGGATGCTGTGATCGGTCTGCCTGCCAACCTGTTTTATGGCACGGGTATTCCGGCCTGCATTCTGGTGTTCCGCAAGGATCGCATTAGCTGCGGTGTCGATAATGTTCTGTTCATCGACGCTTCCGCAGAGGGCAACTTCGAAAAGGGCAAAAACCAGAACCTTCTGCGGGACACGGACATCCAGAAAATTGTGGATACCTACAAAAAGC
>OKTZ01000601.1_pt1 | contig 11204 bp, 9 predicted proteins | sample 1606711 | NCBI WGS metagenome assembly OKTZ01 (sample SAMEA3882535, study PRJEB24775) | human gut metagenome | biome: human-associated habitat; feature: intestine environment; material: feces | place: Netherlands | collected 2009/2010 | reverse complement strand
AGCAGTTGTTGTTACGTCGGTTGTAGTTGCATTTATCATCGTAATCCTGGATTACGTGATTCAGTATGGCGTTGATTTTCTAGTGAATTTATAATGGAGGCAGAAGTATTATGGCAGAGGCACACTGGTATGTAGTTCATACCTACTCAGGTTATGAGAATAAAGTCAAAGCGAATATTGACAAGACCATCGAGAATCGTCATTTGGAAGATCAGATTATTGAGGTTCGTGTTCCTATGCAGGATGTCACAGAATTGAAAGATGGTGTTAGAAAAACATCTTCCAAGAAGATGTTCCCAGGATATGTTCTGATTAATATGATCATGAACGACGACACATGGTATGTGGTTCGTAACACAAGAGGTGTTACAGGATTCGTAGGACCTGGATCAAAACCAGTACCGCTGACTCCTGCAGAGATGAAACCATTAGGAATCCAGATTGGAGGAGAACAGCAAGAAACACCAGCAAGAGAGAAAGTCGAACTTGATATCGAAGTTGGTGATATGATCGTTGTAACTTCCGGTGCTTGGGAAGGAACAACAAGTGCGGTTACTGCAATCAATGAAAGCAAGCAGACAGTTACTATTGAAGTAGAGATGTTCGGAAGAGCAACTTCAGTAGAAATTGATTTCTTAGATATTAAGAAAGCGTAACGAAGAATAAGAACAGAATCTTATTTGAAACAAAGTGGGAGGGCTATCCCGTAATTACCACAATAATCAGGAGGTTAACGATTATGGCAAAGAAAGTAGAAGGTTATATCAAACTTCAGATTCCAGCAGGAAAGGCAACACCAGCACCACCCGTTGGACCAGCACTTGGACAGCACGGAGTAAACATTGTACAGTTTACAAAAGAATTTAACGCAAGAACAGCTGATCAGGGAGACATGATCATCCCTGTAGTAATCACTGTATATCAGGATAGAAGCTTCAGCTTCATCACAAAGACACCACCAGCAGCAGTATTAATTAAGAAGGCTGCTAAGATTCAGTCTGGTTCAGGTGAGCCAAACAAGAAGAAGGTTGCTAAGATCACAAAGGCACAGGTTCAGGAAATCGCTGAGCTTAAGATGCCTGACTTAAACGCAGCTTCACTTGAGTCTGCAATGAGCATGATCGCTGGTACAGCAAGATCAATGGGTGTTGAAGTGGTTGACTAACACTTAGCGAAACCAACATACCCCTAAAATAGTTGCAAATTTATGCAACCCAAAATAATAACAAAGAAACGTAAATGTGGGAGGGCCCTCTCCCGATATTACCACCAGGAGGTTATTTTTTCATGAAAAGAGGAAAGAAGTATCAAGACGCTGTTAAGGCATTTGATAAGAAAGAGCAGTACGATGTTGCTGACGCTATCTCTATCGTAAAGAAAAATGCTACAGCTAAATTTGACGAGACAATCGAGCTTCATCTTAGAACAGGCTGCGACGGACGTCACGCAGATCAGCAGATCCGTGGTGCAGTTGTATTACCACACGGAACTGGTAAAGCTGTAAAAGTATTAGTATTCGCAAAGGGAACCAAATTAGACGAGGCTCAGGCAGCAGGTGCTGATTTCGTTGGTGGAGAGGAATTGATTCCGAAGATCCAGAACGAAGGATGGCTTGACTTCGACGTTGTTGTTGCAACTCCTGATATGATGGGTGTTGTTGGACGTCTTGGTCGTGTACTTGGACCGAAGGGCTTAATGCCAAACCCAAAAGCTGGAACTGTTACTATGGACGTTACCAAGGCAGTAAACGATATCAAAGCCGGAAAAATCGAGTATAGATTAGACAAAGCAAATATTATCCATGTGCCAATTGGAAAAGCATCCTTTAGTGAAGAACAATTAGCGGACAACTTCCAGACTCTTATTGATGCCGTAAACAAAGCAAAACCGGCTACATTAAAAGGTCAGTACATGAAGAGCGTTTCTGTAGCTCCTACCATGGGACCGGGTGTAAAAATCAACCCACTGAAGCTTGTTTAGTTTTTGTTATTGACATCCAAGATATTAATTGCTATAATAGCAAAGCATATTGCCGAAGACAGTAGGTGCCGTAAGGCGTAACCGTAGAGAACCTACCGAGGAAATGCAGATACTTATGTATTTGTAAATGAGATTTCAAATCCTCTCTGTCTTCCACAGAGAGGATTTTTTAAGGTAATGTACCTGTCTTTCGCAAGATGAAAAATAAAGAAGGAGGTGCACGATTCGTGGCAAAAGTAGAACTTAAACAGCCTATCGTACAGGAAATTTCTGAGCAGATTAAAGATGCACAGTCAGTAGTAGTCGTTGACTACCGTGGACTTACCGTTGCAGAAGATACTCAGCTGCGTAAGCAGTTAAGAGAAGCTGGTGTTGCTTATAAAGTATATAAGAATACATTAGTTAATTTTGCAATCAAAGGAACTGATTTCGAAAGCCTTTCCGACGTATTGGAAGGACCAAACGCATTCGCAATTTCAACAACAGATGCAACAGCACCTGCAAGAGTAATTGCTAAATTTGCAAAGACAGCTCCTGCACTTGAGATTAAAGCCGGCGTAGTAGAAGGAACCTTCTATGATGCAGATGGAATGAAAGCAATCGCTACAATCCCATCCAGAGAAGAATTACTTTCCAAATTCCTTGGAAGTATTCAGTCTCCTATTACAAACTTCGCTCGTGTTATTAATCAGATCGCTGAAAAAGGCGGCGCAGCAGACGTAGAAGTTAAGGCAGAAGAGGCAGCACCTGCAGAAGAAGCTCCAGTAGAAGCTCCTGCAGAGGAAGCTCCAGCAGCAGAATAATCTGCAAACCAATCAATTTATTGAAAACAAAACCAAAAACGGAGGTAAATTAAAATGGCTAAATTAACAACAGCTGAGATGATTGACGCTATCAAAGAGTTAAGCGTATTAGAGTTAAATGAATTAGTAAAAGCTTGTGAAGAAGAGTTCGGTGTATCCGCAGCAGCAGGCGTTGTAGTTGCAGCAGCAGGTGGAGACGCAGCAGCAGCAGAAGAGAAGACTGAGTTTGACGTAGAGTTAACAGAAGTTGGACCAAACAAAGTTAAGGTTATCAAAGTAGTTCGTGAAGCTACTGGCTTAGGCTTAAAAGAAGCTAAAGACTTAGTAGATGGCGCTCCTAAGATCGTTAAAGAGCAGGCTGACAAAGCTACAGCTGATGACATCAAAGCTAAATTAGAAGCTGAAGGTGCTAAAGTAACATTAAAATAATTTTTGATTCACAACTGAATTAGAAATGATAGGAATCGGATTCATAGAAATATGGATCCGATTTTCTTGTAGTTTATAGGACTTTAGACCTATTGACGAAAAAAGGAAATATGTAATAATAGTAGCGTAACTTGAAAACAATATAAGAACAGGAGATTAGCTATGAACACAGGACTTAAGGTATGGCTCTGGATTGTATTTGTAATCAATATCATTTCCGGAGTAATGATGATTCCGTTAATGCTCATTCAGCCACTGCTGATTGTCAGCCTCATTGCAGAAGTGCTTATTATCGTAGGTGCCGGTCTGATTTTGTTTGCACAGAAGAAGGTTGGATTCTATCTGATGATTGCATGTGCAGCAATCGGTCTGGTAATCAACATCTTTGGCGGAGTTGGAGTGGTAAAAAGTATCATCAGCGCAGTATTGTGCCCATTAATTACATATTTGTTTATGCAGAAAGACTGGGACAGCTTCCGGTAAAAATGAACTCCACCTGAAGAAGCTGGCACTGGCAGCTTTTATGGATGATGGACAATGAAGAGACCTTCTGGCAGAAATGCTGGAAGGTTCTTTGCTTTATAGAAAATATTTTTATAAAAGTGATAGATTTAAGACATCAGATTCGTAATAATAAGTGTAGCTGCAAAAATGCAAACCATGGTGCATGAAGCAAAAGGCAGGATAACAATGAAGATAACAGAGAAGAATTATATTCAGCAATTACAATTGCATAATGAAGAAGCATTGATTTATGTCATAGATATGTATGGTGGATTGCTTAAGGCGGTCATCCGGAAACACTTATTTACCATGCCACAGAAACAGGAAGAATGCATGAACGATGTGCTGCTTTCCATCTGGGAACACGCAGCATCCTTTGATGATGAGAAGAACAGCTTCAAGAACTGGGCGGCAGCCATTGCCCGGTACGAAGCCATCGACTATCTTAGGAAATATAAGCGGGACTTGGAACAGCTTTGTATGGATGATGTGACAGCGGCGGAAAATGACAGGATGTTAGAACAACTGATAGAAGGGGAATTAAGCCGTGAAGTAGAACAATTGCTTTTGTGCCTGAAACCCCTTGACCGGAAAATATTTATGAAATTATTTGTAGAGGAAGAATCTGTAGAGCAGATAAGCGAAGATACCGGACTTCCGAGAGATGTCATTTACAACCGGGTATCCAGAGGAAAGCGGAAAATGAGAAACATGTATTTGAAACAGAAGGAGGCATGAAGAGATGAAAGACGATAAAATCTATGAAATGTTAAATGATGCGGAAATTGATTTGAATGAATATGAAGTAGAAGAGTTATCCTCCGAAGAAAAGGAACGGTATAAAACGAGAATCCGGATGGAGGTAAAACGTATGAACATGGAAACAAGGAATAAGAAAAATAAAAATATAAGAAAAATTGCGGCAGGAATGGCAGCAGCCTGCGCGGTCGCAGTGGGAGTGGCGGGATTTTCTAATTCTGCACTGGCAGACAGCATCTACAGCAACACAATCGGAAAACTGATTGGCGCAACACAGGGAGATAAAGATGAAAAGGAACTTTCGGATATCTATTCTACCATTGGAAAAGAGTCCACGGAATTGGTTTCGGATGATCAGTGTGTGCTGGAAACAGACCGGAGTGGAGTAAAGATAAGCGTTTCGGATGTGTATTGCGATGGCTACCTGCTTTACTACACAACCACCCTTAGCACAGACAATGCAGAACTGAATGAATCAGACTGGATTATGGGACCGCAGAGTGATAAGGTGATGGAAAATGTTTCTATCAATGAAACCCTGATTCAGTCGGCAATCGGGCAGCCTTTTGAAAAGGCAGAGGACGGAAGCTATGTGAAGATGGAACAAATTGATTTATCAACATTGACTGATGAAAATGATAATCCGATTGATATTTCGGACTTGAAAGATTTTACCGTAACCTGGAGCATAGACACCTTGGAAGGCTATCTTTCCGATGCGTGGGATGAAAATGGAGAATATCAGACCACCACAAAAGTAAGCGGAGACTGGCAGCTCTCCTTCCCGGTGCATGTGGATACTTCCAAGAATGAGACCATCGCAGTAAATAAAGAAGATAATGGTGTTGCAGTAAATCAGGTGATCAAAACCGGTGCCGTCTTGATCGTTGACATGCAGCTCCCGGATATTACCGGCGTACCGTACAATGACCCATATAATGATCCGGATATATTTATTACCGACGAAGCAGGCAATGCAATGTGGTGGTTAGGCGGCCGGTTTACCCCAAATGAGGATGGAAGCCAGAGTGAACGGATTATGCTGCTTTATAATGGAGAGAGTACAATCCATATATCCGTAACCAACAAAAATGGTGCAGGTGAAAGTATTGCAGAACTGGATGTGGACTTAAAATAAAACCGGAAGCAATAAAATAGATAATGAAATATGTAATAGAATAGAAAAATAAAGAAAAAAGCAACTATGGGATGCAAAGAAAAAAGCATTTCATGGCTGCTTTTTCTGATGTTAGGCAGCTATAAAAAACGCAGATGGCAGGCTGCATCACTGCGAGGATGAAAATTATTCCCCAATATTGAAAAATATATGCATATTGTGCGAAAATAATGCTTGACTTTAGAAAACTACTTGTGGTATCATATACGTTGCACTATTGTGGTGAGGTGGCTTTACTATATCCTTTTTTAGGAAATGAAGCCCAAAGAATATAATTTGCTGAAATTTAGTGGATTGAGAATAAAAAACGAGAGGTGAAACGTCAATGGAGAAAAACAGAATACGTCCGGTGAAGGCTGGAAAAGGCATACGTATGAGTTACTCAAGACAAAAAGAGGTATTGGAAATGCCAAACCTGATTGAGGTCCAGAAGGATTCCTATCAGTGGTTCTTAGACGAGGGCCTGAAAGAAGTGTTTGCAGATATCTCTCCGATTGAGGATTATAGCGGACATCTTAGCTTGGAATTTGTGGATTTCACATTATGTGAGGATGATGTGAAGTATACAATTCCGGAGTGTAAACAGAGAGACGCAACTTATGCAGCTCCTTTGAAGGTAAAAGTCAGACTGTATAACAAAGAAACAGATGAAATTAATGAACATGAGATTTTTATGGGCGATTTACCTCTCATGACAGAGACAGGAACCTTCGTTATCAATGGAGCAGAGCGTGTTATCGTAAGCCAGTTGGTTCGTTCCCCTGGTATTTACTATGGCATTGCGCATGATAAAGTAGGTAAGGAACTCTATTCCTGTACCGTAATCCCGAACCGTGGAGCATGGTTAGAGTATGAAACAGACTCTAATGATATTTTCTATGTACGTGTTGACCGTACCAGAAAAGTGCCAATCACAGTATTACTGCGTGCATTAGGACTGGGAACCAACCAGGAAATTATAGATTTATTTGGCGAAGAGCCAAAGATTTTAGCATCTTTTGGAAAAGACGTTGCTACAAGCTACGAGGAAGGTCTTCTGGAATTATATAAGAAGATTCGTCCGGGCGAGCCTCTTTCTGTTGACAGTGCAGAGAGCCTGATTACCGCAATGTTCTTCGACCCAAGACGTTATGACCTGGCAAAAGTAGGTCGTTATAAATTTAACAAGAAGCTGGCATTTAAGAACCGTTTACGCGGAAAAGTGCTGGCTGAAGATGTTGTTCTTGAGACTACCGGAGAGGTAATCGAAAAAGGAACAGAGCTGACCAGAGAGCTTGCAGAAGAGATTCAGAACGCAGCTGTTCCGGCAGTATATATTGCTACAGAAGAAAGAAATGAAAAAGTTCTTTCTAATATGATGGTAGACCTCACTACCTATGTTGATGTAGTACCGAAGGAAGTTGGTATTACTGAGCTGGTATATTATCCGGCATTAAAGAAAATCCTGGATGAAAATGAATCCTTGGAAGATATCAAGGAAGCAATTCGTAAAAACGTATCTGAACTGGTTCCGAAGCATATCACCAAGGAAGATATTTTCGCATCCATTAACTACAATATGCACTTGGAGTGGGGCATTGGAAATGATGACGATATTGACCACTTAGGCAACCGTCGTATCCGTGCCGTAGGTGAGTTATTACAGAACCAGTACAGAATCGGACTTTCCAGAATGGAACGTGTGGTTCGTGAGCGTATGACCACCCAGGATCAGGAAGGAATTTCTCCACAGAGCCTGATTAATATTAAACCGGTAACCGCAGCAGTGAAAGAGTTCTTCGGATCTTCCCAGCTGTCGCAGTTCATGGATCAGAACAACCCGCTGGGTGAGCTGACACATAAGAGACGTTTATCCGCATTAGGACCAGGCGGTTTGTCCAGAGACCGTGCCGGATTCGAGGTTCGAGATGTACACTACTCCCATTACGGAAGAATGTGTCCGGTAGAGACTCCTGAGGGACCTAACATCGGTCTGATCAACTCTCTGGCATCTTATGCAAGAATTAACGAATATGGTTTCATTGAGGCACCATATCGTAAGATTGATAAAACAGATCCTAAGAATCCGCGTGTTACAGAAGATGTTGTATACATGACCGCAGATGAAGAGGATAATTACCATGTAGCACAGGCGAATGAAAAACTGGATGAAGAAGGACATTTCGTAAGAAATTCCGTTTCCGGCCGTTACTTAGACGAGACACAGGAATATGACAAGCAGATGTTTGATTATATGGACGTATCTCCTAAGATGGTATTCTCTGTTGCTACCGCATTGATTCCGTTCTTGCAGAACGATGATGCGAACCGTGCGCTGATGGGATCCAACATGCAGCGTCAGGCAGTACCGCTTCTTACAACAGAAGCTCCGGTAGTCGGAACAGGTATGGAAGTTAAGACAGCTGTTGACTCCGGTGTGGCTGAAGTTGCAGAGCAGGCTGGTGTGGTTGAAAGCTCTACATCTACAAGCATCACGATCAGACATGATGACGGAACAAAGAAAACATATAAACTGACAAAATTCCAGAGAAGTAACCAGAGCAACTGCTACAACCAGAGACCAATTGTTGACAAAGGTGAACGCGTTGAGGCAGGACAGGTTATCGCTGATGGACCGTCTACATCCGGTGGAGAGATGGCTCTTGGTAAGAACCCACTGATCGGATTCATGACATGGGAAGGTTACAACTACGAGGATGCTGTTCTCTTAAGTGAGAGACTGGTTCAGGATGATGTCTACACATCTGTTCATATTGAAGAATATGAAGCAGAAGCAAGAGATACAAAGCTCGGACCAGAAGAGATCACAAGAGACATCCCAGGTGTTGGTGATGATGCACTGAAAGATCTGGATGAGAGAGGAATCATCCGTATCGGTGCTGAGGTTCGTGCCGGAGATATCCTTGTCGGAAAAGTAACTCCAAAGGGAGAGACAGAGCTGACTGCTGAAGAGAGACTGCTTCGTGCAATCTTCGGTGAGAAAGCACGTGAGGTAAGAGATACATCTCTGAAAGTACCTCATGGAGAATATGGTATCGTAGTAGATGCCAAAGTATTTACAAGAGAAAACGGAGATGAGCTGTCACCTGGAGTAAATCAGGCAGTTCGTATTTACATCGCTCAGAAGAGAAAGATCTCCGTTGGTGATAAGATGGCCGGACGACATGGAAACAAGGGTGTTGTTTCCCGTGTACTTCCAGTAGAAGATATGCCATTCCTTCCGAATGGACGTCCTCTGGATATCGTGCTGAACCCACTGGGTGTGCCTTCTCGTATGAACATCGGACAGGTGCTCGAGATTCATCTGAGTCTTGCAGCAAAAGCACTTGGATTCAACGTATCAACTCCTGTATTCGCAGGTGCGAACGAGAACGATATCATGGATACACTGGATCTGGCAAATGATTATGTAAACCTTGAGTGGGATGAGTTCGAGAAGAAGCATGGCGAAGAGCTTCGTCCGGAAGTTCTCCAGTTCCTGTCTGAGAACAGAGATCACAGAGAACTCTGGAAGGGTGTTCCGCTGTCAAGAGACGGTAAGGTTCGTCTTCGTGACGGACGTACAGGAGAGTACTTCGACAGCCCGGTAACAATCGGACACATGCATTATCTGAAACTGCATCATCTGGTAGACGACAAGATCCATGCTCGTTCTACTGGTCCTTACTCTCTCGTAACACAGCAGCCGCTGGGTGGAAAAGCTCAGTTCGGTGGACAGCGTTTCGGAGAGATGGAGGTATGGGCCCTGGAGGCTTATGGTGCATCTTATACACTGCAGGAGATCCTGACAGTGAAGTCTGACGACGTTGTAGGACGTGTGAAGACATATGAGGCAATTATTAAGGGAGAGAATATTCCTGAACCAGGAGTTCCTGAGTCATTTAAGGTTCTTCTTAAAGAGCTCCAGTCACTTGCTCTGGATGTCCGCGTACTGCGTGATGACAATACAGAGGTTAAGATCATGGAGAGCGTTGATTATGGTGAGACAGACCTGCGTCATATCATCGAAGGAGACAGAAAGTATCGTGATGAGAATGAATCTTTCGGAGATCATGGATTCACAGAGAAGGAGTTTGTCGGAGAAGAACTGGAAGATGTTGAACTGGACGAAGAGCCGGACGACAGCGATCTTGAGAACTTAAGTTTTGATGATGATGATTACCTGGGTGAGGAATAATAAGGAGGAGCCGTTTTTATGCCAAATAACAATGAACAACAATATGAACCGTTAACATTTGATGCGATTAAGATCGGCCTGGCTTCACCTGAAAAAATCCTGGAGTGGTCCAGAGGTGAGGTAACAAAGCCGGAGACCATCAACTACAGGACTTTGAAGCCGGAGAAGGACGGACTTTTCTGTGAGAGAATCTTCGGACCAAGCAAAGACTGGGAGTGTCACTGCGGTAAATACAAAAAGATCCGTTATAAGGGTGTTGTATGTGATCGCTGTGGTGTTGAGGTTACAAAGGCCAGTGTTCGTCGTGAGCGTATGGGACACATCGCTCTGGCAGCACCGGTATCCCATATCTGGTACTTCAAAGGAATTCCGAGCCGTATGGGTCTGATCCTTGACATTTCTCCAAGAACACTGGAGAGAGTACTTTACTTTGCTTCTTACATCGTGCTTGATAAGGGAGAGACAGATCTCTCTTACAAGCAGATTCTTTCAGAGGCAGAGTATCAGGAAGCAAAGGAAAAATGGGGAAGACATGCATTCCGTGTAGGTATGGGTGCTGAATCCATCAAAGAGCTTCTTGAGTCTATTGACCTTGAGAAAGAATATGCAGAACTTCAGGCAGGCCTGGAGAATGCAACAGGACAGAAGCGTGCGAGAATTGTAAAACGTCTGGAAGTTGTAGAAGCATTCCGCGAGTCCGGAAACAGACCGGAGTGGATGATCCTTACAGCTATCCCGGTTATCCCGCCGGATCTGCGTCCTATGGTACAGCTGGATGGAGGACGTTTTGCAACATCTGACCTGAATGATCTGTACAGAAGAATCATCAACAGAAATAACCGTCTGAGAAGACTCCTTGAACTGGGAGCACCAGATATTATCGTAAGAAACGAGAAGCGTATGCTTCAGGAAGCTGTTGATGCGCTGATCGATAACGGACGTCGTGGACGTCCGGTAACAGGACCTGGAAACAGAGCACTCAAGTCTCTGTCTGACATGCTGAAAGGTAAGTCCGGACGTTTCCGTCAGAACCTGCTTGGAAAACGTGTTGACTATTCAGGACGTTCTGTTATCGTCGTTGGACCAGAACTGAAGATCTATCAGTGTGGTCTGCCGAAAGAGATGGCAATCGAGCTGTTCAAGCCATTCGTTATGAAAGAGCTTGTAGCGAACGGAACAGCACACAATATCAAAAATGCAAAGAAAATGGTCGAGAGACTTCAGCCAGAGGTATGGGATGTGCTTGAAGAAGTAATCAAAGAGCATCCGGTTATGCTGAACCGTGCCCCTACTCTGCATAGACTTGGTATCCAGGCATTTGAGCCAATCCTTGTAGAAGGTAAGGCAATCAAGCTTCATCCACTGGTATGTACAG
>OKTZ01000594.1_pt1 | contig 11328 bp, 8 predicted proteins | sample 1606711 | NCBI WGS metagenome assembly OKTZ01 (sample SAMEA3882535, study PRJEB24775) | human gut metagenome | biome: human-associated habitat; feature: intestine environment; material: feces | place: Netherlands | collected 2009/2010 | reverse complement strand
GGTCATCTGTATCTCCTCCGATGAGGAACATGGCCCGGGCTTTCTGACGCACCAGCCCCTTATATTTCTCCATCAGATAATCTTCTATGGCTGTCTCTCCAGCCCGCAGACGGGCAATCAGTTCTTCATCACTTACACCATCGAACTTTCCCATATTTCCTCCGGATTTTATTTCATTCTCTGGCGAACCACCTCATAGGCAAGGATTCCTGCTGCAACAGACGCATTCAGAGAATCAATATCTCCCTTCATAGGAATAGCTGCCACAAAGTCACATTTTTCCTTTACAAGACGGCTCACGCCCTCTCCCTCATTTCCGATTACCACACCCATAGGACCGGTAAGATTCAGATTGTACATCAGATCTCCGCCCATATCTGCGCATACGAACCACATACCCTCTTTTTTCAGCTCTTCGATGGTCTGTCCAAGATTAGATACCTTGGCAACTGGTGTGTAGTTCAAAGCCCCTGCAGAAGTTTTTGCAACTGTTGATGTAAGCCCTGCCGCATGTCTTTTCGGAATGATAACACCATGTGCGCCTGCAAGGTTGGCAGTACGGATAATAGCTCCCAGATTATGGGGATCTTCGATATCATCAAGAAGAAAAATGAAAGGTGCTTCTCCTTTTTCCTTTGCTTTATTTAAAATATCCTCAACTGTGGAATATTCATATGCAGCCACCTGCGCGATCACGCCCTGATGGGCGCCTGTCTCGCTTAACTGATCCAGACGTTCTTTTGCCACATAGTTAATAATCGTATCTTTTTTTCTTGCCTCTCTGGCAATAGTGCGGACCGGTCCGTCCTGGCATCCGTCCAGGATAAAAAGCTTATCTACACATTTGCCGGAACGAAACGCTTCCAGAACCGCATTGCGTCCTTCTATCTGTTCACTCATATCTTATCCTCTCCAATCCCTGCACGGACCAGTTCTATGATCCTGCTGAAATCATCTTTTAAATATAAATAGCCCATCAGAGCTTCAAACCCTGTTGCCCTGCGGTAGTCTGCCATAGTTGCATGTTTGGCCATTGTAGGAGAATGAGCATTCCTTCCTCTTCTGTAAACGCTGTGTTCCTCCTCTGTAAGCATGGGCTCGATTACTTCCATCATGGAAGACTGAGTTCCTGCCTTAACCAGACTGCTGGCTTTTCTGTGAAGCTGGTTTACCGGACAGTTGCCTTTTTTTACAAGGATCGTGCGGATCACCAGTTCATAGACGCCATCTCCGATATACGCCAATGTCAGCGGAGAATAGGTGCGTAAGTCTTTATCCTCCAAATGAAATACCTGATTAAGCAAACCTTTCAAACTACTTAAACTCTCTTCATTAAGCCCGTTTATCTCACTCATATTATTCAAGCTCGCTTCCATTTTACTCCCTCGCGGGTATCCTTAAGGATGATTCCCTTAGCCAGAAGCTCATCTCTGATCTCATCTGCTCTTGCGAAATTCTTTGCTTTTCTTGCTTCCTGACGCTCTGCGATCAGGTCTTCGATTTCTTTATCAAGGATTTCTTCTGTTTTCACAGCCTTCAGACCAAGTACATCGCATAATTTCACCATTGTGTCAAGAAGTGCTCCTGCAAATTCTGCGGAACTTGCCTCTGATACATTTGTATTTGCAAATTTAACCAGTTCAAAGATTGCTGCCAGTGCATCTGCTGTGTTGAAATCATCATCCATAGCTTCTTCAAATTTCTTTACGAATTCCTGTGCCTGTGCAAGCAGTTCTTTCTCTGCATCTGTTGCAGTTTCTGTCTGTGCTGCTGCTTTTCTGTCCTTTAAGTTTGCTGCTGCATCTGTGATACGTTCTAATGCATTCTTTGCAGCTTCCATCAGATCTGCGCTGAAATTCAGCGGACTTCTGTAATGTGCGTTCAGCATGAAGAAACGAAGCACCTGCAGGTCATACTGTTCACTGATTTCACGAACAGTACGGAAGTTTCCAAGAGACTTGGACATTTTTCTATTATCAATATTTAAGAATGCATTGTGCATCCAGTATTTTGCAAAGATTTTGTCGTTGCAGCATTCACTCTGTGCGATCTCGTTCTCATGGTGAGGAAAGATCAGGTCTTCTCCGCCTGCATGGATATCAATCTCATCACCAAGGTATTTTTTCGCCATAACAGAACACTCAATATGCCATCCCGGACGTCCGTCACACCATGGTGAAGGCCAGGATGGTTCTCCCTCTTTCTTCGGTTTCCAGAGAACAAAATCCAGTGGATCTTCTTTCTGGTCTTCACCGGATACCTGCAGAGAACGGAAGCCGGACTGCAGATCATCCAGGTTCTTGTGCGAAAGTTTGCCATATTCTTTGAACTTCTTAACTCTGAAATAAACAGTACCGTCTGCTGCCGGATAAGCATATCCCTTATCAACCAGAGTCTGGATCATACTGATCATTCCGTCGATTTCCTGTGTTGCCTGTGGATTGGTTGTGGCAGGTTTTACATTCATGCCATCCATATCTTTCTTACACTCTGCAATATAACGCTCGGAAATTTCCTGTGCGCTTACGCCCTCTTCGATTGCTTTCTTGATGATCTTGTCATCTACGTCTGTAAAATTGGAAACATAGTTTACTTCATATCCTTTGTATTCCATATATCGGCGTACGGTATCGAAGATGATCATCGGACGTGCATTTCCGATATGGATCAGGTTGTATACAGTCGGACCGCAGACATACATACGAACTTTTCCCTCTTCAAGAGGTACGAATTCTTCTTTTCTACGTGTCAGTGTGTTAAAAAGTTTCATGTTTTATTCCTCCAGTTTTCTCTATCATTAACTCTCTTTTCTTTCATTAAGAAGACAGATTGCCTGAGATGCAATTCCTTCTTCTCTTCCCGTAAATCCCAGTTTTTCCTCTGTAGTGGCCTTAATGTTCAGCTGAGACTCATTGATTCCCATTGCTTTCGCCATATTGGCTCTCATCTGTGGAATATGAGGTGCCATCTTTGGTTTCTGTGCAATGATCGTTGCATCTATATTTCCGATCTCATAATGGTGCTCTCTCAAAAGCTTCGTCACATGTTCCAGCAGCAGAATACTGGAAATTCCTTTATATGCAGGGTCTGTATCCGGAAAATGTTTTCCGATATCGCCCAGTGCAGCAGCTCCCAGAAGTGCATCCATAACTGCATGGATCAGTACATCTGCATCTGAATGTCCCAGGAGACCTTTTTCCCAGTCTATCTTCACACCACCCAGGATCAGATCTCTGTCTTCGGTCAGTCTGTGTACATCATATCCCATTCCAACACGCATAATCATTCTCCTCTTATATCCAGCATCTTGCTGATTCTCAATAAGCTTAACCGTCTCCTTGTATAAGGAGCAAGTCTGAGGCTTGGCAAAACAGCCGATTCATCAAGTCCGATATCATAAACGGTTTTCGCACATCCAGCTTTCTCCAGCAAACGAAACATAGTCTGTTCACTGGGAAGCTCATCAATAATCTCCTCTATCCCGTTCAGGCATTTTTCCAGATGCTGGGGTGAAATAGTTTCTAACAATTCCGGCTCATTTTCTTTTCTTATTTCTTCCAGAAGTCCTTTTTTTCCAAAAGTTTCTTTCAGAAGCTCCTCGTCTTCATTCTCATAGGGTTTTGCGTGACATCTTCCCTGTGTGATGGCTGCAGCGATACGCTTGTATTCTTCCAGTACAAGAAGAGCTGCTACAGAAACCTTCTCTCCGTGGAGTGCATCCAGCGGACCATTGATCACTTCCATATCCCACAGATGTGTGACCTGGTGCTCTGCACAGGACGCAGGCCTTGAATTACCAATCATCTGCATTGCAAGTCCGGAAAGAATCAATGCATACATAAGCTGTTCGCATTCATCTTCCTCTCCCTCTGTAATATCCTGAATCGAAGATTTCACAGTTTTTAACGCTTTCTCTTCCAGCTTTACAGTTTCGCGGCAAAAATACTCTCCGGTGACCAGGTTCGCGATCTTCCAGTCTGCAAGACAGATGTATTTCGCCATCAGGTCTGAAATCCCGGCTGCAGTCAGGCGCTGTGGTGCTTTTGAAAAAATATCTGTATCTGCATATACACAGATCGGAGCTACTGAAGGCACAGTCTTCTTTACTCCATCCAGGGTCATTGCTGCTACTGTTGTTACAAATCCATCTCCACTTGCTGCGGTAGGCACTGAAATGAAAGGTACTTTGTAATTATGTGCAATATAACGGCTGATATCATGGATCGTGCCTGCTCCTACTGCAAGGATCAGGTCAATGTCCTCTTCCATGTTGTTCTCCACAATTTTTATTGCATGCCGGTCTGCCTGAAGTCCCTCTGCATCCAGAACAAGTACCTGACACCTGTCATAGATATCCTCCATAAGTTCTTCTGTTGCTGCATAGGTATTGGTATCGCAGATGACCAGCGGGGATATGTACTCTCTGAGCATTCCCTCTGACATCTCTTCTTCAAGCTTCTCTACAGCTCCGGCTTCTATCAAAATCTCTTTCACTGCAATCTGGTGTTCCCTGCCGCAGCTGCAAGGTCGGGCAAAATCGTCCGCATCAACTCGCATTTAAATTCTTCCTCCTGACTTTCCTGAATCAAGCGGATAAAATCATCCGTTTGACTATCTGCTCATAATTGAATAGTTGTTTCACAGCCTGATTCGGTTAAACTTTTTTCTATAGGCATAGTTCGTTGGTATTATACATGATTTTCCTGTAAAAATCAATCATTCCGCGCAGGTCTGGCGGCTACAGGTTCAAATAATTATATACAATCTTTGAAATATTCTGTATGTTCGTCACCGCCGTACTCTCCGGGCAGTTTTCAGACATCACACATAGGATATAAGTTGTCTTTTCGCCATAGACAATTGCGATATCGTGCTGATCCTGGTCTGTCTCGCCGGTCTTGTTGGCAGATTTTATTCCATCCGGAAGTCCCTTGGGGATTTTCCAGGTGTTTTCCTGATTTGACAGAAGATTTAACATTTCTTCTGACGCCTCTTTGCTGACACATTCCCCCTTGTAGATTTTTTCAAGCAGAGTGCCGCAATCTTTTACAGAAGTCATGTTTCTGCCACCCAGACTCTCCTGTGCGGATGCTGCAGGATGGAGGGTGTGCTGCACACTTGTCTCTGTATAGCCCTCTTTTTCCAGATATTTGTTAATATCCTCCGCACCTTTTTTGAAATCAAGGGAATCTGTCTGAAGCTTCACCAGTTCATTGCAGGATTCATTGTCACTGACTGTGATCATATTCCACAGCAGGTCATTTAATTTTACATCTACAGTTTTTGTATCTGCAGTATTTAATTTCTTTGCCTCATCTGCCTTTACCTGCTCCATGTCCTCATAGGTCTTTGCCATTACAAAGGCTTTGATCAGACTTGCAGAATAAAGGGAAGTATCATTGATCAGGATTTCCTTTTCTTCATTAAGGTCTTTCACATAAACACTCCAGGTTCCCTGATATCCGGACAGCATCTTCTCAAGCTGGGGCTTCAGATTATCCATCCCAAGATCATCCATATTCACGATCTTTCCCGTATCATCCACAATAAAACCATCATCCGTCACTGTGCTTTCCTGAAGCAGGGCGCCATTTGTACCGCCAAAATAATAGCTTCCGTCAAAATTCATTTCATAACAGTCCATCTCAAGTGAATGGATACCTGGCTCGGTTACCAGTCTGCCATTTTCATCAAAATAATAATATCCATTCAGAGTAATCCCGTCTATTGCCAGATTGTCAATATACCTTACCTGCGGTGCTGCTGACAGACGCCCCAGATTGTTCACAAAGTAATATCCGTCAAATTTCTCTGCCTCCTGGGCATTCTGTGTATCAGCTTCCTCATCTGTCTTATCCCCAAACACTGCAACACCTTTCAGATGCTCCATATGAGGACTGCAGGCTTTGAATTTCCCATCTGTATCATGGTAATAATATCCGTCAAATACAGTTCCGTCTATCTCATAATCCTGAAAATAATGGATCTCCGCCTGGGTACTTCCGGCGCCATTCACATCCAGACAGTAAAATCCGTCACTCTTCATCATATATTTGCCACTTCCGTCTCCCATGGGCTGAATCTGTGCCTGCCCGGTGACAGATGCAAGACTCTGCTGTGCAGCCATAACAGGAACCGGCAAAGCCAGTGCCATAGAAATGGCTCCGGCCAGACTTCCGGCTATGATATAACTTTTAATATGATATTTCGCTGTTTGTCTATTTTTTCTCATGCAAAACTCCTTTTACGGTTTCTTTTCACATCCCATTCACAGTAAGCAAAGTATATATTGTTTTATTCAGGATAGCAAGATTTTTATCTTTTTTCCAGCAAAGACCAGAATCTCAGTATCAGTGTTCAGTTCTTTTCTCTTATCCTGTTCCAGAAGCTTCCCAGCTGTTCTTCCACAGTATTTAAAGTACAGTTTCCCCTGTCAGACCACTCAGCAGGAAACAGATTCCTGTAATCTTTCCCTGCAAATCTCTCGTCCAGCAGAAGTATGATCCCTGTGTCCTCCTGGGTTCTGATTACACGCCCGGCTGACTGCAGCACCTTATTCATCCCCGGATATCTGTATGCATAATCAAATCCATTCACACCCTTTTTATCATAATACTGCCTGAGGATCTCCCTTTCTGTTCCAATCTGAGGAAGACCAGTCCCTATGATGATTGCTCCGATCAGCTTCTCTCCCATCAGATCAATCCCCTCTGAAAAAATCCCGCCCATCACGCAAAATCCTACCAGCGTTCCCTCTGATGCAGAAAATTCCTCCAGAAATTCCTCTTTCTCCCTTTCATTCATTCCCGATGTCTGCGAAATACAACGAACCCATTCCGCTGAAAACTCATTCTCATACACCTCCAGAACATCTTCCATAAATTTATAAGAAGGAAAGAATACCATATAATTTCCTTTTCTTGTCCATACAGTTCTGGCAATGTAAGATGCGATCCTGTGATATTCCTCATATCCTCTTCTGGTATACCTGCTGCTCACATCCCGTCCTGTGAGAATGCACCTGTTCTCCTGCCTGAAAGGAGAAGTCACATAAATCCCATAGTCATCCTTTCTGGTGCTTAAAAGTGCACGGTAATAATCCATGGGAAGCAGAGTCGCAGAAAAGAACACCGCACTTTTTCCCTTTTCCAGACATCTATGAATATTTGCTGCAGGATTTACACAGAAAAGCCGCAAAATCACCTTTCCCCCTTCTCCCATTTCTGTATAAACCACATAATTTTCATCCAGAAGTTCATCAATGTTCAGGAAATCTCTCACACAGAAGTAAAATTCCAGCAGCTGCTCCGGAAGTTCCTTTCCATGAAGTTCCTCCAGGAGCTTATCCATCTCCCCCATCACCTGAAGCATTCCCAGAGAAACTGCTCCGGGATTTGGCAGGATTTCGTACTCTGTACACTCCTTTTCCAGAGTTCGAAGCTGTCTGTTCACTTTTTCCAGTGCTCGCACCAGACCTTTGCTGTAATCCCCGGCCAGTCTCTTCGCCTCCAGTACATCCGCTCTGTCCACATGAGCACTGTACATTTCCCTTCCCCTGTCCACCAGATTGTGAGCTTCATCGATCAGAAAAATGTATTCTCCGGAAGTACCTTCCCCGAAAAATCTTTTCAGATAAACATTGGGATCAAATACATAATTATAATCACAGATCACAGCATCCACCCAGACTGCCAGATCCAGGCACATTTCAAAGGGACACACCTGCCATTTCTTCGCATATTCCAGCAGAGTATCCCTGTCATAGCTGTCCTGCGTAGTCCACAGTTCAAAAACAGCATCATTCACTCTGTCCAGATGTCCTCTCGCCCACAGACAGTTCTCAGGATTGCATTCTGTTTTATCACAGAAGCACAGCTTTTCCTTCGCGGTAATGGTAATCACTTTAAATTTCAGTCCATGCTCCTTTAATATGGAGAAAGCTTCTTCAGCCACAGTCCTGGTAATGGTCTTTGCTGTAAGATAGAAAATATTTTCCCCCAGTCCTGCACCAACTGCTCTCACTGCCGGAAAGATCGTGGACATGGTCTTTCCTACTCCTGTAGGTGCCTGGACAAAAATCTGTCTTTCTGTGGATATAGTGTGATATACACCGGATACGATTTTTCGCTGTCCCTCACGATATTCAAAAGGGAACTCCAGATCACTCATGGACGCATTCCGTTCTTTTTTCCATGCAAGCTGGTATGCGATCCATTTATGATACCTGTCCAAAAGATTCTGGTACCACAGTCCGAGTTCTTCCAGCGTATATTCTTCTCTGAAAAACTTAAGCTCCTCTGTGTCCAGATTCCCATATGTCATCTGCACTCCGATCTTCTCCGGTTTTTGCTCCTGTGCGTAGATCCAGGCATAACACATTGCCTGTGCACGGTGAACCTCCACAGGCTTTTCCAACTGACTGACATCTGCATAAACACCCTTGATCTCATCGATCCAGCACTGTCCATCTTCTGTGAAGATTCCGTCAGCTCTGCCCTCTACCTGGATACTTACATCTTCATATTCTGTTTTATATTTAAGAGAAACCTCCGCTCTGTAATGGCTTCCCATCCTGCCCTGTATTTTTCTGTGCAGTCTGCTGCCCTTCTGCATTGCTTCTCTGTCAGAAGATCCTCCCCGGTTGTCAAGATCCCCGCTTCTTAATATAAATTCCACCAGATTTCTGACGGAAATACGAACCACCGGCTTATCCATATCAAAACACCTCACGCAACAATAGCTGTCAAATAATTATCCACATCGTCCGTTCATTATAACACAGAATTCATCATCATGTAAAAACTCCTGAATTTAAGAAAGAATCCTGCTTGCAGAATTCTCCGCCTGCAACGGGTCGCTTCAGCGACATAATTCCTCTCCGTCGCAGTGCGATCCTGCCCGGAGGGCTTTTTTATGTTATAGGAACATTACGGAGTAATTTCCTATAACATAAAAAGCCGCCAGAAATCTCTATGCTGATTTCTGACGGTCCATTATTTTGTTTATCCTATAATTGATAAACATCATATCCACCAATTGCTCCGCTGTGAAGGAGCTCCTGCAATTCTCAATTAGATCTGAGTAATTACAAAGATATCATAAATAGCCTTTACTGCAGTCTCAAAATCTCTGTTCTCCACACCGATAATGATATTCAGTTCACTGGAACCCTGGTCTATCATCTTCACATTTACATTTGCATGGGCAAGTGCTGAGAAGATTCTTCCTGCTGTACCTCTGGTGGATTTCATACCACGTCCTACAACAGCGATCAGTGCAAGGTCAGATTCCATTTCTACGAAATCCGGCTGTACTGCGCGATGGATTCCTGCGATTACCTGCTGCTCTTTCTCTTCGAATTCATCCTGATGTACATATACAGTCATTGTATCGATTCCTGATGGAACATGCTCAAAGCTGATTCCCTGATCTTCGAATACCTGAAGTACCTTACGTCCGAAACCAACCTCACTGTTCATCATGGATTTCTCAATATTGATAGAACAGAATCCCTTCTTACCTGCAATACCTGTGATTGTAAATTTCGGTTTCTTGCATGTGCTCTCAACAATAAAAGTACCCTTGTCTTCCGGTCTGTTTGTGTTTTTGATATTGATCGGAATTCCCTCTTTACGAACCGGGAAGATCGCATCTTCATGAAGAACAGTTGCACCCATATAAGAAAGCTCTCTGAGTTCTCTGTAGGTAATGCTCTCAATCACTTCCGGATTTTTAACAATACGTGGGTCTGTTACCAGGAAACCGGAAACATCTGTCCAGTTTTCATAAAGGTCTGCCTTGATAGCCTTCGCCACAAGAGAACCGGTTACATCAGAACCTCCTCTGGAGAAAGTTTTAACTTTTCCATCTTCACCAGCGCCATAAAATCCAGGGATAACGGCATGTTCACATTTTGCCAGCTTTTTGGACAGAAGTCTGTCTGTCTTCTCGGCATCCAGATTTCCGTTCTTATCAAAACGGATCACATCTGCTGCATCAACAAATTCATAACCCAGATATGCTGCCATCACCTTACCATTGAGAAATTCTCCTCTGGATGCTGCATAGTCTGTGCCTGCCTGTGCCTTGAAATCAGCTTCGATCTGAGCAAATTCATCTTCCAGAGAAAGATCAAGGTTCAGTCCGCGGATAATCTCATAATATCTTCCCTTGATCTCCTGCAGAATCGGGATGAAATCTTCCCCTTCAACTGCAGTATTATAACATTTATAAAGTAAATCTGTAACCTTTGTATCTCCGTCAAATCTCTTTCCGGGAGCGGACGGAACCACATAACGTCTGCTCTCATCACTTCTGATGATCTCCCCTACTTTCTGAAACTGTTCTGCATTTGCCAGAGAACTTCCTCCGAATTTAACAATTTTCTTCATTTTTCCTGCTCCTCATATGTCACTAAATATTTTCAGACCGATCTCCCATCAGTCTTTGTCACTCTACCAACATAAAGTCTGTTTAATATTGTATTGAATAAACGCCAATTTTGCAAGCCTTTCTTACAGAAATATCCGAAAATGGTTATTTTCCACAATCTGCCGAAGATTCCTGCTGTTTTTTTACAAATTCTGTCACATTATAAACACGAAGGATATCTCCATCCACCCGAAAATGAATATCCTTCTCTCCAAAAGGCATTCCGTAAGACCGTTCCGGATCATTCTGATAAGCAGGACGGGGATCATCTGCAAGCACTGCGATCAGAGCCTCTCTGCTTTCCCCGGGTATTCTTTCCAGAAGCTCCTGGGGAAATTCTACATTCAGATGATGATCTTTGGAATATTCGGTAAAACTTCCTGTTGCTTCCGGATGGCAATCCGCATAAGGAATATATGGTTTAATATCGAAAATCGGTGTTCCATTCATCAGATCTGCACCTTCTATATAGAGTACAGGGCTGTCCAGCTCATCCAGAGCTACTTTTTCAAGCTTCACACAGGATAATCCTATGGAATTGGGACGGAAGGGAGATCTTGTGGCAAAAACTCCTTTTCTCACATTTCCCCCAAGTCTGGGCGGGCGGACAGTCGGTGACCACTTTGTCCTCTTTGCCTCCGAAAACTCCCAGATCAGCCAGATATGACTAAACTCCTCCAGACCACGGCAGGCATCCACATTTCGATATTCCGGCTCGAATACAATTCTCGCTTTAAGCGCCCCTACACGTCCACTCTGCCTGGGGATACCGAATTTGGTCGGAAAATCATTTTCTATATGTGCGATTGGAATCATGGCTCTATTCTCCTTTTACCTTTTTCATAAAATGATGTTAGGGTCAAAAGGCATTTTGCCCCTAACTTGATATCTACGAAT
>OKTZ01000582.1_pt1 | contig 11495 bp, 12 predicted proteins | sample 1606711 | NCBI WGS metagenome assembly OKTZ01 (sample SAMEA3882535, study PRJEB24775) | human gut metagenome | biome: human-associated habitat; feature: intestine environment; material: feces | place: Netherlands | collected 2009/2010 | reverse complement strand
CCGGTGTCCGCGTGGCTCTGGACGACGACAACCAGAAGATCGGCTACAAGATCCGTGCCGCACAGCAGGTGGACCGTGTGCCCTACATGCTGGTTCTGGGTGCCAAGGAAGCCGAGGCTGGCAACCTCTCTGTCCGTGACCGCAAGGGCGAAACCACCACGATGGAAGTGGATGAATTCATCGCAAAGGTCACCGAGGAGATCAAGACCCGCGCCTAAGGTAAACTTCACAACAATTAATAAAGGCGACCGTCCACAAGGGCGGTCGCCTTTTTTCATGTCCAAATAAGAAAAGCCGCTGGTTGAGCGGCTTTTTTTGTTGCACAAAAAGGTACAGGTTTTTGTAGAGGGGTATGGAGATGTATCTACTAGCAGTACATTTTGCGTAATCTGGGTAAACGCTGATTAATTGCTTGTATAATGTCGTCTGTCGAAAGATACAAAAACCTGTACTTTTGCGACTGCGCCTAGCTGCGAGCGAGAAGCCTGTTCTAAACGCCCCTGCATTTGCGGGCATCGCAAAGCCAAAAGAGGGGGCGAGAACATGGAACAGACGGCACGGCGCCAAGAGCAGCTGCCGGGCGCATTTAACGGCGCCACCAACAACAGCCATAACGGCCGCGTCCGCTGGTATCTGGTCCACACCCCCAATGGAAAAGAGCGCGAGACCTGCGAAAAGGTCCGCTGCATTATCCCGCACAACCTTATGCAGGATGCTTTTGTGATGCAAAAGGAGTTCTGGTTTAAGCGGGACGGCGTCTGGTCGATCCAAACCAAACCCATGTACAAGGAATACTTCTTCGTCGCCACGCACGATGCCGCCGCGCTCGATAGGGCTTTGGCCCAATTGAGCTTTGGCTATCGCATCGCCGGCAGTAGGGAGCGGGCGTACATGCCCATGCCGGACGATGCACAGGACTGGTACCGCAGCGTTCTGGACGACGACGGCGTGGTGCGTAACAGCGTTGCGCGCATAGAAGACGGTGTGTTGCACATAGAACAGGGGCCCTTGGTGGGGCAAGAGGCCCGCGTGAAGAAGATCGACCGTCATAAACGCTGGTGCCTGGTAGACGTGGGCGAGGGTGACTCCACATTTAGGGAACTGCTTCCGTTAGACGTGCCCAGCAAAACGTAAGGGAGACGTTGCGCCGGCAAATTACTTGATTTTGGATTCATAGATGGGGGGGGGTTCCTGGGGACAGGAACGTAAGTTTGACTGTGGCTGCTAAAGAAGTAACAGAGAGCTGTGTATCTGTGGGGGATGCACTGGCTATTAAAGAGATTAAACCGAGCGGTACGCTTGGCTACCGCTTATTTAAGAGGCTGTTTGACCTTGTATTCAGTCTTTTGATGAGTGTATTGCTGCTTATCCCCATCGCCATCGTGTGCGCGCTCATTTGCCTTGAGTCGCCTGGCAACCCTATGTATACGCAAGAGCGCGTTGGCAAGGGCGGAAAAACAATCAAGATTTTAAAGCTTCGTAGCATGGTTGCCGATGCGGGTGATGTGCAGAAGTATTTAAGTCCTGAGCAGCTACATCAGTGGGAAGTCGAACGCAAAGTCAACGATGATCCCCGCATTACCAAGATTGGTCAATTCATTCGTAAATGCTCCATCGATGAGATGCCTCAGTTTCTCAATGTGCTGAACGGCGATCTTTCAGTCATTGGTCCCCGTCCCATTACAAGGGATGAGCTTGAACAGCATTTTTCGGATGAAGAAAAGGCTGAGCTGCTCTCAGTTCAGCCTGGAATTACTGGACTTTGGCAAGCGACTGATCGTAATGAAGCGACCTTTGAGAGTGGTCTGAGGCAAAAGATAGAACTTCGCTACGTTCAGAACCGCTGCTTCCGCATGGATTTGAAGTGCTTTACCGGCACCTTCGGTGCCATGTTCGGCAAGAAGAGAACGGGGCGATAGATGCAGACAAACCTTACTTCTTCTTATAGTGTGTTGATGAGCATTTACAAAAAAGAAAATCCTGCCTATTTAAGTCAGGCTTTAGACAGCGTGCTGAATCAAACGGTTTCTCCTGCTGAGATCGTCATGGTCAAGGATGGTCCGCTTACGCATGAGCTTGAAGATGTGCTCCAAGATTATGACTCCCTGCATCCTGGACTGTTCAATTTTGTTTCGTATGAAAAAAACCATGGACTTGGGTATGCATTGCGCCAAGGCATGCTTGCTTGCTCTAACGAAATTGTTGCACGCATGGACACTGATGATATAGCTCGTCCGGATCGTATGGAGAAACAGCTTGCCGCTATTGATGGCGGGCTCGATATGGTCGGAAGCGATGTTATCGAATTCGTCACGTCTCCCAATGAACCTGTTGCGGCCACGGACCTTCCCAAGGGCATCGATGCTATACGTTCTTATTCCAAAAGGCGAAATCCCTTCCGTCATCCTCCCATGACGTTTAAAAAGTCGAAAGTTATGGAGGCTGGTAACTACAGTTCCGACTTTCTCTACTTTGAGGATTGGGATCTTTTTAACAGGATGCTCGCATGTGGCTGCAAGGCGGATAACCTGAAGGAACCGCTTGTTGCGATGCGCGTTAGTGAGGATTTCTATGCTCGTAGGGGCGGCTCGCAGTATCTTAAGTACGCTAAAGCATTTAAGCAGGCTCAAGTTGAGCGTGGCTATTTCACAAAACGTGATTATATCTGTTCTTATTTGCCGCATGCCGCTGTCTGTCTGATGCCAAATTCCGTTAGAGCGTTGATATATCGTTATTTTCTCAGGAGGTCCTAGATATATGGCTTCTGATGTTGATAAACCTCTGGTTAGTGTCATTGTCCCCATGTACAACGTGGGCATGTTCGCGCTTCCTTGCGTAAACTCATTGCTTGGTCAGACTTATTCGAATATCGAATATATTATCGTGGATGATGGATGTACTGATAATACTATCGATCTTATTGAAGATGCCGTTGGGTCAGACACGCGATTTAAGATTTTGCATAAGGAGAACGGCGGTCTTTCTTCTGCGCGTAACTTTGGTACTCAAAGGTGCCACGGTGATTATGTCATGTATGTTGATGGGGACGATTTGATTGATTCGCGAACTGTTGAGTTGATGGTCGAAGCGGCTGACAAATATCAAGTTTCGCTCGTTATCGGCTCCTTTGCGAAGACGCCTGTTCTTGATAGCTATAAGATGGGGCAGAATGTAGAATTCCATGTTGAGTCTGGAATTGAGCATTTTCGAAAACTACTTTTATTAAGCGGTGAGAATGGCTCTGCGTGCGGGAAGCTCTTTGAACGATCTCTTATTAGCGATCTTGTCTTTCCTGAGGGGCAGCTCTTTGAAGACATGGGCGTAATCGCTAACATTTGTTCCAAAATTAAAAAGGTTGTATTCTCTGATGCGTGCTTCTATGCATACGTGACGAGACCTGGTTCCATTACAACGCTCAGGAAGCAGGGTTCCAAGCATGCTAAAGACATGGACAGGACTATTGAGACTGTTCGACAATTTGCCTGGCCTGAATTTCAGGGCGAGTTTGAGTGCTTCCAGTCATTCTGTACGCTTCGCGTTGCAATGAGGGTTGATCCGGACGAATTTGATGATCAGGCTGAAGCCCAGAATTATTTGAGGAAGGCTCGAGGGCTTGCCTGGAGGGCATTGAAGAACCCATATGCTTGTTCAAAATGGAGGCTACGCTGTGCTCTCTTTTCTATCTCTCCTAGGGTTCATAATGCTTTCTATGCGTTATATGCTGCAATTTCTGGTAAGGCAATCGGGTAACCCCCATGATAAAAGGTTGATAAGGTGAGTTTTTCAATTAGCGCACATCTGTTTAACGTTACTGAATGCAGCGGCGGCTTTTTGTATAAGATCTATTTTCTAGATGGCTTTAACTGCTATGTTGGTGTTTTCGACACGGTTTCGGCCGGAGAAAAATCAACGGTTTACAAACGATATACAAAGCAGGTGTAGAGATGCCAATCTACTTCATTGCCTTTGTGTCCCATATTGTATTGCTATATTTCTCAGTAAAGATAACTAATAAGCGCGTCAGTTTTCTTCTCGCGGTTATCTCGATTCTTCCCCTTTGCTTGGTGGCGGGGCTGCGCGATGCATCTGTCGGTACCGATACCTCTGCATATCCCCTCAGGTGTTTTTACGCCTCGCAGTATTATTCGCTCACAGGTGCTATGGGTGCTTGCTCAGATCAAGAGCCGCTATTCGTGATTCTCTTCTGGATCCTGGGGAGACTGACTAGCGATTTCCACGCTGTTCTTTTTCTTTGTGAAGCCATCGTTCTCCTTCCCTATATTTTAGTTGTTAGGAAGTTGTATCCTTGCGGGTATCCTATCGTAGGTTTCTTTCTTTGTTTCGTTGTGTTTGGTTATACGTTAAACATAATTAGGCAATGTCTTGCTACTAGCATGCTCGTCATGATGGTTTATGAGCTGTTCCGCGAGAAGCGCGTCTCCGCTATTGTTTATTTGGTTCTTGCAGTTGGCTTCCACAAGATGTCTGTCATGGGACTTTTTATTTGGATTATTTATATTTCATGCTTCAATCGCAGGCACGAACGTTCGTACAAGACCGTTGCACTTCTTGCATGTGTTGGCGTTATCATTTTTGCCATTTGCGTGATTATGATTGGCCCGGATGTAATGGAGCTCGTATCTCTATTTACGTCGTCATATAGCTTTCAGATCAAACACGCTGGTTTGGGTTCATTTAATACCACAATGCTTATTTATTTTCTATTTTGCCTTGCTATATGGATGCTGGGTAGTAAGGGTTTGAACACGAGCATTGATCGATGGACACTAAATTTCTATACGACCTGCGGTATAATTTCTTCCTTGTTCGCTCAATTTGCGAGCATCAGTCCTGAGCTAATTCGACTCAGTTTCCCTTTTCTTTTCATTTCAGGTTTTGTTTACCCCTTTTTGTCTGAAAACCTTGGCAGAGAGCGGTTCCTAACCGGGGTTCTGGGTGTCTTGTTTTTCATGTTTTATTTTGTCATTACGTTTGTATATGGCGGCAGTTGTGATCTTTTTCCGTATTCGTCGGCACTATTAGGAGTTATTTATGCATGACGAAACGCCTGACATCAGTATTGTTGTACCGGTATATAACACCGAGCGTTTTCTCCCCGCTTGTCTGGAATCTATTGATATTCAAGGAACCGGTTCTTTTGAGGTAATTCTTGTGGATGATGGTTCCACCGATGGATCTCCTGATATTTGCGATGCTTATTGCGATAAGCGTGAGAGAGCCTTCGTTATTCATAAGGACAACGAAGGTCTTCTCGCTGCACGGCGAGACGGTCTTCGCGAGGCGAGCGGGCGTTATATTCTTTCGCTCGACTCCGATGACGCTCTTCTTGAAGGTTGCATCAAAAAGGTATGCGATGTAATTGCCTCGACTGGTGCTGATATCATTTCATTTGATTTCACTATGGGATTGATGCCTATTAAACCCTCGCTAAAAGTTGATATCTGTTCTGGTATGCACACGGGTGAATCTTTTGATGCCGTTAAAAGCCTGTTGTGCGGATGCGATTTCAATAGCGTTTGGAATAAGGTCATTCGGAGAGATTTATTTGCCAGTGACGAGTGGTATTCGAATCGAGTTGGTCTTATGCATGGTGAGGATCTCTGTCAACTTCTTCCTGTTTTCGATATTGCAAAGAGTTTATTTCACATTGACGAACCGCTTTACTACTATCGTCAGCATGACACTAATAGTACGAAGCAGTTTAAAGAAGATCAGATAACTGATTGGAGCTTTGTAAGCGACGAATTGATTCGCTATGCGAGTGAATGGTCGAGTGATTCAGTCAAAAATGCCAATAGGGGTATCTGTCGACATTATTGTGATCTTGATGAAGTTCTTTGGCATTGTGAAGCGGATAAAGAGGTGAAAAGACAATTTGATAAAACAATAAAAAGCGAGTATCGGAGGCGAATCAGCAATTGTCCGGACTTAGTTCATAGTCTTGTTTTGTCAAATTTCAGTATTGTTTCTTTTGCTGCTCGGCACATATTGAGCTGCTTTAAATGCCTTCGTCGTCTCTTTGTATAATGTGGGTCATTATTGTTTTTTCTAATATGTTTAGATGGAGCATTATTCTTCTTGACCGAGCCTGCCTTAGCTTTCGGCTAAGTGGCGAGCATTTACGATTGAACCGACATCGAGGATCTGGTCCTGTCGCGCGGTATATTTATTCCTAGGGCTTTTGTTATTTCGGTTGATGCTTAGAAGCTGCTCTTTGCACGTTATTTCAAAGAAAATCTCCAACGTCCCTATGTTTTGGGTGAGGCAATAGACGCTTACGTTTGTGATTTATTGTTTGTAGCCTATTCCACTAGGGGGTTCTGTCTGCGATTGGTCTTGTTGATTGCATGATAGGGCATCATGACTTAAATGTTCGAATCGATGGAAGCGCATATTTTTTCGACTTTGAAGATAGGAGGAGTCAATTGTTGCAGATTCTTAATTTAATTAAGAAAGCTATAAAACTTATACTTTCCAGCCCTATTTATGATGGCTTACTCAGGTTAAGTTGCCGTTCCGATGCTATATCCTATGCGTCTAAGGCGAAGCTGGGTATGGTTTCCAAGAGACCATCCAATATGTTCATGCCTATTGCTTTTAATGAAGGCGTATCTTACGACATTTCTATTATTGTGCCTGTATATAACGTTGAAAAATACCTTAAACCCTGCCTAGAATCCATTGTGACTCAGGAGTTTTCTGGCAAGTTTGAGGTTATTATTGTCGATGATGGGTCTAAAGATGATTCTGGTGCAATAGCCGATTCGTATGGACTAATGCCCAATGTTCTTGTAATTCACCAGGTAAACGGCGGCCTTTCCGCAGCGCGCAATGCGGGTCTTAGGGTTTCTCGCGGTAAGTACATCATGTTCGTGGATTCTGATGACATGATCGGGCCAGGGTATCTTGAGGCTATGTGGAGCAGACTCGATCAAACATCTGCGGATTTCGTTACATCGACTTTTAGATATATGTCTGATGATGGTTTGGTTGGCGAGATAGAGAACGATAGAGCTAGTTGGATGGTGCCGTGGGGCAGACTATATCGTCGTGAAGTCTGGAATCGACTAGGTTTTCCCGTAGGTGCATGGTATGAGGATTTGATCCATCCGTTATGGATAGATTGTCGCTTTAACGATGAACCTTGTTATGATTTGAGTGGCTATTATTACCGAATCCGTCCTGGGTCCATTATGCAGTCTACCCCTACGAATGTTAAAGGGCTTGATTCGTATTGGGTTCTCGATGAATTGATTTCTTATCGTTCGAAGCTTGGAATTTCTTACTCTCAGGAAGACTTCGATCGTATTTTTCCTCTGTTCGGGCCGCTTTTGCTTGGGAGAACCGTTGCCTTGGACAACGGCGCACGTAAAACTATGTTTACTTGTTGTTGCGACACGTTCAATTCAATTGATGAGTTCAGTATGGTGAGTACTTCGATGAACGGTAGATGGAAGGATATCGAGAGGGCTCTGCGTACTTCGGATTACAGCCGCTATCTTCTCGCATCGCTTTCTCTAGCTGCTGATGGGGTAACTGGACTTAGCCTTTCAGATGCAATCCATATTTGGGTGAACAGGAACAGATAAATAATGAAGATTGGAACGATTACTTTCCACGGTGCTTTAAATTTCGGGTCTGCACTCCAGTCTTATGCGCTTCAAGAAGTCTTGAAAGGTATGGGGCATGAGGTGCGAATAATTGACTATCGCTCTCGCGATTATGAGCAATATAGGTTATTCCAACCTCGCCACCCGAAGATGACGCTGCGTGCAATGCGCTGTTGGCGTAAGCAGTTGTCTAGAAAGACTGCATTTACGGAATTTTCTAAAAAGTATTTCAGGCTGACGAAGAGACCGTATTTCTGGAAAAAAGAAAGTGATATGTGCGAACTCGCAGAGCTGTTTGATTGTTTTATTTGCGGAAGCGATCAAATTTGGAATCTCGATTGCACACAAGGTGTTGTTGGCCCCTATTTCCTTTCATTTGCCGGAGATAGTCGACGAGTTGCTTACGCCCCCAGCCTTGCTCACACTTTCTTTAGACCGGAGAATTTTGATGAGCAGCTTGTATCCGATTTACTTTCAAGGTTTGATTTTTTGTCTGTTCGTGAGGAGGAGACGGTTCCGCTATTTCAGCCACTTGTCGATACGCCTATCGATGTTGTTTTAGATCCCACGCTTTTGTTGGAATCCGATGACTATACCGACATGGCATCTAAAGATGTCTTGCAGGGTGAATATATTTTCATGTATCTTTTGCGCGAATGTCCTGAGCTCATTGAGAGTACCGTCGCGATGACGGAGGCAACAGGCATGAAGGTGGCTTATATATCAGAGAATAATCTAGATATTCCAAATTCAATTAACCTGTTTGGCGTTGGCCCTGAAGAGTTTGTTTCGCTTATCGCACACGCAGACCTCATCGTTACCAATTCCTTTCATGCGACTGTATTCTCGGTTCTCTTTCATAAGCCCTTTCGCGTATATGCAACAGATAAGTCTGGTGCGCGCATGCGCGACTTGTTGGGCAATATCGGTCTGTCTGACCGTTGCGTCAGCGATATGTGTTCCGACGATGTTGCCCCTTGTGACTGGGGTGCTGTGGATTCTCTCCTTGACTCTCTGCGTGAGCATTCATGGGCCTATCTTAGAAAGGCGCTTTCGTAATGGGAGAGGCAAGTCGACTCATCAAAAATACCGGCATTATTGCAGTGGGTGGAATGGCAACCAAACTCGTCTCGTTTCTTCTACTGCCGCTCTATACATCGGTTCTTACAACTGCCGATTATGGCACTGTCGACTACATCAATACCATTGCTCTATTTTGCGTTCCTGCGGTCTCGCTGCTTATGGACGAAGCGCTGTTCCGGTTTCTTATTGACTGTCGCATCGATGAGGAGCGGTCTCGGGCGGTGACGACCTCCTGTGTTGTTCTTCTTGCCGGGTGTGTATGCTTTGCCTTTTTGGCAATTCTAGCATGGTTGATTTTCAAACCAGAAAATCTTGGCTGGGTCGTGGGACTTGTTGTTGCTGGCGCGCTTCTTCAGATGGCTTCTGCGGTCCTACGTGGTTTCGGGGATACGGTGGGATATTCAGTCATGAACTTCACCGCTAGCGCGCTTACCATCGTGCTCAACGTTCTGTTTATCGCCGTGTTGCGTTGGGGCGTTGTGGGCATGCTTTCTGCCACGGTCATTGCGCAGGGCGGTGTTGCCTTTTCGTTCATGGTCATGCGAAAGCTCTGGCGTTATATCGATCCGTCAGCTTTTTCTGTATCCTATGCCCGAGATCTTCTGCGCTATTCTTTTCCGCTCATTCCCAACAAGGTTTCCTGGACTATTAATAACTTGCTGGATAGGCTAATTATCATGAATACGCTCGGCGCTTCTGCCGCCGGTGTGTATGCCGTGTCGTACAAGTTTCCTGGCGTTATGGATCAGGTGTATGGCTTTTTCTATCAATCTTGGAAGGAGAGCTCTGCGCGAGCCCTCAACTCTGATGAGGATGAGTCGGCTTTCTATAACTCTGTGTACCGAGCGCTAAGGCGTTTCATGATGAGCGTCGTTCTACTTATGTCTGCGCTTATGCCTCTCGTGTACGGAATCCTGATTAAAGGTTCATTCGGCGAGGGCCTCCTGTATGTGCCGATATTGCTCCTGGCGACGTATTTCAGCAACATCTCCGGCTTTTACGGCGGGATCTTCACCGCTCATAAGGAGACAGGAATCATGGGTACCACCACTGCGGTGTCTGCTGTCCTTTGTGCCGTGTTGTGTGTCGTGCTGATTCCACATTTCGGCCTTTATGGTGCATCTGTTGCGACGCTCTTGGCAATGATCGTGGTGAATGAGTACCGCAGAATTAAGGTTGCTAAGTTTACTAAGCTTGTCGAAGACCGTGTTGAACAAGTTTTGACTTTGATTTCAATTGTTGGCGTGTTCGCTTTTTATTATCTGTCCGCCTACGGTGCGGGCATTTTGAGCGCGATCGTCTGCCTTGCAGTTGCGCTGGCTTTTTTCGTTTATATGAATGCCGATGTTTTGCGCAAGCTCCTTTCGGCTCGCAAATAGGGGGATAACTGCATGTCTACCGTGAAAAGGGGCGAAGTTCCCACACTGTTTGAGTCGCCGTCGCATTGTTGCGGATGTGGGGCGTGTGCCGCTGGTTGCCCAAAAGGCGCAATCACCATGGCCGAGGGTAGGGATGGGTTCGTTTTTCCTGTAATTAATAACGATCTCTGTATCGGCTGCGGTGCGTGCACGAGGGCGTGCGGCCTCAATCGGGGGATAGGCTCTAATTCCGTCGGACCGTTCTTTGCCGCCGCCGGTAGGGACGATGTCTCGGAGTCCGCCTCCGGTGGCGTTTTTGGTGCATTTGCGCGTGAGCTTATTGCTTCTGGTGGGGTCGCATATGGCGCTGCCTATGAGCGCGAGGGGAGCATCCTTCGGGTGCGGCACCGTCGCGCGGCGAGCGTTGACGGGCTTCGCCCACTGCTTAACTCAAAATATGTGCAGAGTGATGCCGGAGCTTGTTTTGCCGAAGTTAAGGCGGACCTTCGCGAGGGGAGGCAGGTTCTTTTCTGCGGTACGCCTTGCCAAGTCGCCGGCCTTAGGGGCTTTCTCGGAGGCGATTATGAGAACCTGACAACCGTTGACCTGGTCTGCCACGGCGTCCCTTCCAGCCGCATGTTCGCGGACTGCGTTGAGGGCTATGGCAGACAGCTTGGGTCTCCCGTGGTTGATTTCCGGTTTAGGTGCAAGCGCGAGGGGTGGGACAACTCTCTTCTTCTTTTTCTTCTTCTTGAGGACGGAAGAGAGGTCACCATTCCTGCGGCGAAATCCCCCTACTACGACATGTTCCTGGACCTCAAGACTCTTCGCGATAGCTGCTATAGGTGCCCCTATGCAGGGAGATTTCGCGCCGGCGATCTTACCATCGGCGATTTTTGGGGCGTCGACGTTAATAGGCCCGACGTTTTGAAAGATGCTGAGAAGTTTAATCAGATGAAAGGTGTCTCCTGCTTGCTGGTGAATAACGACCGCGGCAGGGAGTTTATTGAATCCAGCAACGCTCTGGACTTGTACCCTGTCGAATTTGACGATATCGCTAAAGGCAATGATCAGCTCCGCCACCCGAGCGCCCTTCCAAAAGACAGACAGCTCTATATTGACGCATTTGTCGAAGGTGGTTGGCATGCCATTGAGTGTATGTATAAAAGGCGAGAGCGGGGAATATTTTTTTATACTAAGAAAATAGCACGAAGGCTTCTCCCTGAATCAATTCGGGAGATTGTCAAAATGTATTTGAAAGATCTTGCAGACTAGGTAAGGACCCACGCCTGGGCGGGCCCCCCGTTGGGCTCGTAGAGCCATACCGTGTTGCCCTCCGAGGTCCGCTGCCCCCGGTCGTCCAGCGCCAGCCCGGAGGCGGACGTGAATGAGTAGCGGCCTCCGCCCAGGGCCGAGACGCGCC
>OKTZ01000581.1_pt1 | contig 11505 bp, 14 predicted proteins | sample 1606711 | NCBI WGS metagenome assembly OKTZ01 (sample SAMEA3882535, study PRJEB24775) | human gut metagenome | biome: human-associated habitat; feature: intestine environment; material: feces | place: Netherlands | collected 2009/2010 | reverse complement strand
TAGAAAAGATCATGGAGGGTGTCGGTATTCACTAGATGGATTCTCAAGAAGCATAAACAGCCCGCTATTTGCAGAGAATTCTGGAAGAAAATTGAAGAAAGCATCCTTCCGGCAACAGCACCCCGGACGTTTGTGAACTCTCACAACAGAGATCAAGAACCAATCCCTGCTTTGCACTTACACCGTTTTGGTGACATTTTTTCTCCGTCTTGCTACAATATTGTGGATTTTTTCTATTTGTGCTTTGCTATTATCAACATCTAAAATGGAAACCGTGATGGATGGAAATACTGCCGTTCAAAAATGTGAAGAGAAAACATATGATTTACTTCTTTTAGACCATATGATGCCAAAGCCAGATGGCATAGAGACGCTGCACCTCATCCGTGCAGATGAGAAAGGACGAAATCATTATACGCAGGCAGTAGCATTTACCGCTAATGCAACAGCTGGTGCAAAAGAACTGTACAAAAACGAAGGATTTGCAGAGTATATTACCAAGCCGGTAAAACCGGGTACACTGGAGATTGTGCTGCAGAAATATCTTAGGGATTATCTGCCGGAAGAAAATATGGTTTTCCAGGGAAACATGGATGATACAAAGATAACAAAGCTAAGAGGCTTATTACATTATCTTGAGAAGAATGGAATTGCAGCAGAAGAAGGCTTATCCTATGCGGATGGAGATGAACAGTTCTATAAAGAATTGTTAGGTATCTTTGCAAAAGAAAAAGAGAAGAAGCAGCATCATTTAGAGAAAGCGTTCCAAACTCTAAAGGTAAATCATGTAGTAACAATGAAAGAAACTGCAGAAACTATCATAGATTCAGAAGCAGCAACAGATACAGAAATGATGAATGAATTATGGAAAACATTCGTAACCCAGTCCCATGGATTAAAGGGTGAGGCCTGGGGCATCGGAGCCAGAATGCTTGGAGATTTCTTTTACCAGCTGGAGTGTGCCGGAAAAGAAAAAAACATCGAAAAGATAGAGCATTTTTATCCGAAAGCTATGGAAGAGTGGCAGCAGGTAGTAGATGCTATTCAAAGAGTATTATAAAAAGAGAACCGGAAGCCGGATAAAAGAAGCCGGTCTTTTCACTGGCTGCCTGTAATGGTGGTCAGACTATAGTGTGTTTGTAGAGACAGACCTCAACAAAGCAAGTGCTATTGAAAAGAACAAGAGGGAATCCAAAGAACAGCTTGAAAAGGGCAATTTTTCTGTCCGGAATCTTGCAGAGATATCTGTGGATGAATAAAGTTTTCACCGATAATAGGCGGAAACTATGAACTTTAAATTTTGATGGTTTCAAAATAATAAGACTTATGATATAATAATAGGCTGTATTAAGCTCCTTTTGCCAACATGGCAGAAAAGAGTTTGATACAGCTTAAAAATTTGCATGATAAATTATGTAGTAAAATAACATAGAAAGGCGAAAAACCTGATAACTTAAGGATTTTCGAACAGGTAAAAGATAAAATGAAATTAGGAATCGTAGGTTTACCAAACGTAGGAAAAAGTACATTATTTAATTCACTGACCAAAGCAGGCGCAGAATCAGCCAATTATCCGTTTTGTACCATTGACCCGAATGTGGGAATCGTAACTGTACCGGATAACCGTCTGAAGGTGTTAGGCGAGATGTATCATTCCAAGAAAGTAACACCGGCAGTCATTGAATTTGTAGATATTGCAGGACTTGTAAAAGGAGCCAGCAAAGGAGAGGGACTTGGAAACCAGTTCCTTGCCAATATTCGTGAAGTAGATGCCATCGTTCATGTTGTACGTTGTTTTGAAGATACCAACGTAGTCCATGTAGACGGAAGCATTGACCCGGTTCGTGATATTGAGACCATTAATTTAGAGCTTATCTTTTCTGATATTGAAATCTTGGAAAGAAGAATTGCAAAAGTTACCAAGCAGGCAAGAATGGACAAGACACTTGCAAAAGAAGAGGCACTTTTGAAATCCTTAAAGGCACATCTGGAAGAAGGAAAGATGGCAAAGACTTATCCGTTGAGTGATGATGAGGACGAGCAGGCATGGTTTGCATCTTATAATTTATTAACTGCAAAACCGGTTATCTATGCAGCAAATGTAAGTGAGGATGACCTTGCAGATGATGGCGCAAACAATCCACATGTTGCAAGAGTAAGAGAACAGGCAGCCGCAGAAAACAGTGAAGTATTTGTTATCTGCGCACAGATTGAACAGGAAATTGCAGAATTAGATGATGATGAAAAAGCAATGTTCTTAGAGGACCTTGGATTAAAAGAATCCGGACTTGAGAAACTGATTGCAGCAAGTTATAAATTGTTAGGACTTATCAGCTACCTTACATCGGGAGAAGATGAGACAAGAGCATGGACTATTACCAAAGGAACCAAGGCACCGCAGGCGGCAGGAAAGATTCATACCGACTTTGAACGTGGATTTATCCGTGCAGAGGTGGTATCCTATGACCATCTGATTGAGTGTGGAAGCATGACAGCGGCAAAAGAAAAGGGACTGGTAAGACTGGAAGGAAAAGATTACGTTGTTCAGGATGGCGATATTATTTTATTCCGTTTCAACGTATAGGAAACTTTTGAAAAATCCGGCATAGTATAAATAGAAGAAAAGGCACAGTGGGGCAGGCACATGATACGCTATTGTGAATTGTGTGAAAAGCAGGTGATTAATATTGCAGACTGTTGCTGCCTGGGAAATGTGGTGGATTTGGAACTGGATGAGTGCAATGGAAGAATCTGTGCACTGGTTGTAGCTGCGCCGGGAAAATTTTTCTGTATTTTTTGTCCGGCATGCGAATATATTATTCCATGGAAACGTGTTGTGCGGATTGGACCGGATATTATTCTGGTAGATGTCTGTGTAGAAGATGTGAAAAGTTAGTTGACATAAGAATACGAGAAAGTTATACTAAAAATAGTACGACCAATATTTGTAAAAGCTGATATCAGCAGTTCTTTATGAACGTTTGGTGATGGAAAAACGGTATTATTTACGCAAAATTCACAAAGCGTGTTTTGCGTAGCTTTTAGAATAGGAGAAAAAAGATGAAGTGCCCATTTTGCAGCAGTGAAAATACCAGAGTAATTGATTCGAGACCGGCAGATGACAATAACTCCATTCGTCGGAGAAGATTATGTGACGATTGTGGAAAACGTTTCACAACTTATGAAAAAGTTGAGACAATTCCATTGATTGTAATAAAAAAGGATAACTGCAGAGAGCAGTATGACCGTTCCAAGATTGAAGCAGGTGTACTTCGTGCCTGCCATAAGAGACCGGTATCCGTGGAGCAGATAACCAGACTGGTTGATGAAGTGGAGACAGAGATTTTTAATCGGGAAGAAAAGGAAATCCCAAGTACTGTAATTGGTGAGATTCTGATGGATAAGATTAAAGATTTAGATGCAGTGGCGTATGTTCGTTTTGCATCTGTATATCGTGAATTTAAGGATGTAAATACCTTTATGAATGAGTTAAAGAAAATGCTGGATAAATAAAAGAAAATCTTTTTGGAGAAAAGGGTTGATTTTGGTTGAATTTATCCGATAAAATTAGTAGCAGATAATTATGATGTGAGGAACGTGATCGTTATGAATATTTCAGGAATTCGTCCCAATGCGGGATTTTACGATTACAACAGCATACAGAATATCCGGAATGCAGTAGAAGATACACCGGTTGTTAAGACGGCAGCAGATGCCGGTGCATCTGAACAGCAGCAGAAGGATACCTTAGAGACTACGGTACGAAGAGAACAGGATTTTGGGGCAGCAGATTATGCAGCACAGTACCAGCCGGATCGTACCTACGAGATGAAAGGTTCTGAAAGTGATATACATAGCCTGGATGTTGAGAAGGCATTATCCGATATGCACAAGGATCAGGTACTGCAGCAGTATCAGTTCTTTGTGGGAGAGAACATTGAACAGAGCGGAATCCGGCAGATTACTGCAACGGATACTGCAAAAGTGCGAAATGTAGAAAACTTTAATTTATAAGAGCAATTTTGATTATAAAAAAGTAAGAGACCGTTAGAAGGTAAGATTCCTAAGAATTCTTAAGAATCTTACCTTTTTTACTTGCGGCAGTTATGCTTCTTTTGTATAATTAAATTCAGGCTTGCCTGAAGAACGGGAAGTATAAGAGAAAGAGGATAGGATATGAAGAAAGTGCAGGAAGACTGGAAGGAAGAAATGCTGCAGGTAGGTGTACTTACCAATACACATGGTGTGCGTGGCGAAGTGAAGGTATATCCGACAACAGATGATGTCATGCGTTTTAAAAAGCTGAAGCAGGTATTTTTGGATACTGGAAAAGAACCGATGGAGCTTCAGGTTACACAGGCGCGCTTCTTTAAAAATCTGGTAATATTAAAATTCAAAGAATTTGATAATATAAATGATGTAGAGAAGTATAAGAGCAGAGGGCTATATGTAACAAGGGAAAATGCTGTAAAGCTGGCTCCGAATGAATATTTCGTGGCTGATTTGATTGGCTTAAAGGCAGTCGGAGATGACGGAGAAGATTTAGGTGAAGTAAAGGATGTACTTCAGACCGGTGCAAATGACATTTATGTATTACATAAAGATGGGGAAGATGATATTTTACTTCCGGCAATTAAGGATTGTGTAAAAAATGTCAATATAGAGGAAGGCACCATTACGGTACACCTTTTAAATGGGCTTCGTGATATTAATAAGAAGTAGGTAGCAAAATGAATTTTCATATATTAACATTATTTCCGGATATGGTAGAACGGGGACTGAATACCAGTATCATCGGAAGAGCAGTTGGCAAAGGACTTTTAAATATAGAAACAATTAACATCCGGGATTATACGTTAGACCGTCATAAAAAAGTAGATGATTATCCGTATGGTGGCGGAGCCGGGATGGTAATGCAGGCACAGCCGATTTATGATGCGTGGCAGGCAGTGGCGCAGAAGATTGGAAGAAAGCCAAGAACAGTATATCTTACACCTCAGGGCAATACGTTTCAGCAGGAAATGGCAAAGGATTATGCAAAGGAAGAAGACCTGGTATTGCTTTGTGGGCATTATGAGGGCATCGATGAACGTGTGTTAGAAGAAATTGTGACGGATTATGTGTCGATTGGAGATTATGTGCTGACAGGAGGAGAACTTCCGGCAATGGTCATGGTGGATGCGATATCCCGTATGGTGCCTGGCGTACTGGCAAATGATGAATCCGGAACCACAGAATCCTTTGAAGGAAATTTATTGGAATATCCGCAGTATAGCAGACCGGAAGACTGGATGGGAAAGAAAGTTCCAGCTATTTTACTTTCCGGAGACCATGCAAAGGTAGAAGCATGGAGGAGAGAACAATCCATTAAAAGAACCATGGAACGAAGACCGGATTTGCTGGCAGATGCAGATTTGACAGCAAAGGAGAAAGCAATGGTTGAGCATTTGCTGGACAAATCACAGGGTAAATGCTAGAATGTGTCTAGCAGTAATAGGAATGGAAGAGATTCCGCAGGAGGAAGACGGTAGTGAAAAGCTTTTTTGATGTGCTGAAAACGATGTTTTACCGTAAAAATGCGAAGAGTTATGGGACGCCGGACCGGAGCAGAAAAGAGCCGGTGACACAACAGAAGGTACAGATAAGAAATACAGAGACCAGAAAGGCAGCCCCTTCGTTAAAAGAAAACGAACAGCATAACAGGTCAGAGAGGACAAACAGTAAGGTGGATAAAGGAATGGATAAGGAAGATTTCTTATTAAAGCAGATTGATGAATTCCGTGAGAAAGCAAAACAGCTTCAGGCTTTGCTTGTTACAAAAGAAGACAAAGTGCAGGAATTACAGAATATCGTAGATGAAAGAGAAGAAAAAGCAAAAGAACTGCAGCATGTTTTAAATGCACGTAAATCAGAAGCAGATGTTCTTCTTACCGGAGTACACGGTCAGATGGAAGAAATGATTAACCGTGTAGAAGAAAAATTGAATGCACTGTCTGAAAAGATTGCAGCAGACGTAAGTGATTCCACCGGAAGAACCGCAGAACAGACTGCACAGATGCAGGCATCTTTACAGGAAATTTCCCAGCAGTTAGACAGCATGAAACTGGAACTGGCTGAGAAAATACATACCGAAGATGTAAAGTGCTACCGCAATATGCAGGACTTAATTAAAGAGCTTACCGTTAAGTTAGAGGAAAATGATACTTTAGAGAAGAGCTTGAATACCGTAAAAGGTTATGCAAAATGCTTAACCTGGTTTTCTGTTATCAATTTTGTAGTATTGGTGGCATTTATTCTATATTCTCTTGGAGTATTTAATTTTTAAGCAGTAGTTAAAACGAGGAATTATATGACACAGGGAAAGAGAAAGACATGGGTAATTGGACATAAGAATCCGGACACAGATTCTATTTGTGCGGCGATTGCCTATGCAGATTTAAAAAATCAAACAGAGGACGGTATTTTTATACCGAAAAGAGCAGGACATATGAACGAAGAGACGAAGTATGTCCTAAAATTTTTTGATGTACCGGAACCGGAACTGGTAACAGATGTCGGTGCACAGATTAAGGATATTGAATATCGTAGAACGGAGGGCGTCAGCAGTCACATTTCCATTAAACGGGCATGGGAGCTGATGAAGAATTTAGATGTCGTGTCATTGCCGATTACTGACAATGAGAACAATCTGCAGGGAATGGTTGTTACCAGTGATATTGCAAAATCCTATATGGATGTATTGGACAACCGGATTCTTGCAACTGCCCGGACGCAGTATAAGAATATTGTTGAAACTTTAAATGGAACTCTTGTAACAGGAAATGAGCATGGTTACTTCATAAAAGGTAAGGTTGTTGTTGCGGCTACCACACCTGATATGATGGAGCAGTATATTGAAGATGACGATATGGTTATCTTAGGAGACCGTTATGAATCACAGTTCTGTGCATTGGAAATGAATGCAAGCTGTGTGATTGTCTGTTCCGGAGCGAAGATTACAAAGACCATTGTGCAGCTTGCAGAAGAGAAAGACTGTATGCTTATCAGCACACCATATGACACATTTACCGTGGCGCGTTTGATTAATCAGAGTATGCCGATTAAATATATTATGAAAAAGGAGCATCTGATTACATTCGAATTAGAGGATTATGTGGATGATGTGAAAGAGACTATGTCTAAAGTGCGTCATCGTGATTTTCCGGTACTGGATGAGAATGGAAAATATGTCGGTATGTTTTCCAGACGAAATCTTTTAAATTTACAGAAAAAACAGGTGATCCTTGTTGACCATAATGAAAAATCCCAGGCAGTAGATGGAATCGAAGATGCAGAAATCTTAGAAATTATTGACCATCACCGACTGGGCAGCCTTGAGACGATTGCTCCGGTATTTTTCCGGAACCAGCCATTGGGCTGTACTTCAACGATTGTTTATCAGATGTATCAGGAAAAGGGAGCAATCATTGATAAAAAGACAGCCGGAATTCTTTTGGCAGCAATTATTTCAGATACCTTGATGTTCCGTTCACCGACCTGTACACAGATGGACCGGGCAGCAGCAGAAGCACTGGCGAAGATTGCAGAAGTAGATATTGAAGAGCTGGCCAAGAAGATGTTTGAAGCCGGCAGTGATTTTAAGAAAAAGACAACAGAAGAACTGTTTTATCAGGATTTTAAAACCTTCCATACCGATGAATTTGATTTTGGTGTAGCACAGCTTAGTGCCATGAGTGACGTGCAGCTTGGCATGGCGAAGAAGAAGCTGCAGCCATATCTGGAAATTGCATTGGGAGAGCAGAAACTGGATGCCGTATTTGTGATGCTGACGGACATTCTGGATGAGAATTCGGAAGTAATCTATGCCGGAGCACAGGCAGGCAGCCTTTTAAAGGAGTGCTTTGGAGAGCCGGATGAATCAGGCAGCTTTTACTTAAAGGGAGTAGTATCCCGTAAGAAACAGATGATTCCGACATTAATGGCAGGATTGCAGCAAGCGTAAATGCTTACGGCAGGATGATGGCAGGTATAAATGCTCATATCAGAGACAGAAATAAGATAACAACTTATACAGGAGAATTGAAATGGCGAAAGAAACATGGAAGCCGGGTAATATGTTATATCCGGTTCCAGCAGTGATGGTAAGCTGCCAGAGACCGACAGAAAAACCGAATATTATTACGGTAGCGTGGGCAGGAACGGTATGTACGAATCCGCCAATGCTTTCCATATCTGTCCGTCCGGAACGATATTCCCATGGAATAATCGCGGAAACCGGCGAATTTGTTGTAAATCTTGTGACGAAGGATCTGGTCTGTGCCACGGATTATTGTGGCGTAAAATCCGGCCGTGACGTTGACAAGTTTGATGCCATGCATCTGACACCACTGAACCTTCCGCAGGTATCGGCACCGGGAATTGCAGAAAGTCCGGTAAACATTGCCTGCAAGGTAAGCCAGATATTACATCTTGGAAGCCATGATATGTTTCTGGCAGATGTAGTAGGCGTTACCGTTGATGATTCCTATATGAATGAAAAAGGTAAATTCGAACTGAATCAGAGCGGGCTGGTGACTTATTCCCATGGAGAATATTTTCTGCTGGGTGAGAAGCTTGGAAGCTTTGGTTACAGCGTAAAGAAGCAGAAGCCTTCAAAGAATGGCAGAAAGAAGAAAGCAAAGTAAAAGAGCGAAATAAAAAAGAATAAAATAAAAAGAACAAAATAACTGAAAATATAAGAAATTATAGAAAGCGGAACAGAGAGAAAAATCTTCTCGTTGTTCCGCTTTTTGAATAACATTTATTTTAGATATTTATTTTAAAAGTAAATCCATCAGACAGGCAAATACATCATCTGCCTGATTCTGCCAGTTGGTGCAGATGGCTTCCGCCTGTTCCTTTGTCTGGACAGTTAAAGTAAAATCAAGGCGGGTACGGCCTTTTTCCCGGAGCTGGCATCGCACACCGTATTCCTGTTCCGGTGTTTTGTAATAATCGGATAGATATGCATTTTCTGTTTTAATGGCAAGCTTATTTGCCTGAAAATAAGCAGCAATATCTTCTTCAATAGAAGGGGATATTTTGTCATGAAAAAAATGCAACGTTTCTTTTCCGGCAGGAGTAATGATATACCGTGTACTGTTGTGGGTTTTCCGTACGGACAAGCCCGGAATCCATCAGGTCATGAATGACCTGCTGAATCGTAAAGTAGTCGGTATATTCCCTGTCTAAAAAGAAATCTGAAATCTGTGCATTGGACAATGGAAAATCAATATGTTCAAGCATGTGCAGAATAATTAATTTATATAAAGTAGCTGGTTCAGCCATAAAATCACCTCTTAGTTGCTAAGCGTCCCTGGTAAGTATTCCGTTCTTTTAAGCGGCGGTGAATCTGATTTAAAACAGTCCGTTTTCCGGTGCTCCACATCGGCGCAATCAGTAAATCCTTCGGACCATCGCCGGTAATCCGATGAATCACCATTTCCGGAGGAAGAAGCTCCAGACAGTCAATAATCATTTCACAGTATTCATCCATGGAAAATACCGGAAAATGCGTCTTTTCATAATAAGCGGCTAAATCGGTGCCGGATAATACATGAAGCAGCTGTAGCTTGATTCCCCAGACCGGGAGATTTGCAATTGCCTGAACGGAAGCAGACATCATTTCTCTGGTTTCGTGGGGCAGTCCTAAAATCAGATGAACAATCACCTTGATAGAAAAGGCGTGAAGGGCGAAGAGACTTTTTTGAAAAGTCTCATAAGTAAAGCCGCTTCGTGTAAACACTCTGGTGTCATCATGGATTGTCTGTAAACCAAGTTCCACCCAGACGGTTTTCTTTTCATTGATTTCGGCAAGCAGTGAAAGAATCTCAGGCTGCAGACAGTCAGGTCTTGTGGCAATGGAAATAATAACCACATCCGGGTCATTTACTGCCTGCATATAAAGATCCCGCAGGTGTTCCACAGAACCATAAGTATTCGTGAATGCCTGAAAATATGCAATGAATTTGTTACAGTTTCTTTTTGCTCTCAGAATCCTTTTTTCAGTTTCTAACTGCTCTGTGATAGAAAGTGTGGGAGAGGCGGCAAAATCTCCGGAGCCACCGGCAGAGCAGAAAATACAGCCTCTGGTATCTAAGCGTCCGTCACGGTTGGGACAACTGAGTCCGGCATTTAATGCAATCCGGTATACCTTTTCGTGATAGGTATTTTTTAAATAGTAGTCCAGAGAGTGGTAGCGCTTCTCCCCCCACAGTGAAATCGTGTCGTTTGTCATTAGCGGATGTGTGATTTGACTGCCTGGCTTACCACTTCGGCAACACGCGGGTCAAATGCTTCCGGCATAATAAAGTCTTCATTTAATTCTTCATCAGATACTAAACCTGCAATTGCTTTTGCAGCAGCAAGCTTCATTTCTTCTGTAATCTGGGAAGCGTGCCCTTCTAAAGCACCTTTGAAGATTCCCGGGAAAGCAACGACGTTGTTTACCTGATTCGGGAAATCACTTCTTCCGGTTCCGACCACTTTAGCACCTGCAGCTTTGGCAAGGTCTGGCATGATTTCCGGAGTAGGATTTGCCATGGCAAAAAGAATGGCATCTTTATTCATGGATGCAACCATTTCCTGAGTCACGATATTCGGTGCGGAAACACCAACGAAGATATCAGCACCCTTTAATGCATCGGCAAGGGTACCGGATTCATTGGAAAGGTTGGTAACTTCGGTCATTTTCTTCTGCATCCAGTTTAAGTCAGGATAATCTTTGCCGATGATTCCCATGCGGTCACACATAATAACATTTTTAAAGCCGTAAGTCAGTAACAGTTTGGTGATGGCAACACCGGCAGAACCGGCACCGTTTACAACAACGCGGCAGTTTTCTTTTTCTTTTCCGGTTACTTTTAATGCGTTGATGATTCCGGCAAGAACAACAATAGCAGTACCATGCTGGTCGTCATGGAAGACCGGAATATCAAGCATTTCCTTTAAACGCTCTTCAATTTCAAAACAACGTGGAGCGGAAATATCCTCTAAATTGATGCCGCCAAAGGTAGGGGCTATCGCTTTGACAGCGGCTATGATTTCGTCTGTATCCTGTGTTGATAAACAGATAGGAAAAGCATTGACACCACCAAATTCTTTGAAGAGGACACATTTACCCTCCATAACAGGCATGGCAGCTTCTGGTCCAATATTGCCAAGACCAAGAACGGCACTTCCGTCAGAAACAACAGCAACGGTATTTGCCTTAAGTGTGTATGTGTATGCAGCGTCTTTATCTTCAGCGATGATACGACAAGGTGCAGCTACACCTGGTGTATATGCAAGAGAAAGGTCGTCTTTATTCTCAACCGGAACTCTTGTAACAACCTCGATCTTACCTTTCCAATCTCCGTGCAGTCTTAATGACTCTTTTGCATAATCCATTTTCTTTTCCTCCTTGGATAATTATGATATATTTCATTTCAAAAGGATTACCTGAATTAATAATTACCATTGAAGAAT